>Ga0078972_1001917_pt1 | contig 73022 bp, 61 predicted proteins | sample YelNatPaOPGAMG01_FD_67568 | JGI IMG/M metagenome (GOLD analysis project Ga0078972, IMG submission 67568) | Hot spring thermophilic microbial communities from Obsidian Pool, Yellowstone National Park, USA - OP-RAMG-01 (SPADES assembly) (version 2) | ecosystem: Environmental > Aquatic > Thermal... | reverse complement strand
CGCCGCGGATCAGGATGCCTCCCAGGTTGCCCCACAGCAAGACGGGCAAGTCGCTCCAGCGTACGGTTTCCAGGTAGAACCGGATGTAGTCGGTATGGTAAATGACAGCCGGGTTCTGGCCTGTGTATTTGTGGGCCCAGGACCACCAGGTCCAGCCGGCCACGGCAGGCAACGCGGCGAGCGCATACGCTGCTGCGCTTTGCAGCCTCCGCGCCAACAGGAGTCCCGCTAAGCCCGAAGCTACCAAAGCTATCCCGTTCGTGCGACACAGGAATGCAAGACCGGCGGCTACGCCCGCTAGCACCGCTGGCCCGAGTGCCCCCATCCTTCCGGCTCGCTCGAGCAGCAGAAGAGCCGTGAGCAACAGAACTGTGTAAGGGACTTCCGTATGGAGGCCGCTGGCGAAATACAGCAAGTGCGGATTCACCGCCAGCAAGGCCGTGAGCGCCAGGGCTTCCCCCTGGGTCAACTCGAGCCGCCGTAACGCAAGAATGCTGAGCAGCAGGAACGGCGGCATCCAAGCCCACGCAAACAAAGTTGCGAGAGGAAGGTTCGATGGGAAGTCTGGATTGATCCTCCAGACCAGGGAAAGATAGGCCGGGTACAGCGGAGGATACTTGGTCTGCCACGGCTTCTCAGGCAGAAAAGCGAGTCGGTACCCTTCTCCGGCCACCAGCGCCCTGGCGCTGACCCACAGGGTGGCGTCGTCAACAAGCGTGCCCAACTGCGGCATCGTCCGCAGGCGCCAGGCTACCCAAGCCGACGGGGCAAGAGCTGCAATCAGAATGAGCGCAACGGGCCATCGCGGCAGTGTCCGGGACTGCTCGCTCAGGCGACCAGCAACAGCACGCACACGTTCCATACCACCAGGGCCGCGAACCAGTAGTTGATCCATGAGATGACCCGGTAGCGCCCCGTCCAGTAACACAGCGCGGCCAGCAGGAAAGCAGCGGCTTTGGAAATCGCAAGCCCGGCCAGCGGGTGCGTATCGGTCAGCAGGCGGACGATCGGGCTGGCCTCCTGCGCCCCTAGCCGGAACCCCAGCAACGTGGTCAACGCATCCAGAAGCTGCAAGTAAACAAAAACCTTGAAGTACATGGAGGCCGGGGCCCCGGCCAGGGCCCCGGCTCCGGTGGTTGCCGCCATCAGCTTATCTCCCCCACAGTTCCGCTGCTCCTCGATACTCCGTGAACGCGGCGCGACGCACTATTTTCGCCGCGCCGTCGCCGAGTCTCAACCCATCTTGCGCTTGCGCCGACGCATGATGTACAGCACCAGAACCACGCCGGCTGCAATGAACAGAATCGTCGAAAGCGTCTGCTGATCCATCTCTCTCACCTCCCGTAATTTTCCAGCCGCCTGAACTACGGCATGTACGACTGGCGAACCAGCGGAAGCAGGTTCTTGAATATCTGTATCATGGCCGGCCCCCCGGCGATGATGAACATCGAGGGCAGGATGCAGAAGAAGATGGGGAACACGAGCTTGACGCCCACCTTATTCGCCCGCTCCTCGGCCTCCTGCCTCCGCTGGATGCGCATGAAGTCGGCGTGGGTGCGCAGGGACTCGGCCAGGCTGGTGCCGAAACGGTCGGTCTGCACCAGAGCGGCCACGAGATTGCGAATCTCCCGCTCACCGGTGCGATCGGCCAGATTCCGCAGCGCGTCCTGACGGCGTTTGCCCGCCCGCACTTCGAGCGCCACCAGGCTCAGCTCCTCGGCCAGATCCTTGTGAGCGATCCCGATCTCCTGGGCCACGTTCTGCAACGCCTGATCGAGCCCGAGACCCGCCTCCACGCTGACCACCAGCAGGTCCAGCGCGTCCGGCAAACCGTTCCGCAGTCGCTCCTGACGCGCCGCCACCAGCCGCTCCAACACGAAGGTGGGCAGAAAGTAACCGAGGAAGCCGGCGCCGACCACCAGCGCCATGGCCAGGGCGCTGACCGATGTCACCTGGGAACGTAGCAACAACGCGATCACCGCGAATGCGGCCGCGAGCAGAACCTTCAAGCCGTAATAGGTGTAGAGCGCTGCCTCCGAACGGTATCCGGCAGCCATCAACTCGCGGCGCGCCAGCGAAGCTTCCTGCGGCGAAACCGGCACCCGCTGGCCTACCAGCCGAACGGTGCGGATAATCACGTGCGGTACGGTCGTTTCAGGCACGAGGCCCTCGGTCGCCACAGCGCCGCCCTCGCCCGTGACCTGCTCGAAAATGCGGCCGGGACGGACGTAGATCCGATACCCGTACCAGGTGATCGTCAGCGCAAGCAGCGCAAACAGGGCCAGAGATATGAAACCCGCCATCGTCTCCTCCTCAGATCTTGATGTTGGTGATCCGCCGCATCAGGAAGTAGCCGGTGATCTGCCCCAGGATGGCGGCCGCGATCAGATAGCGCCCGTGTTGATCCCGCGCCATGCTGCGCAAATAATCCGGCGCCAGCAGCATCAGGCCGAGCATGGTTATGATCGGCAACACTGTCAGGAAGGCCGCCGTGATCCGCCCGTGGGCGCTCATGGCCCGAACCTGCCCTTTCAACTGGAAGCGCTCGCGGATCACGCGCGCCAGATTGCGTAAAATCTCGGCCAGGTTGCCGCCCGTTTGCCTTTGCAGCAGCACCGCGGAGACGAAGAACCGCACGTCCATCAGCGGCACCCGGTCTACCAGCCGGCGCAGTGCGACCTCCAGCGGCGCGCCGAGATTCTGCTCTTCGTAAACGATGCGGAATTCGGGGCCCAGAGGCGGTGGCAGCTCCGCCGACAGCATGTCGAGGCTGGCGCTGATCGAGTGCCCGGCGCGCAGCGAACGCGCCAGAAAGTCCAGCGCCTCGGGGAACTGCCGCTCGAACAGGGCCAGCCGGCGCGCCCTCCGGCGGCTGATGATGAAGAACGGGAAGCCGCCGAAAGCGGCCGCCAACGCCAGCGAGCTCAAGCCCGGCAGCAGCAAGACCCTCACCTGCGTTCCGACCAGAGCGCCGATGATCGCGAGCACGCCGGCCAGCACGAGCACTTGCACCGGGTTCCAGTCCATGCCCGCTTGCCGGATCCAGACGCCGAGTTTCCGTGTGATCGGCCACCGTGCCATCGTCATTTCCAGTTTCGAGGTCGTCACCACTTGCCGGACCAGAATGCGGGCTTCCTCGGGGTAAATCCTGCCGGCCACTGTCTGGAGGATGCTGCTGACGCGCTTTTTGCGCTCGGCCTCCAACAGTCGCAGCCCCAGACTGACGGCCAGCAGGACCAAAGCGAACATCACGATGAACAACAAAGGCCAGAGGTAGGGCATGGCGTCTCCTACTGGATCTCCACGATGGTCTGGAACGTGCTCGGAGGCAGGTGAATTCCGCAGGCGGCCAGACGCTCGCTGAACCGCGGCCGGATGCCCGTGGGACGGAAGCGTCCAAGCACCTTGCCGCCCGGACCCAGCCCGATCTTCTCGAACACGAAGATGTCTTGCAGGGTCACCTGGTCGCCTTCCATACCCACGCACTCGGTGATGTGCGTGATGCGACGTGACCCATCGCTCAGGCGGGCTATGTGGATGAACAGGTCAATGGCCGAGGCCACCTGTTGCCGGATGGCGCGCAGGCTGATGTTGGCGTTGGCCAGCGAGACCATCACTTCCAGCCGGCTGATGGCGTCGCGCGGCGAGTTGGCGTGAATCGTGGTCAGCGAGCCGTCGTGACCGGTGTTCATCGCCTGGAGCATGTCCAACGCCTCTTCGCCGCGCACCTCGCCCACGATGATGCGGTCCGGGCGCATGCGCAGCGCGTTGATGACGAGCTGCCGCTGGCGGATGGCGCCCTGACCCTCGATGTTTGGTGGCCGCGTCTCCATGCGGGCCACGTGCTCCTGCCGCAACTGCAACTCGGCGGCGTCCTCGATGGTGATGATGCGCTCGTCCTCGGGAATAAAGGTCGAGAGCACATTGAGCAGGGTGGTCTTGCCGGCGCCGGTGCCGCCCGAAATGATGATGTTGAGTCGCGCCTTCACGCACGCCTCGAGCAGGGTGAGCATTTCCTGTGTCAGCGTCAGATTGGCCAGCAGCTCCTCAGCCTGCAAGCGATCGGCCCGGAAGCGCCGGATGGAAAGCAGCGGGCCGTCAATCGCAATGGGAGGGATGACCGCGTTGACTCGCGAGCCGTCGGGCAGGCGCGCGTCCACCATGGGCGAGGATTCGTCAATGCGCCGGCCCACGCGCGAGACCACCTTCTCGATGATCCGCAGCAGGTGCGCGTCGTCCTTGAACTGGACCGGCGTGCGGTAGAGCTTGCCGTCCCGTTCGACGTAAACCATCTTGGGCGTGGTGACGAGGATGTCGGAAAGCGTGGGGTCCTGCAGCAGCGGCTCTAACGGTCCCAGGCCGAAGACCTCGTTGAGCACTTCCTCGATGATGCGGTCTTTCTCGACCATGCTCAGCGGGGTCTTCTCCTCTTCGACCAGGCGCGCCACCGCGGCCCGGATCTCGGCCCGGGCCCGCTCGGTGGGCAGGGTGGAAAGCGCTTCCAGGTTGATGCGGTCCAGCAGTTTGCGGTGCAGCGTGAACTTCAGCTCCTGATGTTCCGGCGGCGCCGGCCTGCGTAACGGCCGCGCCGGCGGCAGTTCCGGCTTGTACGATGTGCTCGCCATAGTCCTCACCCCAGCAAGGAAAATCTCATCCTCTTTCGAGGCTCGGGCAGGTTGGCGATCCTGGCCGCCAGTCGCGCAAAGGCGGTCGCCAGCCCACTGCCCGGCTCCAATAACTCTCCTGACGTGTAGGCCTCGTTCAGGGCCACGTAATCGTTGGGCAGCGCGGCGTAAACCGGCAGCCCGAGCATGGTTTGAACTTCCTCCAGCGTCACCTCCGGGCGCTTGGGCGTGCGGTTCAAGATGACCCGCAGGCGGTCGCTCCCATAGCCGCTGGAAAGCAGTGTGGTGATCAACTGTTTGGCCTGGTAAAGCGCCGGCACTTCGAGCGTCGTCACCAGGAAGCCCTCGTCAATCTCCTCCAGCGCGTTCATCGTCCGCGGGCTCAGGCTGCGCCCCAGATCCACGATCACCCAGTCATACAGGGTGCGGGTGAAACGAATCACGCGGCGGAAAGACTCCTCCTGCGGGGGCTCGACCGAGGCGGCCACCGCGGGCGCCGCGATCACCTCCAGTCGCGGCATGCCGTTGGAGATCAACGCCCGCCAGAAATGTTCGTCCAGGCGGTCAATGTTGTGGGCGGCGTCCAGCACCGAATATTCGGATTTTGTTTTCATGAAGAAGCGAATCAGGCCGGTTTCCAAATCCAGATCCGCCAGCAAAATCTTGTGCGGCGTCTGCCGCTGGAGTTCCACCGCTACGTGGCAAGCCACCGTCGTGGCGCCGCAGCCGCCCTTGGCCGAAAAGAAACCCAGAGTCTTGCCGCCCGTGGTTTGCCGCCGTCCTCCTGCCAGCTCCGCTGCGATGCGTTCGATCGCGGGCCGAAGATTCGCCTCCAGCGGCGGGTAGACGAACTCGCACGCCCCCGCCCGCATGGCCGCCAGGATCTTCTCGGGGTCGGCCGAGTGGTGCACTGCGACCGGGGCCGGTGAGCCTGGCAGGCCCCGAATTTCGCGGAAAATCTGAGCCATACGATCGTCCAGCTCGCCGATCTCCACCAGCACGAGATCAGGGCGCGCCTGGGCCAGTCGCATCAGGGCGGCTTGCAGGTTCACCAGGGCCGCCTGCTCGAAAACCACGCGCACCCCGAGATCGGCCAGCGCTTTGCGCGCCGGCGTCAGCAGCTCTTCGCTCGCGATCCACAGCGCCGCATTCAGCGGACGCATAGCTCACTCCCTCCTGGCCGGCTCGGCCCTTCCCGGGAATCCGCCGCCACACTTCAACTCCCCGTGGAGGCGGCCTCGAACAGCCGGCTGTTGACAATGCTCCAGATGGCGCTGACGTCCTGGCCGACCGACATCATGGCCGCCGCGCCCAGCAAGCAGACCAAAGCCAGGATCAGCGAATACTCGATCAGGTCCTGGCCGTTGCTTTCTTTCAGGCTCATCCACATCGCCTTGCTCCTTTCCCGGCGGAAAGGCGGGGGCAGGCCGAGGCCCGCCCCCGCGAACCGGCTAGCATGGGATTCGGGTGCGGGCCATTAGCTTACGCCACTTGAAGCTGCCGAACTCGCTTTGCTGGTCGCGGTTTTCGCCCCAGACCAGATGCCCGAGATGTCCTGGCCCACGGAGATGAACACCGCGGCCGAGAACAGGCAGATGAACGCCAGCAGCAACGCGTACTCGATCAGGTCCTGACCGGAGTCATCGCGCAGAAAGTTCTTCACGAGTGTCATGTGCTTCTCCTCCTTCGAGATTGGGTTTCGGGTTGGTTCTGGTTTTCCGATCGCGTAACCCGTGAACCGCGATCGTTTCCATCGCCCGTCGCGACAATGGAACTCGCCTGAGGCTCGCCGGAGCGGCGAAACACGATCGCCACGCCGTCGTCGTAGATCACGCGCCAGCGCGGGGACAGCTTCATGGCCCCGGCCAGCGGCGCATCCACCGGCAGCAGCACGGTGCGCACGTCGTATTTGGCCAGGTGCTCCTCCCAACCGTGCTGCGCCTGCATTGCGTCGAGGAACGCCTTGTCGAAACGCGAGCCGTAGAAATCGCTGCGGCCGTCCACGAAGACCTTGCCTTTGGGGAACAGCCGGTAGATCAGATAGTCGCCCCACTCGTCGTGCGTAAAGACGCCGTGGGCCAGCGCGTCCGCGCCCAGTGCTTCGATGACGCGCGCCGGGTAGCGTTTGGGGTCGTATTCGGCGCGGAACTTTTCGGGCGGCGAGGGCGCGAACATAAGTGCGCCCAGCGCGAGGAATACGGCCAGGCTGACCGCGTAAACGCGCGGCGCGCGATCCAGTTGGGCGAACTCCCGCGAGGAATCCAGAAACGCGGCTGCCCATTGCCGCAGCCGCTCGCGGACGGGAGCCTCGGCCAGAGCCTCGATGGCCTCGCGCACCGCCACTGCCGCATGCGGCGCCATGATCAGCGCGAAGACCGGAATGTTGCGCACGGCGAACAGAGCGGCCTGCCCCCAGAACAGGTACAGAATCACGGGCGTGAATTCGCGCCGCCGCAGGCTACGCCACGCCGCCAGTCCGCCGGCCAGAAGCAGCAGCTCGAAGTAGATGGCGTCGGCGCGCTGGAAATCCGCCGAGAGAAACTCGCTGATGTGGCGGTAAAGGAAGGGGTCGCGGAGGTACCGCCAGATGTGAACGTGGAGCTTGTAGCCGTAGGGATTGACGAAGCTGGCCGCCGCGGCTGCGAGGGCCGTCACCAGATACGGTTTGGCGCGGGCAAGCGCCGCCCGGCGATGCTCTTGATCCGCCTCGACAAGCCAACTCGCCAGCTCACCGGCTCCATAAGCCAGGATGACGGCGATGCCTGCGATGAAGCCTCCGTGCAGGTTGGTCCAGAGCACGAACAACGGAGGCAGCCAGAGAAGCAGCCGCGTCCTTCCCTCCCGCACGCGCTCCAGAATCGAGAGCAGGATGACCAGGAACAAGAGCGTGAACAGATGCGGCCGCGCCAGCCAGTGCAGGGCGGAGGCGCCGCAGGCCACCAGCGTCACCGCCGCGGCAATGAATTCGTGATCGCAGGCGCGCCGCACCAGACGGAACAGCAGGGCAAACGTGAGCGCAAGCACCAGGCTGCTGGCCAGCACCACCGCCGCCATGCCCCAGTTCTGGTGGAGCCAGCCGAAGATGACGTCCCAGAGCCATTCCCAGGCGTACCAAGGTGCGCCCGCCTTGGTGAACGAGAAAATGTCACGATCGGGAACGCGGCCGTTGGCCAGGATCCACTCGCCCGTGCGCAGGTGCCAGCCGGTGTCGCCATCGCCCAGCATGGTGCGCGCGCCGTCGAGTTTCACGTAAAGGAACACCAGCGGCATGACGAAGGCGACGTCCGTCAGCGACGGGAACAAGCGAAGGGCGAAGCTGGACTGGCGTTTTTGCATCGTCATTCCACCAATGCGCACACCCACCGCGTGATGGGCACCGAAGGGCTGGTCAGGGTGAGGTTGCTGCTGCCCTGCAACTCCACAGCGCCAGAAACGATTTGCAGCGCCCCGAGGTAGTCGTCGGTGGCCTGTACCACCGTCCACGCCCCGCGGGGCTGGTAAATGTAACCGCCGTACTTGGCGTACTGGCTGGCCCAGATTTCGAGTTGCGGCGAGCGGGGGTTCGTCAAACTGTTGGTGCAAGGGTTGTCCAAGTCGCCGCAACTCTTGTCCACGTTTCCGGAGTTGTCATACCGGACAGTAGAGTTTTTCTGGTCCTGCCAGATGACGGCGGGAGCGAAGTCCTTGAGTGTTGTCCCGGTGAAGGGATTCGCGCCCGGGGCCACGCTCTCGTCGAGGCCTGGATTCAGGCCGTAGAGCTGGATGCGCGAAGCGTCGTTGTTGCCCGACTTGAGACTCGCCTTGCCGAACTGGAGGCTGGACCATACAACGTTGACCTGCTGGCGCAGCCCGCCCACGACCGGAGCGAGCATGCCGTCGTAGGAGGAATCCGTGAGGATCAAGATGCGCCCCAGGTCCGAGTTTTCGCCGGCGCCCCCGGTGACCCAGGCGCGATTGTCAATATCCAGAACGGTGTCTGTGTATTGAGTATTGACCCCCGCGAAAACGTACCGGCCGGGTCCGAACGTCACGCGAGCTCCTTGGCCGATTCTCATGCCCCCGAAGAACACGTAGTCGCCGAAACTGCTGCCGCCGAAGGTGATGGTTCCAGTGATTGTGATGGGGGCTCCGGTGGCTATGCGCTGGCCCGTTCGCCGGTCAATTTCGTAGGCGTAATAGTTGCCAGGTGGACAGACGCCCCCCGGGCAGACCGTCTGATCGAGCACGAAATTGCCGCCTCCGCCCTTGGGCACTCCGATGTAGGGGAGACTGGCCTGTCCGTCGTTCAACGGGGGCTGCCCTTTGCCCCGCATGGGGTCGTAAAAAGCACTCCCGTCCGGCTGATTGGCTACCATCGTCCGCCACGGCGAGCCCGGTACGTTCGGCTCGGGAGATACCCACCCGCTGTTTCGTATGTAGGTGAAAGGTGCTTCCACCCAACCGCCGCCGGAGATCCAGCCTGCCCAAGGCTGAGTGGCCGAATTCGAGGCCAGCAGGATGCCGCCGGGCACTTGCACATGGGGCGTCCCCGAAACATAAAGGTTCGTGCCGGTCAAGTCGCGCCCGCCGCTGCTCCATGGCTCGTTGTGACGGTTCAGCAGGATCAGCGACCCGATCACTTCCGCTTTGGCCACCGCCGCCGTGGCTCGGGCAGCGGCCGTGCCGTAGCGATTGCCGAGCACCGCCGAGAAAAGTTGCGGGATGCGGCGCGACACGCGAACCGTCACCCAGTAGTAGGTGTCCACGCAGGGCGCGGTGGGCGGGTGATATACCAGCGGCGTGCAGCCGGTAACCGTCGGAGGGCTGTAGCGATCACTGGCCTGAACGGTCACGGTGACCGCGTCATCCTGCGCGGGATCGAAACCGTTGCGAGCGGCATAAGCGCAAGCATCGGCGAGGTTCCCGGTGGCACCAGGGCACGGGATCGGCTCAGAGGCGCAGGACACCGTGCCGCCCGAGCAGCTGAACGAGCTCAAGCCGGTGGCCGCGTCCATGGATCGTTTGACCGCGGCCAGTGCCGCCGCGTCGGCTGCGGCTTGCGCGGAGCGCTTTACGTAGAACGCCCAGCCGAAATCTACGGCCAGGCCCATCATGCCCATGATCACCAGCAGGGCCAGGGTGACCATCACGAGGGCTTGTCCGAGTTCGCTGCCTCGCTTCCGTCGCCTCATACCTGCCCCCTCAGTACTGGATCCTTTCCCGCGAGCTGGCGGAGAGAACGTGGGTTCCAAAGACCATTCCTGGACCGGCGCCCGGCCAGAACATGGCGATGGCAGACCGGAACGGGTACTCTGCGCGGATTTCGATCCAGGATCCCTGCTGGCTGCCGGTGTCCGGATAACCCGGCGCGCCCCGGGGCAGAGCAGGGAAAAACGTGGTGTCTTGCAGGCATTGCGCCAGCGTGGTGCACCGGATTTGCCGGGTCGGCGTGGCCATCACCACGTTCCGCACCTCTTCGGGCAGCAGCCCGACGCCTGCCCTTTCGATGCGACGCGCGATATCTTGCACCGTCGTGATGCAATTGTTGGGATAGATCGTGCAATTGTTGCCGTGAACCGCCGCAAAGCGAACGCCCTCGCGTACGGCGTGGGCGAGCGTTTCGTACAGCCACATCCCGCGGGCGATCTCGAAGGTCGAGATCAGCACGAAGATCAAGGGAATGCCGACCAGCGTGAACTCGATCAGCGTGTTGCCGCGACGAGGTGAAGGCTGGCGCATGTCACTCTCCGTACACCCGCATTTCCGCGCTGCGGTTGATCGTCAACCGCCCAGGCAACCAGGGCAGCGGAATCAGTTGCACCGTCTGATAAGTCACAGTGACGCGCGAGGCGGCTTTGCCTTCGGCGTCCGTGAAGGCTGTGACGCTGACCGTAAGGGGCGGAGCATTGCAACCGGCAGGCAAAGCAGATGCGTTCGGCATCCTTTGCAGCTCCTGCAACACGTACGGGCAGGCCACGGAGACCGTCCGGGCAGCCGGGCTGCTTGCCGTGGCCAGTGCCGCCACGCGCGCCGCGTTCTGCACCGCGATCATCGAGTAGGCGTAAAACCCGAAGTCGAAGACCGCCGCGAACAGCAGCAACAACCAGGGCGACAGCAACGCCGCCTCAACCACCGCGTGACCCTTGCGAGACATGTTGGCGGCTCGGACCATCACATCAACAACTCCTGCACCTTGTTCCAGCGGGCGTTTCCGACGGTCACCGCCGGCTTGCGCAGGCTTTCGCGGAACTCCATGCGCTGAATGGAGAGCGCCATCAGGGGGCCTTCGCGTTCGGAAGTCACGATGCGTACCAGGCGGCCGTGACAGCGCAAGAGGCGGTGGGTGGGTAGTTCGATGTCCACGCGCAGGGCGCTGCCGAGCGCTGGTACCGGTTCTCCGGCAACGGTTTGCAGTCGCACGAGCACGCCGCTGCGGCTGACATTGACCGTGCGGCCCGAGGCTTTCCAGGATTTGGAGTTGCGCGAGTGCACGTGGCAGATCAGATCCAGCGGCAGGCGGGGATGTCCTCTTCGTTCGATTCCAGGCTGCATCGGGGCACTCACGGTTAGCGTTTGGATCGGCACAGCGTCCACGATTCAGGGTAAGACCTTAGCGGGCAAGGGCCAATCCCGAAAAAAGAGGCTTGGGTAAGCTAACCAGGGTTGTGAGAAGCTGGTTCTACGGGTCCCGGGCCAGAGTTAACCTCGCGGTTAACATGCGGGGCGGCAGCCGTCAAAAACCTACGTCGCGGATCGGTGCAACCTCAACAAAGCAAAAGTGATATTTCACAGCAGCGCGAGCCGGCCCACCGCCGTTATGGTTATCAAACCTCTGGTACTCCGTTTCCGTTACGGGCGGTTGGGTTCCATAACCGTGGGTAGTTCCAACCTACGTACTAGGTTATCTGCCAGCAAACGGGGGAAAAATTTTTACCCCCATGGATGAATTTTTCTCTGGCTTTTCACGGGGAATTCTGCTATCATGCGGGCATTGAAGGCTGCGTAGCAAGAGCGCCGCGCACGGCGCCGTTGCGGCGGGAAGTGGAGCGATGATACGCGTTCTCCTGTACACGGACCAGCCCGTATTGGCCAAAGGCTTCGCGGCCATCATGTCCGGCGTCGCCGAGTTCGACCTGGTCGGCGTCTGTTACGCTTCCGCCATGCTGGCGGAAACTCTGGCTTCCGCCAAACCCGAGCTGGCGCTGATTGATCTTAACGAAGAAATCACGCTGGAGACGCTGGCCGATGTGCGCAGGCGCGCCCCCGACGTCCGCCTCATTTTGTGGGTGCGGGCCATCCCGCTCGAGCTCGCTTACCAGACCATTCGCCTGGGCGTTCACGGCATCCTTCGCAAGACCCTCAGCCCCGACGTGATGATCAAGTGTCTGCAAAGGGTGGCGGCGGGCGAGTACTGGTTCGAGGAAGCGCTGGGCGCCAGGCTCGATGAGGCCGAAGTGGTTCCGCTCAGCCGCCGGGAAGCCCAACTGGTCAACCTGCTCGCGCACGGGTACAAGAACAAGGAAATCGCTTACGCTTTGGGCATTTCCGAAGGCACCATCAAGGTCTATCTCTCCAAGCTTTACCGCAAGCTCGGCGTCAAGGACCGCTACGAGCTGGCGCTTTACGGTCTGCGCAGCGGCAATCTGACCCAGCTCGGCTTCGCCCATCCCTCCCAGCCCCGGCGCGGACCGCAGGCCGCGGTCAAATCACCCGTTTTGGTGCTGGACCGAACGGGCAGCGGCCGCATGGGCTGATTGCGCTGCCCGCGCCCACCCGTTCGGATTAAACTGGACGTCCGTGCAGGAGTCGCCGATGCGTTCTTTCCGTGCCTTGCTCCCCCTGTTGCTGTGGCCCGCGCTGCCCGCGTTCGCACAGCCGGCCGACGTCAACTATGATGAAGCAAAAGTCCCGAAATATGTTTTGCCCGACCCGTTGCGCTTCTCCGACGGACGGCCCGTGAAAACGGCGCAGCAATGGCGCCAGCGCCGCCTGGAAATCCTGCGCCTCTTCGAAACCTGGATGCACGGCCGCTGCCCCGCGCCCAAAGTCAAGCTCCCCACCGACCCGCCCGAAGTCGAACGCAACGCGCTCGGAGGCCAGGCAGTGCGCAAGCAGGTCGTGATTCGGTTCTCGAACGACCCCGCCGGCCCGCGCATGCATCTGCTCATCTACCTGCCCGCGAAAGCGCCTCGCCCCGTGCCCATGTTTCTGGGTCTGAATTTCGGCGGCAACCATACAGTCCACTCCGACCCCGGCATCTGGCTGGGCGAAATTTGGGTCCAGGATCAAAAGACAAATACCTGGAAAAAACAGAAGGCTGACCACACCACGCGCGGTGCAGCCGCTTCCCGCTGGCCCATCGAGAAGATTTTGGCGCGAGGTTACGGGCTGGCCACCGCCTATTACGGCGACATCGAGCCTGATTTCGACGGCGGCATGCGCTACGGCGTGCGACCGCTGTTTTTCCGACCCGGCCAGAGGGAGCCGGCGCCGGATGAATGGGGCGCCATCGGCGCCTGGGCCTGGGGCCTGAGCCGCGCGCTGGATTACCTGGAAACGGACCGCGAGATTGACGCTCGCCGCGTCGCCGTCATTGGCCACTCGCGCCTGGGCAAGACAGCGCTGTGGGCCGCCGCCCAGGACACGCGTTTCGCCATGGCCATCTCCAATGACTCGGGCGAAGGCGGCGCCGCCATCACGCGCCGTCGCTTCGGCGAACAGATCCATCACATCAACGCGCGCTTCCCCCACTGGTTCTGCCTGAACTATCGCAAGTTCGACCACCGCGAGGACGATCTGCCCGTGGACGCCCACATGCTCATCGCCCTGATCGCGCCTCGCCCGGTTTACGTGGCCAGCGCCGAGGAAGACCGCTGGGCCGACCCGCGCGGGGAATTCCTCGCCCTGGTCCACGCCGCACCCGTCTACCGCCTGCTCGGACGCCCGGTCCCTGATCTGCGCGAGATGCCGCCGGTGAACAAGCCTGTCATGGACACGCTCGGCTACCACATCCGCACCGGCAAGCACGACATCACGCCGTGGGACTGGGAGCAGTATCTGGCCTTCGCGGACCGCCACTTCAAAAGAGCCGGTCGCTGAGCGGACCGCCGCACGGCGCACTCGGCTCGACGTCGGACCACGGATCGCTCCCCAGCCGCCCGTCGCTGAGCTGGCGTCCTTCGGCTACAATGGGCATTCATCATCACGCGAGGATGCCCATGCGCCTGGGAGCCGTAACCTACAACGTCCTCAAGGATTGGGATCTGGAAACCATCATCCGGAAACTGGAAGAAATCGGTTTCGAAGCCGTCGAGCTGCGCACGCAGCACAAACACGGGGTCGAGCCGACGATCGGGCCGGAGGAACGCGCGCGCGTCCGCGAGCGTTTCCAGCGCAGCAAAGTTCGCCTGCTGAGCTACGGCACGACCTGCGAGTTTCACTCCCCGGATGAGGCGGTCCGCCGCAAGCAGATCGAGATCGGCAAGCAGTTCGTGGATCTGGCCCACGATACCGGGGCCTGGGGTGTGAAAGTGCGGCCCAACGCTCTGCCCAAGGATGTGCCGCGCGAGACCACCATTCGCAACATCGCCGAATCGCTGCGGGAGCTGGGCGAGTACGCCAGGGGGCGGGGCATCGAGATCTGGCTCGAAGTCCACGGCTCGGGCACTTCGGATCCGGCGGTGATCGAGCAAATCATGAAGGCCACGCGCCACGACGCGGTCGGCGTCTGCTGGAACTCCAATCCCTCGGACATCGTCAACGGCTCGATTCGGGAAAGCTTCCAGCGACTGCGGCCCTGGTTGAAGAACGTGCACATCAATGAGCTGGCCTCGCCGCATTACCCGTGGCACGAGTTATTCCGGTTGCTGCGCGAGACCGGCTACGATCGCTACACGCTGTGCGAAGCGCAGGAAAGCAAGGAGCCCGAGCGCTTCCTGCGCTGGTACCGCGCTTTGTGGTTGGAGATGATCCGGCCATGCTGAGGACCGCGCTTCTGTTGGCGGTCGCGCTGGTCGCGCCCGCTGCCGTTCCCACTCCCCAGAGCCACTTCGGCCATCCCATCGGCGCCGACCGCACCGTGCTGGACTGGGATCGCGTGGTGGCCTACTTCCAGGCGCTGGAACGCAATTCCGACCGCCTGCGCGTTCAGGTTCTGGGGCAGAGCACCGAGGGCCGGCCTTTCATCGCCGCCCTGATCGCTTCCCCTTCCACGCTGGCTTCCCTCGATCGCTACCGCTGGATTCAAGAAAAGCTGGCCGATCCCCGGCGCACCAGCCGCGAGGAGGCCGAGCGCCTCATCCGCGAAGGCAAAGCGGTGGTCATGATCACCTGCTCGATTCACGCCACCGAAATCGCCTCCACGCACACCGCCGTCGAGTTCGCCTACAGGCTGCTGACCGAGGAGCGGCCCCGCTACCGCGCCATCCTCGACAACGTGATCTTCGTGCTGGTGCCCTCGCTCAATCCTGACGGACTCGATCTGGTGACGCGCTGGTACCGCAAGACGCTGGGCACGCCGTTCGAGGGCACGTCTCCGCCCGAGCTTTATCACAAGTACACCGGCCACGATAACAACCGCGACTGGTACTTCTTCACGCAGGCCGAGACGCGTCTGACCGTGGCCAAACTGCACAACGTCTGGCATCCCCACATCGTTTACGACGTTCATCAGATGGGGCCTTCGGGGCCGCGCATGTTCGTGCCGCCCTGGATGGATCCGATTGATCCGAACATTGATCCGCTGATCGTGCAACAGTGCAACGCCTTCGGGATGGGGATGGCCCTGGATCTGACGGCGGCGGGGAAGACCGGCGTGATCGTCAATGCGATGTACGATTTCTGGTCGCCGAGTCGCCACTATCAGGCTTACCACGGCGGCTTGCGAATCCTCTCGGAATCGGCCAGCGTGCGCATCGCCTCACCGCTCGAATCCGTCTCGGGCACGCGCCAGGCGGCGGGTGAGGAGGGGGCGTCGAGCGCGGCGCCCACGATGATGAGCTGGAATTACGTGGAGCCGTGGACCGGGGGAACCTGGCGGCTGCGCGACATTATTGATTACCAGCTCGTCGCCTTTGAATCCGTGCTCTATCAGGCGGCCTTGCGCCGCGAAGATCTGCTCAGGAATTTCTACCGTATCGGCGAGCGAGCCTGTCAGCGACGTTCGCCTTGGGCCTTCGCGATCCCTGCCGTGCAGCGCGATCCGGGCGCTGCCGTGAAGTTACTGGAGACGCTGGACTTCGGGATGGTGGAAGTCGAGCGGGCGGAACGGGAGTTCGAAGCCGGCGGCAGGCGCTATCCGGCGGGAAGTTACCTGATCCGCATGCAACAGCCTTACAGCGCCTTCGCCAAGACGCTGCTCGAGCGTCAACGCTATCCCGACTTGCGCCAGTACCCAGGCGGCCCGCCCAAACGGCCCTACGATGTCACTGCGCACACGCTGCCCTTGTTACTCGGCGTGGAAGTGAACGAACTGGCCGAGCCGGTGAACGTACCGTTGACCCGTGCCCGCGAGTTCCGTTTCCGACTGCTCTCGCCGCTGTCCGACCCTTCTGTGCTGCCTGCGTCCGACACGGAAACCTGGCGGGCCGTCAACCGGATCTGGGCCGCCGGCCGCAGCGTCTGGCGCGATCGCTCCAGCGGCGACTTCCGCACTGCGCCGACGGCAGGCTGGATCGAGATCCCGCCGCCGCGCATCGGCCTCTACAAGAGCTATGTGCCCTCGATGGATGAAGGCTGGACGCGCTGGGTGTTCGATCAGTTCGGCTTCCGCTACGCCAGCCTGCGCAACGCCGACATTCAGGCGGGCGATCTGCGCCGTCGCTTTGACGTGATTATTTTTCCGGACCAGACGCCTTCCGCCATCCACTCGGGCCACAAACCGGGAACGATGCCCGAGGAGTTCACCGGGGGCGTGGGTGACAAAGGCGTGGAGGCCTTGCGCGAGTTCGCGCGCCAGGGAGGAACGCTGCTGTTTTTCAACCGCGCCGCCGATTATGCGGTGGAGCGTCTGGCCCTGCCTGTCAAGCCAGTGTTGCGCGGCGTTTCCAACCGCGAGTTCTACTGCCCGGGGTCGCTGCTCAACGCGGAGCTCGATGAGTCGCACCCGATGACGTACGGTTTGCCGCGCGAGTTGACGATCTGGATGGAGCAAAGCCCTGCGTGGGAGCTGCCCGAGGGATCGCCCGCGCGCGCCGTGGTTCGCTACCCTTCTTCCGGGCTTCTGGCTTCGGGATGGCTGCTGGGAGAGAAATTCGTGGCGGGGAAAGCGGCGGTGGTGGAGTGCCCGCTGGGCGAGGGGCGGGTGATTCTGTTTGGCATGCGCCCGCAGTATCGCGGGCAGAGCTGGCAGTCTTTCAAGTTTCTCTTTAACTCTCTCGCCCTGGCCGCCGCCAAACCGTGAGCTTGTGAGCTGACTTGCGAGCCGCGAGCGCCCGTTGCTCCGGGCGCCCGCGGCTGCAAGGTCGGCGCCTACCTGCGTCCCGCGCGCCGGCCCTGGTTCGGGGGCGTGTGAATCGGGCCGGAACCGTCGCGCGGACCCGTGCGGTTGCCCTTCTTCAGGCCGGGGCCGGTGCCATCCTTCTTGGGGATGCCGCCGGTCGGGCAGTTGGGGCACGGCTGGGTCGGAGCCGTCTGGGCCAGGATCGGGCCGGACGCCATCAGGAGCATCGCGGCCGTTGTCAGAGTCAGGATCAGGCGTTTCATGGTTTGTGTCAACCTCCGCCCTGAAGAAGGGCAATTCGGCGGCCGCGCGCTAACACCATGAAAACACGAGGCCGTGGACCCCACGCGCCCCCTCGGCCGCGCAGAAGTTGCGTGCAAGCGCGGCCCGCGCCGCAGCTTTTGCATCCCTCAGGCCACGGGCTGGCCGCAGTGAGCGCAACGACGCGCCGCGAGCGGAATCTCGCTCAGGCACTCGGGACAGGGCTTGGTCGCCGGAGCCGGCGGCGGGGGCGTTTCGCGACGCGTGCGTGCGGCGATGGCATTCATCGGCGTCACCACGAAGAAATACACCGCTGCGCCTACCAGCACGAAGGAGATCAGAGTGTTCAGGAAATCGCCGTACAGAAACTGGCTCTTGTTGATGGTGAATTTCAGGGCGGAGAAATCGGGCTGCCCGCCGAATGCAGCGATGAGCGGGGTGAGCAGGTCTTTGACGAACGCGTTCACCACGCCGCCGAAAGCCGACCCCATCACGACCGCGACGGCCAGATCCACCACGTTGCCACGAAACAGAAAATCCCGCAGTCCCTTGAGCATAGCCTTCCTCCTTGCTTGCCTTCCGGGTAGCCGAGTTTACCGCAAACGGTGAGACCGCGGGCTCGTCGGCTGCCTCCGTGCGCTTTAGGCCGGGACGATGCGCTCGCGTCGCGCGTCCCAGCGCATGTATTTCTGCCGGCGGAAGGACTCCACGCCCATGGCGCAGGCCACCACGCCGTAGTAGCCCAGCCGGCAGTCGCATTTGAGCGGTTCGTTGAAGCGGATGGCGCGGATCAGATTGCGGTGATGCAGCGTGATGTCCTCGGCGCCGGTTTTCTGGTGCACGATTTCCTTCATTTCCTTGGCGTAGAGACTCTGCGGTCGAATGACGAAGCCCGTGCGGGTGAAGTGCAACGTGGCCTTGTGCCCGCGCAGGACGTGATCCACCGGCGTGTCGTTGGCCATCGAGGAGATGAGCAGAACCGTGGGTCCGCCCGGATAGTCGAGCATGATGTTGAAGGTATCGGGGACCTCGGCGGGGCTCTGGCGGAAGTGCCACTTGCCGCCGCAAGCCACCCCGCGCTCGGGGAACTTCAGATCGAGCGCCTTGATGATGCGGGTAACGCGGTGGATGAACAGATCGCTGGCAATGCCTGACGAGTAATCCCAGTAGCGCCGCCAGTGCAGGAAACGGTCGAGATCGAAGGGGCGCTTGGGCGCCGGCCCCAGCCACGCTTTCCAGTCCAGGTTTTCGCCCGGCCGCACGTCGGGGTCCGGCGGCCCCGTCCAGAAATCGTTGCGGTAATTGCGCGAGTAATCAATCTGGGCGATGACCACGTCGCCCAGCACGCCGGCCTTGACGTATTTCTGCGCCGTTTCGTAGGAATCGTCCGACATGCCCTGCACGCCGACCTGCATTTTCACGCCGGTTTTTTCGATGCGCGCCACGACCTTGCGCGCCTGCTCGACGGTCTGCGTCATGGGTTTTTCGCAGTAGATGTGCTTGCCTGCTTCGGCGGCATCCATGGTCATCTGGTAATGCCAGTGCTCGGGCGTGGCGATGACCACGTAATCAATGTTGCGGTCCTCGAGCAGGCGGCGGTAATCCTTGTGGGGCTTGGCGCCGGTCAGCTCGACCGCACGTTGCAGGCGCTTTTCGTAGACATCGCAGACGGCGAGGATGTCCACGTTGTCGCTGTCGCGCATTTTCATCAGGGCGCGCATGTGGGCCGTGCCCATGCCGCCACAGCCGATGACGCCGATGCGCAGGCGCTCGGTGGCGCCCTGGATGCGGGAATAGCTTCGGGCGGTGACCGCGGTGGCCGCCGCCGACGTTGCCAGGAAAGTTCGACGCGTCAATGAGTCCATAGCCTTTGATTGTAGGCCGTGTCTGCTAGAATCGGCGGCGGGGATCATGTCGGTCGTGCGACGCGCCCTGGTGCTGGCCTGGCTGCTGGCGAGCGCCGCAGTTCTGCCAATCGTGCTGGCGCCCTTCGCCATCCCTGCCGCTCGGCTGCAAGCCCTCGCCGCACGCTGCCGGCTCCAGCATCCCGCAGGCAAACCGTGTCCGCTCTGCGGCATGACGCGGGCCTGGGTGAGCATCGGCGAGCGACGCTGGGAAGAAGCGCGCCAGGCCAACGCGGTCGCCCTGCCGCTCTACTTCCTGCTTGCCCTCAACGAGGTGGCCGCGGCGGGCGCGATGATTTTTCGGCGTCGCCGGCTTTGGGGGCGTATAATTGGGGTGGGCGTCCCCATGAAAATCTTGCTCGCGCTTGTGGTCTGCGGCGGTCTGTGGGCAGCCGAGAAGCCTCTGCCCGCCGGCGAAGCCGCCAACGAAAAGATCCGGATCCGCGCCTGGTTGCTCAATGACGCTGCCGCCGTGCGTCGCGAACTGGGCTCGGATCTGGGCGGCTACTACACGGTGGTCCGGCTGGAGGTAGAGCCCAAGGGCGGCGAGCCGGTTCCGCTGCACGCGGACGATTTCCTGTTGCGCAGCGACAAGGACGGGCAGCGTTGCGGCCCGCTGGCGCCGAGCCAGATCGCCGGACGCGGCGTGCTGATGGTCTCCAACAAGGCAGGCGGCGGCATGATGGCCGAGAATCCCGGTCCGGTCTGGGGCGGGTGGCCCGGTCCGCCGCGACGGCTGGGCGGCGAGGCGGCCGTCATCGGGAACACAGCGGAGAGCACTGCGCAGGCCACCGCACGCAACGACGCGGGTCCGGCCGAAGATCCCCTGTTGGTCACGCTGAAATCGAAAGCGCTGCCGCAGGGCGAAACGGCGCAGCCTGTCGGCGGCCTGTTGTATTTTCTGCTCGAGGGCAAGCACAAGCCCAGGAATCTGGAATTGCAATACCATGGTCCTGCCGGCAAGCTTTCCCTTCGCTTCCGCTGAGTCTCCGCTCGAACGGCCCATGTTCATCCGTCAACTGGACACCCCTGCTTTGTTGATTGACCTGGACATCATGGAGCGCAACCTGAAGCGGGCGGCTGACTACGCGCGCGCCCACGATCTGCGCCTGCGTCCGCACACCAAGACCCACAAGATCCCCGCCCTGGCACGGATGCAACTGGATCTGGGCGCAGCCGGCATCACCGTGGCCAAAGTGGGCGAGGCCGAGGTCATGCTGGCGGCGGATCCGCCGGACCTGCTGGTCGCCTATCCCATCATCGGGCGCAGCAAGCTCGAGCGGCTGGTCGCGGTGGCGCGACGCACGCGCGTCACCGTGATGCTCGACAGCCTTCACGTGGCGCGGCAGCTCTCGGACGCTGCGCGGGAAGGCCACGTCGAGTTCGGAGTGCTGGCCGAAATAGACGTGGGGTTGGGCAGGACCGGCGTGACCCCGGGAGACGAACTCGTGGAGCTGATCCGCGGTTTGTTGCGCTTGCCGTACCTGAGCTACGAAGGCATCGGCTTTTATCCGGGCCATATCAAGTCGCTGGATAACGACGGCCTGGAACAGATCGCGGAGCTGGACCGCCTGCTGGACGCCACACTGGAACGCTTGCGGCGCGAGGGCCTTTCCCCGCGCATCGTGAGTGGCGGCTCCACCCCAACCCTCTACCACTCGCACCGGATTCGCGGGCTGACCGAGATCCGGCCGGGCACTTACATCTTCAATGACCGCAATACCTGGCTGGCAGGCGCTTGCAAGTTGGAGGACTGCGCGGCTTCCATCCTGGTGACGGTGGTTTCCACAGCGCGGCCCGGGCAGGTGATCGTGGATGGCGGCTCCAAGACATTTTCTTCGGATCGGCTCACGCCTACGCCCGAGGTCAGCTTCGGCTATGTGGTGGAAGCCCCGGGCGCCGTGTTTACGCGAATGAACGAAGAGCACGGCTTCTTGGACGTGCGCAGGGCCGGCGTGGAGCTGGCGGTGGGCGATCGGCTGCGAATCATTCCCAACCACATTTGTACGGCCATGAACCTGCACGAGAGGGTCTACGGGGTGCGCGGGGATCGGGTGGAGGTGGTCTGGGAAGTGGCGGGGCGTGGCAAGCTCCAGTGAGGGGTTGACGGCGGCTGACGCGGTGCGTTATAAAGGAAGCGGAATCCTCTGACGCGCTGCGTTATGACCCGCCTCATCAAGCGCTACGACAACCGCAAACTCTATGACACCGAGGCCAAGGCCTACGTATCCCTTCAGGAGCTGGCCGGCCTCATCCGCCAGGGCTACCAGATCCAAGTCATCGAAAACTCCAGCGGCGATGACATCACCACGCAGACTCTGGCCAAGATCATCCTCGAGGCGGAACGGCCTGCCTTGCCGCGCGACGCCCTGCACGAATGGGTCCGGTGGGGCGGCCAGCTCATGAGCGCCACGGCCGCGGAGATCGAAGAGCGGTTGGAGGCCTTGGTGGCGGCGTCGCTGGAGCGCGTGGGCGCCTTCCGGCAGATTCGCGATGAGGTCCGCGCGTTGCGCGAGCGAATCGCTCAACTGGAGGCGCTCGCCGCCCGGCTTGAGGCAGCGCTGGAGGAATCCGGGAGGTGACCGCCATGACCGAGGAGACTCGCCTGAACAACGAGAACGAGCGGCGCGAAGAGCAAACCACCGAGACCTCGTCCTGCGAGATGGCGGACGCGCTGGCGCGGGGCGCGCGTCTGCTGGGACTGGCCGCGCTCGGCGCCATCGTCGCCGTCAGCGAAAGCAGCTCCCGCTTTTTTCGCGCCCTGGTGGAGAAAGGCGAACAATCGGAGCCGCAGGCGCGGGAGCGGCTCGAAGCGCTCAGCCGCAAGGTGGGCCGGGCAGCGGGCCGGCTCGAGCGGGAAGCGCGGCAGCTCCGTGAACGGGCTTGCGGCCTCGCCCGGCGCAGCGAGCGATACCTCGACGAGAAGGTCGCCTCCGCGTTGCGTCGCGCGGGCCTGCCCACGCGGGAAGAAATCCAGAGCCTGATGGCCCGTGTGGACGCCCTCCACGCCCGCCTGGAAGCGCTGGCTGAGCGCCTCCAACCCGAATCGAAGCCGGGCGCCTGAGAGCCGCGTCTGTGGGCGCACCGCGCGGCGGCCACAGCGATCGCGCAGGGAATTGCTCTACCAAAGCCGCTGGCCCGCGGATCGGGTCAGCCCCGCGCAATGCAGCCGTTTTGCTGTGGTATAATCCGCGCGATTTTGTGCACTCGCGACGGAGGCACGCGCTGTGAAGCCGGTTTCCATCAAGGATATCGCCCGCGCCGCGCGTGTTTCCCACTCCACCGTTTCGCGCGCCCTGCGGGGCAGCCCGCTGGTTAACCCGAAGACTGCCGCGCGCATTCGCCGGATCGCCGAAAAGCTCGGTTACCTGCCCAGCGCCCTGGGTCGCAGTCTGAAAACCAGACAGACCATGACGCTGGGGGTGGTGGTCAACACCATCGCCGATCCCGTAATGGCCGAGCTGGTGGCCGGCATCCAGGAAGTCGCCAACCGGGCCGGCTATTCCATCCTGCTGGCGGAATCCCATGCGGAGCCCGAGCGCGAGTTGCGCGCCGTGCGCTCGTTGCTCGAGCACCGCGTGGATGGCGTGCTCGCGGCCGCCTCCCGCGTGGGGCCGGAGTATCGCTCGCTGCTCGAGCCGATCGGCGTGCCCATCGTACTGATCAACAACCAGCACCCGCAGCCGTACCGGCACGCTGTCAGCATTGACTCCCTTCCTGCCAGCCGCGCGATCACCGAACACCTTATCGCGCTGGGCCATCGCCGCATCGCCTACATCGGCGACCGCCACGGCTATCAGACCGACTGGGAGCGTTACACCGGCTACGCTGAGGCACTGCGCGCGCACGGGATCGAGCTGCGCCCCGAGCTGGCCGTCAAGGGCGACGGCATGATCGCCGGCGGCATCGAGGCCATGAGCGCCCTGCTCGAGCTCCGCCACAGGCCCACCGCGGTCTTCTGCTACAACGATCTGACGGCGATCGGCGCCATGCGCGCCATCCGCAGCCGCGGCCTGCGCATCCCCCAGGACATTTCCGTGGCCGGCTTCGATGACCTGTTCTTTTCGGCAGACACCAACCCGCCCCTGACCACCGTGCGCCAGCCCAAGCGGCTCATGGGCGCCATGGCTGCCGAAATCCTGCTCAAAGTGATGGCGGGCGAGGAGTGCGAGCAGGACATCCGCGTGCCCGGCGAGCTGGTGATCCGCGAATCCACAGGCCCGCCTCCGTCGAATTCCCGAACCGGAGATCCATCGTGATCCATCGTCTGGTTGCGCTCATTGTGGCCGGCAGCCTGCTTGCGCCGGCCGCCGAGATCAGGCTCATCGCCCACCGCGGCGGCGTAGTGGACTCGCAGTTTGCCGAGAACAGCCCCGGCGCCATCGAGGAAGCCATCCGGCGCGGCTACTGGATGATCGAGGTGGATATCCAGCCCTCGCGCGACGGCCGCCTCATCGTGCACCACGACGAGAATTTTCTGCGCTATTACGGCGAGCCGGCGCGGGTGGCCGAGCTGACCTGGGACCGCATCGTCCGCTTGCGCGCCAGACCCGGCGGCTCACGCCCGCTTCAGTTCCACGAGCTGGCGGCGCTGGCCTGCGGACGCATCCGGCTGATGCTCGATCTGAAGCCGGGCAGCGGCTGGACGCGCGCCCATTTCGAGCAGATCGAAAGCATCCTGCGCGAGAACGACCTGCTCGATTCGGCGATTTTCATTTCCAACAACGAGGCCAAGACGTACTTCAAGGGCAAGGCGCGGATCTCGGTCAACCGAGACGAGCTGAAAGCGGCCATCGGGCGCAACGAACCGGCCGCCACGCTGTACGTGCTGTTCCTTCACGGTCGCGATTTCACGCCCGAGGATGTCGAATTGTGCCGCCGCACCGGCGTGGCCGCCATTCCCAGCATCAACACGTTTCACTATCCGCAGGGCGATCACATGGCGCAGGCCCGCAACGACATCGAGCGACTGCGCAAGCTGGGCGTAACGCACTTCCAGATTGACTCGGTTTACGACCGCTGGCTGCGCTGAACGCGGCGCCCGCGTCCGGGTTACAATCGCCCCAAAGGAGGAAGGATGCACGCAAGACGTAAATTCGCCCTGGGATTGCTCGCCGTGGCCGCTCTGGCGATGGCGGGCTGCGGGTCCAAAACGGATCCGCGTCTGCAAGGCTCGCTGCGGCAGGAGCGCAACGGCTGGATCTTCGTGCACCTCGAGGGGCCGCCGGGTCAGATCGGTTTCCAGCACGGCTACTGGCTTGCGCCGGAAATCGCGGAAGCGCAGAAAGTGATCGCGCTCTTGTTCGAGCACGACACCAAGAAGCCCTGGTCTTTCTTCCGCGAGGCGGCGGAGAAGGTTTTCTGGCCCAAGATCGAGGACGAGTACCGGCAGGAGCTGGCCGGCATTGCCGAAGGCGTGAAGGCTCGGGGCTTCAACCTGGACGTCTGGGACATCACCGCGCTGAACGGCTTTCTCGAGTTCGTGCCCTACTACATGCGGTGGTGGGAGCAGCAGCAGGGCAAGAAGACCAGCGCCCGCCTGCCCACGCGGGAAAGTTGCAGCGCCTTCGTGGCCACCGGCAGCTACACCCGCGACGGCAGGCCGGTGATCGGCCACAACGCCTGGACCGGATACATGGAAGGCGAGCGCTGGAACATTATTTTCGATATTGTTCCGGCGCGCGGCTATCGCATCCTCATGGACGGCTTCCCGGGTCTGATCCACAGCGCGGACGATTTCGGCCTCAACGCCGCCGGCATCATGATCACCGAGACCACGATCAGCCAGTTCCGCGGTTACGATCCGCAGGGCATTCCCGAATTCGTGCGCGCCCGCAAGGCCATGCAGTACTCGGCCTCCATTGACGACTTCGACCGCATCATGCGCGAAGGAAACAACGGCGGCTACGCCAACAACTGGCTGGTGGCCGATCGCAAAACGGGCGAGATCGCGAGCCTCGAGCTGGGTCTGAAAAACGTGACCTTGCAGCGCACCCGGGACGGCTATTTCGTCGGCGCCAACTTCCCCGTCAACGAAAAGCTGGCGCGCGAGGAGACGGACTTCCGGCTGGACGATCCTTCCCTGAGTCCCAACGCGCGCCGCAAGCGCTGGGAGCAGCTCATGGCGGAATCCAAGGGCCGGATTGACGTGGAGGCGGGCAAGCGTTTCCTCTCCGATCACTTCGACGCCTTCGCCGGCAAGGAGGATCCCAACGAACGCACGCTCTGCGGCCACATCGAGCTTTCCCCGCGCGGCATCGAGCCCTGGCAGCCGCCGTTCGCGCCGGCGGGCGCCGTTCAGGCCAAGGTGACCGACGCCGCACTGGCCGAACGCATGAGCCTGGTGGCGGCCATGGGTCATTCGTGCGGTCGCGACTTCCTGGCCGCCGAGCACCTCAAACGCTACCCGCAGTTCGAGTGGCAGAAGCCTTACCTGCGAGATCTCAAGTCCCATCCCTGGACCCAGTTCAGCGCGCTGCGCGCGAGCGAGTAACTTTTACCTGCTCCCGCCTGCCTGACGGGCAAATTTTGCCAGGCGCTCCTGGTGCGGCTGACGGATTTGCGGGCACTTGGCGGGTCGCGAATTGTGGCCCTTCGCTTGCTCCCAACTGCAACGGAAGGAGTCGAGCGAATGAGGAACGTAATTCCCGCGGCAACGATTCTGACGCTGGTGTTTGCCGCGGGCTGCGCGACCAAACGTTACGTGCGCGAGCAGGTGGATCCGGTGCGGCAGCGGACCGAGGAACTGGCACGCAAGAACGAGGAGGCGATGGCCCAGATCGCCGCCCTGGAGGAGAAGACTAGCCGCGGCATCTCGCGCGCCGAGGAGCGCGCCATGGGCGCTGAGCATCTGGCGAAACAGGCCGGTCAGAGCGCGGACCAGGCCCGTCAGAGCGCCGAGCGCGCCGCGCAAACTGCCGAGAGCGCGCGGACGCTCGCCGAGCAGAACCGCAGCCGCCTGAGCGACCTCGCTCTCTATCTTGAGAACGCCGAAAAGTTCCGCCTGCTCGAGCAGGAAACCGTTTTGTTCGGATTCAACCGCAGCGCCCTGACGCCGGAGGCGCGCGCACGCCTCGATGCCCTGGCCACAAAACTCGCTGCTCAGGAGCGGTACGTGGTTGAAGTTGCGGGTTACGCCGATCCCACGGGTCCGCAGGATTACAACGTCGTCCTCAGTCAGAAGCGAGCCGATGCCGTCGTGCGCTACCTGGTGAGCCGCCAGATCCCGCTGCGGCGGATTCACCGAGTGGGCCTGGGCGAGAGTGAGGCGAGCGGCGGTCCCGAGGCTCGCCGCGCAGCCCGTCGCGTCGAAATCCGAGTTTTCGTGCCGGAAGCAACCCTTCCAGCCGCCAAAACCCGCACCGAGACGGCAGAGAATCGTCTCAACTGAACGCAGCCTCCACTTCCCGCCAAACTCAAAGCCGCCCCGCGCGGGGCGGCTTTTTTTATGGCAACTCCGCGATCAGCCGCTCAATCTGCTCGGGACTTACATAGAAATGAGGCGAGGCCCGGATCCAGCCTTGTCGTGCTGCCAGAACTATGCCTTTGGCTTTGAGTTGGCCGACGACCGCGGCGCTGTCCACGCCGGGTTTGCGGAATGAAACGATCCCGGAGGTGTGGGCAGGATCGCGCACGCCCAGCACCTCGTAGCCCTTGCGTTGGACGGCTTCGGCGATTTGCTCGCTCCTGGCTTGTACCGCCTCGGCGATGGCCGGAATCCCGATTTCCAGCAGCAGCTCGATCGCCGCGCGCAAGCCGTAGCAGCCGGGCGTATTCAGGGTGCCGCACTCGTAACGTCCCGCGTCGGGGCGCAGCGTCAGGTCGCGGTTGCCGAAGTCATGGTAATTGGCCACGTTGGTCCAGCCGAATTCCACAGGTTCGATTTCATCCTGCACTTCGCGGCGCACATAGAGGATGCCGCAGCCCTCAGGACCGAGCAGCCACTTGTGGCCGTCAGCAGCGACTACGTCCACCTGGGCGCGTTCCACGTCCAGCGGGAGTGCGCCCAGGCCCTGAATCGCGTCGAGCAGGAAAAGACAGCCGTTGCGGCGGCAGATGGCGCCGATCGCTTCTACGTCCGCACGGTAGCCGCTCAAATACTGGACAAAGCTCAACGCCAGCAATCGTGCGCCCCGGCATGCCTGCTCGATTTTTTCCAGGGGATCGAAAACCGAGAGCTCGGTGAGCCGTACGCCGCGCCGCTCCAGCTTTTTCCAGGGCAGATAATTGGCCGGGAACTCTTCGGTGAAGACCACGATGCGGTCACCCGGGCGCCAGTCCAGCCCGATGGCCACCGCGGCAATGCCTTCCGAGGTGTTCTTGACGACTGCGATCTCGTCGCGGCAGGCGCCGAGGAGGCGAGCTGCGGCCTGCCGCAGGCCTTCGTACGTTTCCAGCCAGCGGCTGTAATAGTAGGAACCCCACTCCATGGCCTCCCGCGCCCAGCCCGCGATGGTTTCGGCCACGCGCCGGGGCAGGGGAGAGACGCCGGCGTGATTGAGGTAGACGAGGTTCTTGGTTACAGGAAATTCGTCGGCCCAGGCCTGCCAGAGCGGCGTGGCTGATTCGGGGGCGGCAGTCGGAGCGCTTTTTTCGTAACCCATCTCTTCGACTATACGTTAGACAGGGTGAGGGCCGGGGTAGCGGCAACGCCGTCCCGGCGTATAATGACAGTGGGTCCTTCCGCGCGGGGGTGGCGGAGGGGCCGGAGGTGCAGCATGCGGCGGCTGGCTCAGATCCTGGTTGCAAGCCTCACCGTCCTGGCTCTGGTCGTCCCTGTGGCGGCCCTGGCCAAGGACAAGAAGAAAGACCCGGACGCCATCGGCGAGAGGGACGTCGGGAAGGGAATCAACTTTTACTCGCTGGAAAAGGAGATTGCCTTGGGCAAGGAACTGGCGCAGGAAATCGAGCGCCAGGCCAAGATCATTGACGATCCCGTCATCGCAGAGTACGTCAATCGTGTGGGCCAGAATCTGGTTCGGAACTCGGACGCCAAAGTTCCCTTCACCATCAAGGTGATCGACAGTGACGAGGTGAACGCGTTCGCCTTGCCCGGCGGCTTTTTCTTCGTCAACTCGGGATTGATCATGCGGGCCGAGACGGAAGCCGAGCTGGCGGGCGTGATGGCGCATGAGATCGCGCATGTGGCGGCGCGGCACGGCACGCGCCAGGCCAGTCGCGCGGCCATCGCGAACTACGCCATGATCCCGCTGATCTTCATGGGCGGCTGGACCGGCTATGGCGTCCGCCAGGCGGCCAGCGTGCTCGTGCCGATGCAGTTCTTGCAGTTCTCCCGCGCCTTCGAACGCGAGGCCGACCTGCTCGGCTTGCAGTACCTCTACAAGACCGGCTACGATCCTACCGCCTTCGTGGATTTCTTCGAGCGCATCCAGGCCCTGGAGAAGCGCAAGCCGGGCACCATGTCCAAGGTCTTTTCCACCCACCCGATGACCGACGACCGCATCAAGGAGGCGCAGAAGAACATCCAGGAGATTCTCAAGGCCAAGCCGGAGTACATCGTCACCACATCTGAGTTCGATCAGGTCAAAGAGCGCCTGATCGCCATGACCAACCGCCGCAAGGCCGACGACAAGGACGCCAACCGACCGCGGCTGCGCAAAGGTCCCGGCGGCGGACCTGTGGATGCCGAGGACGAGAAGGATCGCAAGGACAAGCCCAAGGACGAGGACGAGCGCCCGACCCTGAAGCGGCGCGGCTGATCCTCAGCGCTCGTACTCTTTCAGCTTGGCTTCGAACACCGCCAAGGGGTGGGCGCCCATCAGAATCTCGCCTTCCACTCCCTCCGGTGTGCTCCGCCCGATCACGAATCCGGGCGTCCCGTTGACGCCGAGTCGAGCCGCTTCGAGGATGTCCTGCTGGATGGCCGTCCGGTGCTTGCCCTCGGACAGGCATGCGCTGAACGCCTTCAGGTCCAGCTTCAACTGGCGTGCGTGCGCCATCATATCTTCCTCGTCCAGCTTGCCGGTTGAGACCAGCAGGTCGCGCATTTCCCAGAAACGGCCCTGATCGCCGGCGCAGCGGGCGGCTTCCGCGGCGCGGAATGCGCGGGCGTGGAAGTCGAGCGGCAGGTCGCGGCTGGTGAAGCGCAGTTTGCCGGTCTCGATGTATTTCTTGCGCAGCTCGGGAAAGGTCACCACCTGGAAGCGGCGGCAGAACGTGCACTCGTAGTCGGTGAACTCGACCAGCGTCAGCGGCGCATCCTTGTTGCCCAGCCAGCGGTCATCCGGAATGCGCATGGCTGCCTTGCGCGGCTCTTCGGCAGCGTCGGGCGGCCGCACTGCGCGCTCCAGCAGGACACGGATCTGCCGCAGCTCGTTCAGAATGGCTTCGGCCTGTTCGCGCGTAATGCCCGGTTCCTGCGCCAGAACAGCCGCCGGCAACAGGCAGGCCCAAAGAATGCCCCTCGTCAAAAGCGGACGCATTCCTTCAGGTTACTACGAGCCGCCCGCGGGCTTGTAGGCGATGCAATCTATCTCCACCTTCATGCCCGGTGCGACGAACCTGGCTTCCACCGTAGTCCGCGCCGGCTTGTGTTCGCCGAAGAATTCCGCGTAGACCTCGTTCATGGCCGGGAAGTCGGCGGCATCGGCGAGGAAGACGCTGCATCGGACCACGTCGGCGGGCGTCGCGCCGCAGGCGGCCAGGATGCGCCGGATGTTTTCCAGGACCAGGCGCGTCTGCGTGCGAATGTCGGCGGTCACCATCTGGTCGGTGGCCGGGTCAATGGGTCCTTGTCCGGAAACGAAGATGAAGTCACCCGCGCGCACGGCGGGCGAATAAGGACCGCGAGGCCGCGGGGCCTCTGGAGGAACGATTCGCTCGATCATCCCGTTTAATCTACAACGGGAGCGCGGGATCGTGCGAACTCAGCTTTCCGTCCCAGCGGACTTTTTCCGGCGCCCGCCGCGACTGGTTTTCTTGGCGGCCGTCTCGCCGGTGCTCTTGGCGCGAGTCCGCCGGCTTCGCCGGGCAGGCTTTTCGGAAGCCACCGCCTCGGCAAACTGCAAGACCGGCTCAGCGGGGATGAATTCGACATCGGCCGGCGGGTAGAATTCGGCGCCCAGGTAAACCATCAGGCCTTTTTCTTCGTCGGGCTGGATGCGAACCAGCAGCTTGTCCTGCGCGTAGTTGAGCAGTTCGGTGAATTCCTGGAAGCCGTAGCGCTTGCAGTCGAAATCGGGATGCTCGCGTTTCACCCAGGCTTCCAGCTCCTCGGCGGGCACGCCGTTGTCCATCTCCAGGCGGTGGGTTTCCAGCACGTCGCGCAGCAGTGGCAGCGCTTCCTCGGGCTTCAACGGCGGACGCTCGGGTTGCGCGGCAGGCTTGCGCTCGATGAAGTAGCGGCCCTCGGCCCCTGTCACGTTGACGAACCCGGCGGCTTGCAGTTTTTCGACGAATTCGGTGAAGGTGCTGGCGCCGTAAGCCTTCTCGGTGAAGGTGGGGTCGAGCTGCAACATGGTGGATTTCAGCAGGCCGAGCTGCGGCTTGGCGCCCCGGCGTTCCAGAGCCTGCAAGGCGCGCTCGACCAGCGGCATGGCCTGCGCCAGATCGAGCGGTTCGGGCCGCGGCCGCTGCGGTTTGGCCGGGCGCGCGTGGCTCTTGTCGCGCGGCTCGGTGTCCATCAGGGATTCGAAGCTGATGAACTCGTGACAGTTCTTTTGCAGGATCGTGCTGGTGAAGGCGCGCCCGCCCACCACGAACACGGTCTTGCCGTACATCTTCAGTTTGTTGACCAGCGGGATGAAGTCGCTGTCGCCGCTGACGATGGCGAAGGCGTTGATGTGATCGTGCGTGAAGGCCATCTCCAGGGCATCGAGGGCGAGGTTGATGTCGGCGCCGTTCTTGTCGCCGCGCGGCGAGATCACGCGCTGCACCATCTGCACGGCGTTTTCGGCCATTTGTCGCTTGGCCTGCTCGTTGCGCCCCCAGTCGGCGTAAGCGAACTTGGCCACGATGTCGCCGCGTTCCTTGAGCGCGTCGAGCACCACGCCCACGTTGAACTCGCCTTTGAGCGTGGATTTCACGCCGATCTCGATGTTGTCGTAGTCAATGAAGACGGCGATCTTGAGCTTGTCCTGCATGTGGCGCCTCCGGGGCGCGGGGTGCGGGCCGGGCCTTCGGCCGGTGGCCGGCTATCTTCAGGATACTCCTTCCGGCGGCTGCCTAGAGCCGATCAGTGCAGGCTGATTCCGTAGCGGGCGAGCAACGTCCCTCGCGCCCTGTCCAAAGCAGCCATGGTTTTCAGGCAGGCAGCACGCGCGGCCACTTCGGCTGATTGTGCCTGGGCCAGGTCCCGCTGGTACTGAATCACCAGGAACGTCGTGGAAGCACCCACCGAGAGCTTCTCGATCTCGGCAGCCAGCGCCTGCTCCTGGTAGCGCCGTTCCTGCTCGGCCGCCTCCAGCGCAGCGCGCGCCTGCTCGAGCGCCAGCAGGACGTTGGCGATTTCCACCCGCACCTGCTTTTCCAGTTGCTGTAGCCGGATTTCCTGTTGACGCAGGGTGAGACGATCGCGGGCATAGTCAGCCTCGGCGGCCCGGTTACGCAAGGGCAGCGACACTTGCACTCCCAGGGAATAATCCGGAAAATTGCGTCTTAGCAACTGCGCGAGGGCGCTGCCGTAGCCGCCGACCAGCAAGGGATCAGGCGCGTGAGGGGCGGCGCCGGGCACGGTGAGAGGATTGATCGCCCCGGCCAGGCCGTTATTGCGCACCGCGGCCACCAGATCCACCGAAGGCTTGAGTGCATCTCGGGCGCCCTCCAGGAGCGTGCGGGAGTTCTCCAACTGCAAACGTGCCTGCACCAGATCGGGCCGGGTCCGCAGGGCTTCCTCGGCCAGGGCCTCAAGGCCGGGCAAGGTCTGCGGCAGTTCCACTCGCAAAGGTTCGGTCGGGATCAGTCGCAGGGACGCCAGCGCGGGGCTGTCCACGGTTTGCCGCGAAAGGTAATCTTTGAGGATGTTCTCTTGCTGGCGCAGGAGCGCCTCGGCCGCAATCAGATCGCGCCGCGTGCGGGCCACCTCAGCCTGGGCGCGGACTACCTCGATGGGCGCCCGGGTTCCCGCCTCCACTTGCGCCTGATTGTCGGCGAGCAGCCGTTCGGCCCGCTCCACGGCTTGCCTGCGCACGCGAACTTCTTCGTTGAGAGCCGCCAAATCCCAATAGAGCCGGATCACTGCGGCCACGGTATTGATGACCTGCTGCTCCAGCAGAAGCTGCGACACCTGCCGGTTATTGCGGGCTACTCGAATAAAGCGGGAGTTCAAGGCTCGTCCGAAGCCGCGTAGCAACGGCTGCACGAACGTGATCCCGAAGCTCGAGGAGTTGTAGGGGTTCAAATCGTAGCGACGGTGGTTGATGCTCTGGTGCAGGTTCTCCCAGCCAAGCGTGACCTCGCCGCCCGTCAGGAATCCCAGTTGCAAGCCGATGGAGCCGGAAGAGGTGTCCGAGATCAAGGCGCTGGTTCCCACCGTGAAGGAGTTCAGTTGGGGCGCCGACTGGTGAGTACGGCTCAGCTTGCCCGCCAGTACAGGATCGAAAGCGGGCGGCAGCTTGCCGGTGCTGATCGGTGTAGGGCCGGCGATCGAAAGATTGGATTCCGATCCGGCGGTGAAGGGGGAGGCTAAGGGGTCAGCGCCCGCCGCACTGCGCGGCCCCTCGCGGACCGTCATGGGAATCCCGCGCAGAATGGCGCCTGCGCGAGCCCGCTTGTATTCGGTCTCCGCGATGGCCGGGCTCAATCGTTGCAGCTCGACGTCAAGGTTATTCTCCAGCGCCAGCGCAATGGCATCCTGCAAGCTCAAGTGCACGAGATTGCCTCGCGCCAGCGAGCGCAGCGTCCGGCGATCCTCCCACTGTTGGGCGGCCAGGCAGCCCGCCAGCGCGGCGAGCGCAATGAGCAGCCTCACGGGCGTTCTCCTTGTTTCTGCAAATCGCGTTTGGCAGGTGCGATGACGCGTACCTTGACGCCAGGGCGGATTTCGTCCGACAGGTTCGTGACCACCTTCTGACCAGCCTCCAAGCCGCTCAACACCTCGATCTGGGTTCCGAAGTCGCGGCCCAGTCGCACCTGCGCGAAGCCCACCGTGCCGTCCGCCCGGAGCACCGCCACGACAGGCCCTTTCTCTGTGTTGCGGTAAGCACCCGACGGGATCAGCAGGGGCGGTTGTGCCCGTTGCAAGCGAAAGCGAACCGTGGCATACATCCCGGGCAACAGAACTCCCGTCGGGTTCTCGACACGGATTTCGGTGAGCAGGGTGCGCGAGGTCGGATCCAGCGCGTTTGCGGTGCGGGTCACCCGCCCGGGAAAACCGCGCCCCGCTAGTTGTTCGATTTCAACCTCGCAAGCAAGACCAATGCGGATGTCCGCTGCCTCGGACTGGGGCACGCTGACGTGGACCCGCAAGGGATGGATCTGCGCCAGCCGATACATCTCGCGCACGGCTGTGCTGCTGCCGGCTGTGACCAGCGTGCCCACGTCCACATTGCGGGCCGTGATCACCCCGGCGAAGGGAGCACGCACCTGGCGGAAATTCCGCAACTCGCGCAGGCGCTGGAGGCTGGCCTCCGCGGCCGTGATCGCCTCACGGGCGGCCCGCAGGTTGGCTTCGGCCGCGGCCACGTCGGCCTTGCGCGCCAGCCAGGCGGCCTGTTTTTCGTCGCCTTCCTGCTTCGGGAGCACGCCCTTGGCCACCAGGATCTGCCAGCGTTTCGCAGTGACTTCGGCCAGTTCCATGTTGGCCCGGGCCTGCGCCAGGGCGGCTTCCGCCTGCGCGGCCGCGGAACGCGTACGGCGCAGCACGGCCTCCGCTTCCACAATCTGCTGATCGAGTTCGGGCGATTCGATTTCCGCCAGGAGCTGCCCGGCTGCGACGCGATCCCCGATATCCACCAGGCGGTGCCGCACGTAGCCGTCGGCGCGCGCGTAAATCGGTGTTTCCACCCACGCCTGGACCGTGCCCGGCAGATTCAGTTCAATTTCGGCCGGCGCCCTCTTGACCTCGGCCACGGCCACAGCGGGCAACTGCTGTCCGGCGCGCTGCGCGGCCGCCGCCAACCGCCTGGCGCGCGCGTGGCGAGGCCAGTAACCGAGAGCGAACAACGTCGCCAGGAGCGCAAACAGTGCCATCCACAACAGAGCCCTGCGTGCGCCAGGTCGTGCGACGCCTGGTTCGGGCACGGGATGGGAAGGCTGAGCGGCGATTTTCACTGCAACAACTCCCAATCCGGTTCCAGCGGCGCTTCTTTCTGCCGACCGCGGAAGTAACTATAGGCCACGGGTACGAAAAACAGCGTTGCGAAGGTCGCCACGATCAGGCCGCCGATGACTGCTCGCCCGATCGGTGCGTTCTGCTCGCCGCCTTCGCCTAACCCCAGCGACATCGGGAGCATCCCCAGGATCATGGCCAGCGCCGTCATCAGAACCGGCCGCAATCGGATCAGGCCTGCGCTCAAGGCCGCCTGGGTCGCATCCATACCTTGGGCGCGCTGCTGGTTGGCGAAGGTCACCAACAGGATGCTGTTGGCCGTGGCCACCCCAATGCTCATAATGGCTCCCATGAGCGAGGGGACGTTGATGGTGGTCCCGGTCACATAAAGCGCCCAGATGATGCCGGAAAGGGCTCCTGGCAAGGCCAGCAGAATAATGAAGGGATCGAGCCAGCTCTGGAAGTTCACGACCATGATCAAGTAGACCAGCAAGACCGCCAGCACGAGGCCGCCGGCCAGCCCGCCGAAGGATTCGCGCATGGTCTGGATCTGCCCCCGCACCTGGATGAAGCTTCCCCGCGGAAGCTTGGGCCGCACTTGCTCGACAATGCGGTCCACCTCGCGCGCCACGCTGCCCAAATCCCGATCCTGCACGTCCGCGTAGACATCGAGAACCGGTTGTACGTTGTAGTGGCTGATGGCCTGGCCAGTCACGCCCCGCTCGACCTCGACCAGGTTGCCCAGCAGTTGAGGCGTCGAGCTGCGGGCGGCCGCCAGCGGCGTGGAACGCAACGCCTCCATCGAATCCACGCGGTGTTCCGGTGTCTGCACGGCGATGAGATAGCTCACCCCGGTGGCCGGATGCAGCCAGTAGTTGGGTGAAACCTGGCCGCTGGAGCTCAGCGAGACCAGGACGCTGCTGGCCACGTCGCGCTGCGTCAATCCCAGCTCACTGGCGCGAGCGCGGTCCACGTTGACGCGCAGGACGGGTGCGTCCAGCACCTGGTGCAAGCGCACGTCCACCACGCCCGGAACGCCGCGCAACTGCCTCTCGATTTCGCGCGCGATCCGGTGGTTGACGCTGACGTTGCGGCCAATCACCTGGATATCAATCGGGGCAGGAATGCCGAAATTCAGGATCTGGCTCACCATATCGGCAGAGCGGAAGAAGAAGGTCATTTCGGGGAAGCTGGCGGGCAGTTCCTCGCGCAGCCGACGCGCGTACTCCCAGGTCTCGCCCCGTTTGCGGGCCTTCGACAGCGAAATCAGGATCTCGCCGTCGGATGAACCGATCGTGGCCGAATCCGTGTAGGCCATGTTGATGGGCAGCACCGGCAGGCCGATGTTGTCCAGGATGGTGTCCAGCTTGTCGGGCGGGATGATCTGGCGGATCCGGTCCTCCACCCGGGCGAACAATTCCTCGGTGGTTTCCAGGCGAGTGCCCACAGGGGCGCGCACGTGGAGGCGCAACTGGCCGGCGTCCACACGGGGGAAGAAGTCCTGGCCCAATTGGGTGGCCAGCAGGCCCGAGCCAATGCAGAAAAGGGCGAACAGCGCGACGACCGTCCGGCGCCGGCTGAGCGCCCACTGCAAGGCCTGTCGGTAACCTTCGCGGAATCTCTCGAAACCTCGCATGAAGCGCTGGTGCAGGCGCCAGATCGGTCCCGTGCCGCCCGCGGCATCACCCTGGCCGCCCCGGTACAGGTGCAACTGGGACTTCAGTAGGTAGCGCACCATGGTGCAAATCAACGTGCGGGACCACACCCAAGAGGCCAGCATGGCGAAGACCACCGCCATGGCCAGCGGCTGGAACAAATACTTCGCCGTGCCGCGCAGGAGCACCACCGGTGCAAAGACGATAGAGATGGAGAGAGCGGAGACGAAGGCCGGAACAGCGACTTCACTCGCCCCGTCCAGCACTGCCCGGATAATGGACTTTCCCATGGCGAGGTTACGGTGGATGTTCTCGATCTCCACCGTCGCCTCGTCCACCAGAATCCCGATGGCCAGCGCCAGCCCGCCCAGGGTCATCACGTTGATGGTCTGACGGAGGAAATACAAGGCGATCAGCGACGTCAGTACGGACAGCGGGATGGAGGTGCACACAATCAGCGTGCTGCGCCAGCTCCCCAGAAACAGCAGGATCATCAGGGTGACCAGCAGGGCGGCCATCAGACCTTCCTGGAGCACCGCGCGGATGGAGGCGCGCACGAACAGGGACTGATCGAGCAACAGGCGTACGTCCAGCTCAGGCGGCAGCGTGGAAAGGATGCGGGGCAGCTCGCGTTTGACCCGCTCGATGATGTCCAGCGTGGAGGCCGATCCGGTCTTCAGAATCGAAACCAGCGCGCCACGGCGCCCGTTTACGCGCACGACGTTGGTCTGCACCGCGCCCCCGTCCCGCACCTGCGCCACGTCGCGCACGTAAATGGTGGCGGGGCCCTGCTGCCGTACGGGCAGGTAGTTGAGCTCCTCCACCACGTCCGGGCTGTTGTTCAGTTGCACGCTGTATTCCCGATCGCCGATTTTCACCGAACCCGAAGGCAGGATCGGGCTTTGGGCGTTGATCGCGGCGGATACGTCGGCAGGTGAGAGGCCATGAGCGTAAAGCGCCTCCGGGTTCAGGTCCACCATGATCTGCCGGGCTCGCCCGCCGGCGGGCATCAGGACGGAGGCGCCTTGCACGGTGGCGAGTTGCGTGCGGAGGAAGTTGGCGGCGATGTCGTAGAGCGCCTGTTCGGAGAGACCCTCACCACCCAGCGCGAGCTGCAAGATGGGAACGCTGGCGGCGTTGAAACGGATGATCAGGGGCGGCGTGATCCCGGGCGGCATCTGCCGCGTCACGGTTTGCGAAATGGCGGTCATTTGCGCCACCGCCGCTTCCACCGGGGTGCCGGGATGGAAAAAAACCTTGATCACTCCCATCCCGGTCAGCGACTGCGATTCCATGTGTTCGATATCGCTGACCGTGGTGGTCAGAGATCTCTCTGACAGCACCGTGATGCGCTGCTCCATCTCTTCGGGCGAAAGGCCACGGTACTGCCAGATCGCACTGACTACAGGGATGTTGATGTCCGGCAAAATGTCGGTGGGCGTGCGGTCAATGGCGATGCCGCCCAGGACCGCTACAAGGATCGCGGCCACCACGATGGTGTACGGCCGCCGGAGCGCAAGCTTGACGATCCACAAGGGATTGCATCCTCTGGGCCGCTGGCGGCCACCACCCGGTCAGTCGCCGGCCACTTCGACGCCCAGCAGCTCGCAAGCTTTCTCCGCGACCTGCCGGATGCGCTCCTCGGTCACCGGCGTTTCGCCCTTGACCATGCCAAGGTCGGTGACCCGCAGGTGGATGAAGTCGTCGAAGCCGGCCTTTTCCAGGACGCGCCGCGAGCAGTCCGAGTCGCAGCCGTCAATCGCAATCAGCAGCAGGCCCTTCTTGACGTTCTCAATGACCAGTTCGACGCCCCCCGCGATGGCGGCCAGACACGACATGCGGGCCGCTCCCTGCCGATTGAGCCAGCGGGCCGCACGGTCGCCGATTTCCGCCGTGTCCGCCACGCCGGAGCAGCACAGAACAACATTGGGTGCTACACTACCGCAACCGCATGAGGTCTTGGGTCGGATTTTCATCGTCGTTACCTTACCTCCTTTGAAATCAGGAATTCCTCAGTGCCCGCCCGCCGGGGCCGCCTCTGTGGAGCGAGACGGCTCGGCTTGCTGCTGGGCTTCGGCAATCAGCTTCCGGAGCGTGGCTTTGAATTCCTCCAAAGGCGGGAAGCTGATCGCCTCCGCGGGGCAAATCTTGGCGCAGGCGTCGCAGCCTACTACGCAGTTATTGGGTCGTGCGACGATGGGCACGCCCAAGGCTTCATCCCAGTCGAAAACGTCGTTCTTGCAGAACTCGATGCACTCGCGGTCGTGAATGCAAGCATCGTAGTTGATGGTCGGAAACCAGGGGATCTTCTCCCGCGGCACTTTGAGCTTGGCGTTCATCGCTCCCTCGTCAGTGGGCGTCGGTCGGGGTTTGCGAGCAACTGCACGCGCCCATCAGTTCCTCGGGGGTAAGCTCCTTGCCGACATCTTCTTTCTTGAGGAGCTCCGCCACCTTCTCCCGGATGCGCTCCACGACGCCTTCGTTATTGGTCATGCGAATGTCCACGCCAATGAACCGCTCGGGCGGAAAGCCGGTCTGCCGGAGGATCTTGCGAAAGAGCTTGTCCTGGGCGTTGGGAGCGCAAGCGGCGCTGATGACGTAGGTGTCGGCGTCGGCGCTGCGCAGGATGTCCGCCAGGCACTGGTTACCGCCCTGCCCGCAGGTCTGCGGGTGCAAGGCGACGTAGGTGACTTCCAGTTCGCTTTCGACCTGGAAGGGCAGAGTGTTAAAGTCGGTGTCCTTGAAGGAATCACAAAGACCCTTGCAATTACACATGAGGACCTTGATTTTCATGGGACTTTCCTCCTCGAATCGGAATGTTTGCGGTAACCAAAACCTCCGAGGCGCCCCCAGGGCAGCAGACGCCGGGTAGCTCGGCGCGGCGGCGCAGGTCCTCGCGGCAGAGGTCCTGAGTGAGGAGGACCTGGCGCAGGCAGGACTTCAGGGGCGCGAGCAATTCATGATTGGGGAGCAGCGAGTACTGGACCCTGGCGCCCTGCCTCTTGTCAAGGACAATGCCGGCGCCGCGCAAGTAAGCCAGATGGCGCGAGAGCAGGGGTTGAGGCAGGCCGAGAATTGTCTCCATCTCGCAAACGCACAGGGAGCCCTCGAGCAGCAGGTTGACGATCCGGAGGCGGGTGGGATCAGCGAGGGCTTTGAAGAGCTGGGCGAGCTGCCGCATCGGTTGCCTACATACGCATATTCGCATATATCGCTGGCCATGTCAAGCCCGCCCCTCTGCCAATATCTGGCTCATCCAATGAGCCTGGAATTTCCCTCCGCCTACGACCCACTGAGCCAATTGAAAAAACGGGCACGGTTGCTGCGTTCGCGGGCGTCGGCCTTTATATTGATCTCCACCGAAGTCTTCGGTTCAGGCGCCCGTGCCGCGCCGCTGGCGCTATGCTGAAAGAGGCGGGCAAGGAGGGCCCGATGTTGAAATTGGAAGGGATCGCGCTCAGCGCCGGCGGCAAGACGATCCTGCACGACGTAAACCTTCACGTTCGCGAGGCGGAGATCCATAGCATCCTCGGCGCCAACGGCACGGGCAAGTCCACCCTGGCGGCGGTGATCATGGGTCTCAGCGGTTACAAGCCCACGGCAGGCCGCATCTTTTTCCGTGGGGAAGACATTACCGATCTTCCGGTCTGGGAGCGTGCCCGTCGCGGGATCACGCTGGCCTGGCAGGAACCGGCCCGCTTCGAGGGCCTGACGGTGGCCGAGTATCTGGATCTGGCCCGGCGCCACGGCGGCAACGGCGACCTCAGCCCAGCCGAGTGCTTGCGCAAGGTCGGGCTGCCTCCCGAGAAGTACCTGCGCCGCGCCGTGGATGCCACCCTGAGCGGCGGTGAGCGCCGGCGCGTCGAACTGGCCTCCGTGCTCGCGATGCGGCCCAAACTGGCCATCCTCGATGAGCCGGATTCCGGCATTGATCCGCTGGCCATCGAAAACATCGTGGACGTGATCCGCACGCTGGCACGGCAGGGGGCCGCCGTGTTGCTGATCACCCACCATGAAAGCGTGGCGGCGATTGCCGATCGCGCTTCCTCGCTTTGCGGCGGAACGATTCTGAAGACCGGGGATCCTGCCGCCATCGCCCGCTTCTACCGCAACCACTGTCTGGAGTGCTTGCACGTGAACGAGCCTAAGGCCGAGGAGGTGGTCAGTGGCTGAGAGCAGCGTGGAGCTGGTTGAACTTTCTCAGGCGATGGCGCCTGCCGGTGCAGATCCCGCGGCCTTGTTGCACGCGCGCTTCGCCGGGCTGGCCGTGAGCCACAACCGCATCCTGCGCTGCCGCGGGGTGGACGGGCTGCGAATCGAAGGCGAGGAAACGCCCACCGGCGCCAAAGCGCGCATCACGGTCGAGCCCGGCGTCCAACTGGATAGCCCGGTCCATCTGTGTTTCGGGGTCCTGCCCAAGGAGGGCATTCAGGAGATCATTTCCGAATTCGACATCGGGGAGGGGGCGCGGGTCAGTTTCATTGCCCACTGCTCGTTCCCCAATGCCGAGCGGGTGCGGCATCTCATGCAGGCGCGCATCCGGGTTGGCAAGGGCGCCCAGATGGAGTACGCCGAGACCCACTACCACGGACCGCAGGGCGGCGTGGAAGTGCTGCCGGTGGCTCACATCGCTGTGGAGGAAGGCGGGTTGTACCGCAGCACCTTCAAATTGGTGGAAGGCGCGGCGGGTGTGGTCAGGCTCGATTACGTGGCTGAGCTGGACAAGGACGCGGTGTGCGAGCTGGACGCCAAGGTGTACGGCAAGGCGCACGACAGCATCGTGGTCAAGGAAACGATTCTGCTCAACGGCGCCGGCGCCCGCGGCCTGGCCAAGACGCGTATCGTGGCTTCCGAGCGCTGCGTCAGCGAGGTGATCGGCGAGGTGGTGGGCAACGCGCCCTTCGCACGCGGCCACGTGGACTGCATTGAGATCCTCACCGGCCCGGACGCTCGCGCCAGCGCCATCCCCAAACTCCAGGTGAACGATCAGAACGCCAAACTGACCCACGAAGCGGCGATCGGCAGCGTGGACAAAAAGCAGATCGAGACGCTGATGGCGCGGGGCCTCTCCGAGGCCGAGGCCGTTGACGTCGTGGTCCGCGGGATGCTGCGCTGAGCGAAGCGGGCGCGCTCAGACGATCGCTTTGAACCCGTCAGGGCTGAGCCGGGCGCGGCGTCCCTTCCGGTACGCGATGTTGGCCAGGTGCGGTCCGGCGACCGCGTTGGCGCCGACTTCGACCGGGCAGGTCGGGTCCTGTCGCGTCTTGATGCAATCCAGAAAGTTTTGCACGTGGGCTTCGATGGGCACGCCCTCGCGAACTTCCATGATCGGCTTGCGGTTCTCCGGTTTGGCCCAAGGCTCTTTGTAGAGACGGAAGCCGGCCTCGTCCAGGATCAGCGTGCCCTGGTCGCCCATGAAGGTGATGGACCAGCCGTTTTCGTACGAGTTGCAATAGTTCAGCGTCCACGTGCAGACCCAGCCGGGAAACTCGAACACCGCGCAGAAGACCTCCGGGCACTCGGCGCCGGTCATCTTTACGACTTCGCCCCAGCACACGGCCGAGCGCGGCGGCTGGCTGCGCGTGAAGCGCAGCACGCAGTCCATCAGGTGCGTGCCCTGGTCGGTCATGTGCCCGCCCGAGTAGTCCCAGAAACAGCGCCACGAACGGAAACGCATGGGCTCGAGGGGACGCTTGGGCGCCTTGCCCAGGAAACGTTGCCAGTCGAGCTTGCCGGGCAGCGGCGAGTTGTCGAGCGGGCGGGCCGTGTTCCAGTTCCACATCGGCTTGACCATGGAGATCTTGCCCAGGGCGCCGTCGGCAATGACTTTTTCCGCTTGTGCGATGACGGGCGCGCTGCGCCGCTGCATGCCGATCTGGACCACGCGCTTGGCGCGGCGCGTAGCTTCGATCATGCGCTTGCTCTCTTCGAGCGAGTGGGACATGGGCTTTTCCAGGTAGACGTCCTTGCCCGCAGCCAGCGAATCGAGCAGGTGCTGGCAGTGCCAGTGATCGGGCGTGGCGACCACCACGAAATCTATGCCGGGCTGGGCCAGCAGATCCCGGTGGTCCACGTAGGTCTTGGCGCCGGGCGAGTCTTTCTGCGCTAGCTGCAAGTTGGGCTCATAGACGTCGCAGAGGGCAACGCACTGGGCGCCCAGCTTCTGGAAAACGCGATTCAGGTAACGGCCGCGCCCGCCCGTGCCAATGACGCCGTAGCTGAGCCGGTCGTTGGCGCCGAAGGCGCGCCGGGGAACAAACATGGGTGCGGCGACGGCTGCCGCCCCGCTTAGGAAGGTTCTGCGATCCTGCTCCATAGGTCTCCTCGCTTGCCGATCTCATCGGGGCCGCGGCCGAGAAGCCCACGGCGCCCGCTTCGTGCCGAACAGATACTTTGTCACTGGCCGCGGCCTCGCGTCAAGGCGCCTACCAGATGTACTTGGCCGCTTCCTTGCGGCGCTCGTGGCTGTCCAGTACGTGCACCACGCGAATCTTCTTCAGCTTGTCGGAGGGAAGCTGGCCGATGGGGATGTAAAGGATCTGGCGGCCCAGACGCCACGCGATCTGCCGGTAGATCGAGCGCGGCGGGCGCGCAGCCACGTAAACCACGTAGCGATGGATCGAGTAATCCAGTCCCGCCAGCAGCAGCCGCTCCGGCTTGGTTTCCGCGAAATCGTAGTCGGGATCCGTCCAGACGTCCACCATGCGCCGCGGCGGCAGAATCATGAGGAAACCGCCGTACTCGGCGCGCCCGATCCCCGGCCCCACCAGATGCTCGAAGGGATTGGTCGAGTAGAACGCCATGTCGGATTCGTTCTGATGTTCGCCGTGCCAGGTCGTGAGCCAGTTGTAGCGGTTCTCGCGGTCCTCGTCGAAAATCACGATCAGCGCGCCGATTTCGCCGGCCACTTTCTGGAACTGGCGGACGTAAATCTTGCCTTCGTACCAGCGGCGGATGGTCTCCCTCAGATCAATGCCATCCAGAAGCGAGGTGGTGAAAGGCTCCGTGCGCGAGCGCTCCTCGGAAAGAATGCTGCGCGCTTTCTCTTTGAGCCGGCGCCCGTAGTCTTCGATCACGATATCTTCGGGCGGATACGAGCAGATGGCGTTGCCGTGCAACTGCCTGGCCCATTCGCCCGGCTCTTTTTCTTTCGGCCGCCGCTTGAGGCCCAGCGGCCGCAGCATCTGTTTGGGACGCGGCAGACGCCGGCGCAAGCGGATCTTGCGCGTGTCGCGCCACACCACGTCGCCCGAAAGCCGCAGCGTCTCCAGATCGCTTTCCTCTTTCTGCGCGGGATAGCGATTCGCGGTTTCCCAGACCTCCCAGGCGTAGTTGTCATCCACGATGGAGCGCGCGGCGACCGTGAGGTCGTACAGCCCTGCCGTGAGGTCGCCTGAAGTCAGGGCCAGGTTGCGCGTGTAGCGCGCCAGCAGCAGGCGCTGCCAGTGCTCGATCTTTTCCCCGGTGTTCTTTTCGTAGCTGACTTCGGCCTCGCGCAGCAAGGCCAGTTGCACGCGCGGGCGATCAATCAAACCTTCGGGGCACATGCCCTGGCGGAATTCTTCGTAGCGGTGCTGGAGATAGGGATACTCGATCGTGATCTCGGCAAGGGACTCCGGATGCGGATGGATCAGTTCGACGTGCCGGGCGGGCAGCCGGCGCGCCGGCTCTTCCTGCGGAACTTCCATGGCGTCCAGCACCGGATCGAGCAGGTTCAGCGAGAGCACGACCACGACGTGGGCCAGCGGATCCGCCCCTTGCAGCTTCCACGCCATGCCCGCTGCGTGTTCCAGGATCTCCGGGCTGCGCGGCTGCGGCCACAGCCGATAGGCTTCGATGTATTTCTCCAGGCCGATGCGCCGGATCGCGTAGGGATCGGGATAACGATCCGGCACGTGCGGACGGTCGCTCAAGTCCGGATCGGCGAACAGGATTTCGGCGCCGATCTCCAGCCCGGTGCGGATGGCTTCCGTGAACGGATCCGCGGGCTCGACGGGAAGATAAACCGCCTGGTCCTCGTCCTCCGGATCCGGGTAGAGCAGGACAGTGATTTGAGGCAATCGTTCGACGGCGCGCAGGTACGCGTCCGCCAGAGACATCGGCAGTTCGACCGCCACCACTTGCGGGCGCTCGCGCAGGATGCGACGGCGTACTTCGATGGCGAACTCCATGCGCCCGGGGACGACCGGTAGGTACAGGAAGCGCCCGCGTCGCAGGTTGGTCGGATCGAAAGTTTCAGGCAGGCGATCGGACTCGCCGGGCATAGCGCAGGGCCTCTTCGCCCAGGATCTCGAAGATGGCCATCTCGAGCGCCCGCTCGTACTGCCAGACCTCGGTGGCCGTGCTGCGCAGTTTCATGGCGTAACGGGCGATGTTGATGCCGTCCCGCACCGTGTAGCGTTCATCGGCCGCGTGCGCCTGTTGCAGGAAGTCGGTGACGTACTCGAGGATCTTCTCGTCGCCGAAGGGCAGGTTCTCCTTGAGGATCTGGTATTCCTCGTCGCGATCGGGAAAGTCAATGAGGATTTGCGGCTGGAGCCGTGAATGGATGTACTCGGGCAGATCGAAGGTGGAGGCGTCGTCGTTCATCGTGGTGACCAGCCGGAAGTCGGGGTGCGCCTTGATCTTGATGCCGGCTACCACGGATTCGACGTAACGGCGGCTGTCCAGCAGCGGCGCCAGTGAGGCCCAGCTCTTCTCGCTCATCCGGTTGCCTTCGTCCAGGATGGCGACGCCGCCGCGGATCATGGCCGTCACCAACGGCGAAGCGACGTAACGCAGCCTGGACTCGCCTTCGATGACCGGCTGCACGATCAGGTCCTCCGGCCGCGTGTCCACCGTGGCCTGCATGATGTAGACTTCGCGCCCCAGTCGCTTGGCCGCGGCGTAGGCCAGCGTAGTTTTGCCCACGCCCGGCTTGCCGATCAGCCGCGGGTTCATCGGCAGATCGTCCGGCCCGAGGACCAGCCAGGCGGCCAGCAATTGCCGCATGACTTCTTCCTGGCCGACCCAGCGCACGGGCAGCTCGTCCGGGTGAGCCAGATGCAACTGGACGCCTTCGATCTCGACGACCATAGCCCCATTTCTGATTGTAGACCCGCTGCGACGCGGGTCGCCTTCGCGTTACTCTGTTTGCTTTGCGCCGGAGGCCGGTTGCGCTCCGGACGCCGAGGTCGAGCCATGCCGTACATTCTCGCTCTGGACGAGGGGACGACCAGCGCGCGCGCTGCCCTTTACGATGCCGAAGGCCGCCGTCTGGCCATGGAATCGGAGCCGATTCATGCGGCCTATCCGCAACCTGGCTGGGTGGAGCAGGATCCCGAGCAGATTTGGGAAGCTCAGCTTGCCGCCGCGCGCCGGGTGCTGGAGGTCAGTGGGGTCGCTGCTTCGGAGGTCGCCGCCATCGGCATCACCAACCAGCGCGAAACCACGATCGTCTGGGAGCGGTCGAGCGGGCGGGCCGTTGCGCCCGCCATCGTGTGGCAATGCCGGCGCACGGCAGACTACTGCGCCGAGCTGGCGGCCTCGGCGCGTGCGGCCGAAATCACCGAGCGCACGGGTCTCGTCGTGGACGCGTACTTTTCGGCCTCCAAGATTCGGTGGATCCTCGAGCACACCCCGGATGCGCGCGCCCGGGCGGAAGCGGGAGAGCTGGCCTTCGGCAACGTGGATACGTGGCTCGTCTGGAAGCTCACGGGCGGCCGCGTGCACGTTACCGATCCCTCGAATGCCTCCCGCACGATGCTCATGAATCTGGCCTCGGGCGACTGGGACGACACGCTGCTCGAGTGGTTCGGAGTTCCGCGCGCCATGCTGCCCCGCATCATGCCTTCCAGCGCGGTGGTGGGCGTGGCGGAGGCGAGCTGGTTCGGGGCCGAGATTCCGATCAGCGGCATTGCGGGGGACCAGCAGGCGGCGCTGGCCGGGCAGGCCTGTTTCCGCGCCGGCCTCAGCAAAAACACTTACGGTACGGGATGTTTCGCCCTGCTGCACACCGGCGACGTCCGGCCCGTCTCCTCCAACCGCCTCCTCGCCACGAGGGCGGCTTCCACGGACGCCCGCGCGCAGTTCGCCATCGAGGGCAGCGTGTTCATCGCCGGCGCCGCGATCCAGTGGCTGCGCGACCAGCTCGGCCTGATCGCCACCGCCGCCGAATCAGAAGCGCTGGCGCAATCCGTGCCGGATACCGCGGGCGTTTACCTGGTTCCTGCCTTCGTGGGTCTGGGAGCGCCGCACTGGGACTCGGCGGCGCGCGGGATCCTCACGGGCCTGACCAGGGCAGCCGGACGCGCCCACATCGTCCGCGCAGCTCTGGAGAGCATTGCCTACCAGACGCGGGACCTGATCGCAGCCATGGAGGCCGACGCAGGGCGTGCCCTGAGCGAGCTGCGGGTGGACGGCGGCGCTGCGGCCAATGATTTCCTGATGCAATTCCAGGCCGATATTCTCGATCGCCCAATCGTGCGGCCCGCCGATACCGAGACCACCGCCCTGGGCGCCGCGTTTCTGGCCGGCTTGGCGGTGGGGTTTTTCAAGAGCGTGGAGCAGGTAGAGAGCTTCTGGCGCGTGGACCGCGTCTTCGAGCCGCGCATGACGGCCTCCCACCGCGAGCAACTGCTCGCGGGCTGGCGCGAAGCCGTCGCCCGTTGCCGCTGGCGGGCGGGGAATTAGATTTTGACGGGCCGGTGAGGGTTACCAGAAACGGTGCCCGTGCGGGATCCAGCCCGTCAGAACGTAGGCGTAAAGCGTCACGATGCCGCCCACGATCAGCGCCAGAAGAATGCTGTGCTTGAGCACGGCGCGGAACAGATCGCCTTCTTTGCCTTCCTGACCCGTGGCGGCGCAGGCCACGATGATGGACTGCGCGTCAATCATCTTGCCCATCACGCCGCCCGCTGAGTTGGCCGCCGCCATCAGGACCGGGCTGAGTCCCAGCTTGTTCGCGGTGATCACCTGGAGGCTGCCGAAGAGAGCGTTCGAGCCCGCGTCGGTTCCCGTCAAAGCCACACCCAGCCAGCCGATCAGCGTGCCGAACAGCGGGAAGAGCTTGCCAGTGTTGGCCATGGCCAGGCCCATGACCGCGTCCATGCCCGAGTAGCGCGTCACAAAGCCCAACCCCAGCATGGCCATGATGGCCACCAGGCTGTAGCGCATCCTGCGCAAGGTCCGCACGAACACGCGCAGTGTGGCGCCCAGCGAAAGCCCCAGAAGCGGGCCGGCCACCAACCCGGCCAGAAACGTTGCTGTCCCCACGGCTGAAAGCCAGGCGAAATCAAACACCGCCGGCTCGGGATGAGGCTGGGCGACCACCGGCGGCGTCCGGATCACCTGATTGTGCAGCCACGGGACCGGGCTGCGCAGCGTCACCGAATCCAGCACGCGCTTGACCGGCGGCAGGCCCCAAACGATCACGAACAAGGCCAGCAGCAGGAAGGGCGACCACGAATGCAACACTTTTCGAAAGGAATGTTTCGGCCCGCTTTCGCCCGTCCACCGACCGTCCCATTCGTAGCGCCAGATCCTTGGCGGCTGCCAGACGCGGAAAAACAGCGCCAGCGCACCCAGCGTCACCATGCCGCCCACCACATCCACCAGCGCCGCGTCCACATAGTTGGACCAGAGGAACTGCACAGTGCCAAAGGTGACACCGCAAGCCAGCAACCCCGGCCACACCTCCAGCGTCTCCCGCGTCTTTACCTGCCAGCGCACCAGCCAGAAGGGCAGGATCACCGCGGTGAAGGGAAGGATGCGGCCCACCATCGCGCTCAGGTCAGCTTCGGGCAGGCCGGTGACCGCCACCAGTGTGCGGATGGGATTGCCCACGCCGCCCCACGCTACCGGCGCCGTGTTCGCGATGAGGCACAGCACGGCGGCATGAAAGGGGTGGAAACCGATGCCGGCCATCATGGCGCCACAGATGGCCACCGGCGCACCGCCGCCGCCGGATCCCTCCAGCACCGCACCGAAAGCGAAGGCGATGAGCAGCACCTGCAACCGCCGGTCCGGCGTGATTCCGCTGATGGATTCCTGGATGACCTGGAAATGGCCCGTCTCCACCGTCAGCTCGTAGACAAAGACCGCGGCCACCAGCGTCCAGGCGATGCGCACGACCGCGTAGACCAACCCGTGGGCGACGGCGCCGGCCACCATGCGCGCCGGCATACCGAACGCCGTCACCGCCAGTACCACTGCCGCCAGGAAGGCATAGACTGCGGCCCGCCACGCGATGGTCTTGCGCACCGCCAGCAGGTAGAACAGCAGGCACACCGGGAAAGCCGCCACCGCGGTGGAAAGCGGCGCGAAACCGAGCGGATTGTAGTTTTGTACCCAAGCCTCGCCCATACCGCGAATCCTGCATGCTATCACTTTCCGCACGGCGCTTCGGGTACAATGAGTCCGAAATGCAGACCCGTTTGCCCACTGCTGCGATTACCGATGAGTTTTCTCCCGATCTGGAAACCGCGGTCCGCGCCATGGCGCCGATCGGCATGACGGGCGCCGAGTTGCGCGTGGTCTTCGGCAAGAACATCCTGGACCTGACCGACGAAGAGGTAGATCGCGCCCGGCAGATCGTGGAGGCGCAAGGCCTCAAGGTCATCTCCCTTTCCTCACCGATTCTCAAATGCACTCTGCCGGGCGGTCCCGAGCTGGACACGCGATTCCAGCACGATGTGTTCGCTTCCAAGCACACTTATGAAGACCAGCCACGGCTCGTGCGCAGGGCGTTCGAGATTGCCCATCGCACGGGCGCCCGGATCATCCGTGTCTTCTCGTACTGGCGCACCGTGGACCCTGAGAAGTGCTACCCGGCGATCATGGAGGCGCTCGCCGATCTGGCGCGGCAGGCTGCTGCCGAGGATCTGATCATCGGCCTCGAGAACGAGCACGCCTGCAACGTCTCCACCGGCGCCGACCTGGCGCGCGTGCTCAGCGCCGTCAATCATCCCAACCTGAAGGCGGTTTGGGACCCGGCCAACGCCTACGTGGCAGGCGAGAATCCGTATCCTGACGGCTTCGCGAAGATCCCGGCGGATCGCATCGCGCACGTCCACGCCAAGGACTGCTATCTGGTGGACGGCAAGCCGCGGTGGGGCGCTCTGGGTTGCTGCGCGCTGGACTGGAAAGGGCAGATCGCGGCCCTGCTGGCCGCAGGCTACAACGGCTATGTGAGCCTGGAAACCCACTGGCCCGGCCCGGGCGGCGACAAGCTCATGGCCAGCGTGATCTGCGGCTGGAACCTCCAGCACCTGTTGGCCGCCTGAAAATCCCCGATTCGGTGCGCGGCGCAGCGGCGTGCTATCCTGAAGTCAACTACGACCAGGGGGCACGACAATGCGCCTGCCCATCCTTTGCGGGGCGCTCGCGCTGGGAGCGAGCCTGCTGGCCTGGCAAGGCCGCTACTGGGGCTTCCGCGGCGAAGTGGACAACGACGACGCGCCCTTCCCGCCTGACGGCCACGAAAAAACCGAATTCGTTTTCGCACGCCTGCGCTATCCCTCGGTGCGTTTCGCCTGGGGGTTCCGCGGCAACTGGGCCACCGACTACTGGAAAGCCGATCGCCAGTTCGTCCAAGGCGTGCGCCGCCTGACCCGCATCCATGTCCGCTCCGTCGAGCAGGTGGTGGACTTGGACTCGGACGAGATTTACAACTGGCCCTGGATCTACGCAGTGGAAGTCGGCCACTGGGACCTGACCGATGCCCAGTGCAAGCGCCTGCGCGACTACCTGCTGCGCGGCGGGTTTCTGATGGTTGACGACTTCCACGGCACCTGGGAGTGGGAGACCTTCATGGCTTCGCTGAGCCGCGTCTTCCCCGACCGGCCCGTGGTGGACATTGACTCCAAAGACCCCATCTTTCACGTGCTCTACGATCTGGATGAGCGCTTCCAGGTGCCTGGGATCCAGTACTGGTACACCGGGCGCATCTACGAAAAAGACGGTATCGAACCGCGCTGGCGCGCCGTCTATGACGACAAGGGGCGCATCATGGTGGCCATCTGCCACAACATGGATCTCGGGGATGCTTGGGAGTGGGCCGATCACCCGCGCTATCCCGAACACTACGCTTCGCTGGCCTACCGCATCGGCATCAACTACATCATCTACGCGATGACGCACTGAGGGCCGGATGTTCGAGCTGTTGTTCAAATATCCTCCGGCCGCTTTCTCCAAAGGGCGCCTGGTGTGGCTGTCGCCCTGGCCGCTGAGCTGGCTCGTGCTGGCGTTGCTCGTCGCGGGCCTGTTGCTTGCCTGGCGATTGCGCCGTCCGCCCGCGCCCCATATTCAGGCTGGTCCGCGCCGCCGGCTCATCCTGTGGGCTTTGCAGGCCGGGTTCGTGGCCTTGCTTTTGCTGATGCTCTGGCAGCCCGCCCTGAGTGTGGCGACCCTCAAGCCGCAGCAGAACATCATCGCCGTCCTGCTGGACGATTCGCGGAGCATGACGGCGGAAGAAGGCGGCGCCCGGCGATTGGAGCAGGCGCGCCGGCTGTTGAACGACGGTCTGCTCGATGCCCTGCGCGCACGTTTCCAGGTAAGGCTTTACGCGTTCGGCCACTCGGCGAGCAGGATCGAGAAGCCCGACCAGGCCACCGGCGCTGCGCAGGCCACGCACATCGGCGAAGCCCTGCGCACCGTACTGGCCGAAGCCTCTGCCGCGCCCATCGGGGCCGTCGTGCTGTTGAGCGATGGTGGCGATACGCGCGGTGGCGTGCCCCACGCCGTCGTGGAAGAGCTGCGCGCCCGGCGTCTGCCTGTGCATGCCATCGGTTTCGGAAGGGAACGTTATCAGCGGGATGTCGAACTGGCCGCCGTGGAAGCGCCGGCGCGGGTGCTGCCGGGTTCGCGCGTGGCCGCTCTGGTTCGCCTGCGGCAGACGGGCTACACGCGGGCCCGCGTCCGCCTCATGGTGGAGGAGGAAGGTAAGACGCTGGCCGTCCGCGAAGTCACGCTTTCCGGGCCGGAACAAATCGAGACCTTATTGTTTCAGGCTGGGGCGGCCGGCCCTCACCGGCTGCGCTTTGCCGTCCAGACGCTGGAAGGCGAGGAGAATCCGCGCAACAACGCCGTGACGCGTCTGGTTCGCGTGGAGGACGCGACGCCGCGCGTCCTTTACATCGAGGGCGAGCCGCGCTGGGAATTCAAGTTCATTCGCCGCGCCATCGAAGAAGACAAGGGCCTGCAACTGACCACGCTGCTGCGGACCACCGAGAACAAGCTCTACCGCCAGGGCATCGCCGATCCCAAAGAGCTGGAGCACGGCTTCCCGGCCGAGCCCGAGGAACTCTTCGGATTCCGCGGCCTCATCATCGGTAGCGTGGAAGCCAACTACTTTACGCCCGCCCAGCAGCAGCTCATCCACGATTTTGCGGACCGGCGCGGCGGCGGCGTTCTGTTTCTGGGCGGGCGGCGCGCGCTTTCTGAAACGGGCTGGAACCGTCCGCCGGTGGCTGACATGCTGCCGGTCCTGCTGCCCCAGCGTACGGGGACCTTCCACCGCGACCGCGTGCGCGTGGCTCTCACGCAGGCCGGCCGCGACAGCCTGATCACACGCCTGGTTGAGCCGCCCGAGGCCAACGTCGAGCGGTGGCGCAATCTCCCCGCGCTGGCCGATTACCAGGAAGTGGGCGAGCCCAAACCTGCTGCGCTCGTGCTGGCCACGCTGGAAACGCCCGCGGGGCGGACGCTGCCTTTGTTGATCACGCAGAATTACGGACGCGGTCGCGTGGCTGTGTTTGCCACGGGCGGGAGCTGGCGCTGGCAGATGTTGCAGCCCCTCTCGGACATGACGCACGAGACCTTCTGGCAGCAGTTGCTGCGCTGGCTGGTCAGCGGTGCCAGTGGTGAGGTCAGCGGCTCGACGCCTGTGCCCGTTCTGGAAGACGAGTCGCAGGTTCTGCTGCGCGCCGAGGTGCGCGACAAGGCTTTCCGTCCGGTGGCCGACGCCCGGGTCGCGGCGCGAATCCTCGGTCCTGCCGGGCTGGCCGAAACCGTGGAGTTGCGACCCGTGGCGGATCAACCCGGCGTGTACGAGGCCGAGTGGAGCGCGCCCGAAGCCGGCGGTTACTCGGCGGAAATTCACGCCTGGCGCGGTCAACAGGAGCTGGGCGGCGATCTGATTCTGTTCCGCCGCGAGGACGGCGTAGCCGAGGACTTTCGCATGCTACAGAACCGCGAGTTGCTCCAGGCGCTGGCGAGCGCCACCGGCGGTCGTTACTATCGCCCGCAGGAAGCCAGGAGGCTGGCTGAGGAGATCACCTACTCGGAGGCGGGCCTCAGCGTGCGCGAGCTGCGCGACCTGTGGGACATGCCGGTGTTGTTTCTGATGGCTTTAGGACTGCGTTCCGCCGAGTGGCTGCTGCGCCGCAAGTGGGGGGCGGTATGAGAGCGTGGCTCGTGGCGTTGCTGGCGTTGCCCGTGCAGGCGGCGACGTACTGGGTTGTGCTGGCGGGATTGGGCGGCGAGTCAGATTACGAGCAGCGTTTCTCCGCCTGGGCGCACGAAGCCGAGAAGCTGGTCCGCGGCAGTACAGGCGAGGTCCACGTCTCTACCCTCGCCGGCAAGGATGCGACCGCCGAGCGCATCCGCGCGTTGTTCGCCGATCTGGCCCGCCGCGTGCGCCCGGAGGATTCCTTCGTGTTGCTGCTCATCGGCCACGGAACTTTCGATGGCTACCAGTACAAGTTCAACATCCCCGGACCCGACCTGAGCGGCGAGGATCTGGCCGCTCTGCTCGATCGCATAACCGCCACGCGCCAGCTCGTCGTCAATACAACGAGCGCGAGCGGCGCCTCTGTGGAGACCTTGCGCAAGCCGGGACGCATCGTGATCACGGCCACCAAAAGCGGCATGGAGAAGAACGCTACGGTTTTCGCCCGTTACTGGATCGAGGCTCTGCGCGATCCCGCCGCGGATACAGACAAGAACGAAACCGTTTCCGCCCTGGAGGCGTTCCGGTACGCCAGCCAGAGAACGGCGCGCTTTTATGAATCGCAGCGGCGGCTGGCGACGGAGCACCCGCTGCTCGAGGACACGGGGCAGGGAGGCGGGGTACGGTCCCCGGCGCCGGAAGAAGGCTCGGGACGGCTGGCGGCCGCGTTCCCGCTGGTCCGGTTCGGGCGCGCCCAGGCCGCCGCGCGCGATCCGGCGCGTCGCGCTCTGCTGGCCCGCAAGGAAGAGCTCGAGCAGAAGATTGATCTGCTCAAGTACCAGAAGGCGGCCATGGATTCGGCCGAATATCGCAAGCAACTGACGGCCCTGCTTGTGGAGCTGGCGCGGGTCAACGAGGAGCTGGAGAAATGACGGCGGCCTTGTTGCTGTTGACGCTGTCGCAGCCGTTCGCGGCCGCGGGTCCGGCTGCCGAGTGCCGGGCGCTGGCTCACCGCGGCCGAAACATCGAGGCCCAGAATTGTTTCAGTGCGCTGGTGCGCCGTCCCGATGCCTGGGCGCGCGCCGAAGGCCTTTGGGGCCTGGGCCGTTACCGGGAAGCCAACGACGAGTTTCGTCGCGCGGTGGCGGAACGCCCGCGCGATCCCGATTGCCGCGTTCGCTGGGGCCGCCTGCTGCTCGAGCGCTTCAATCCCGGCGAGGCCGCCGAGCTCTTCCAGGAGGCCCTTCAGCTTCGCAAGGATCATCCCGGCGCCCTGGTGGGACTGGCCCTTGTCGCCGCCGAGGGCTTCGAGCAGAAAGCCGTGGGGCTGGCCGAGCGCGCGCTGGCTGCCGATCCGGGCGCGATCGAGGCGCGCGTATTGCTGGCGCGCATGGCGCTGGAAGACGGGGATGCAGTCCGCGCCGTCCAGGAAGCCGATCGCGCGTTGGCTGCATGGCCCGAGGCTCTGGAGGCCATGGCGATTCGCGCCGCCGTCGAGTGGCTGGAGGATCGCGAGCCTTCGGCGTGGATCCAGCGCGCGCTGGCCGTCCATCCTCGTTACGGGCGGATTTACGCGGTCGGAGCCCGGTTCCTGGTTCTGAATCGGCGCTACGAGGACGGGGTCCGTCTCTACCGCAAGGCGGTCGAACTGGACCCGGCGTTGTGGGACGTCCGCAGCGAGCTCGGGCTTAACCTGATGCGCCTGGGTCGCGACGCCGAAGCGCGCCGCGAACTCGAGCTGGCGTACGAGAACGGCTACCGCAATGCCGCCACGGTGAATGCTCTCCGGCTTCTCGACAGCGCCAGGAACTTCCTCCTGCTCGACGCCGGGCGCTTCACGCTCAAGCTCCACCGCAAGGAAGCGGCGTGGCTGCGCCCTTACGTGGAACAGGAAGCGACGCGCGCGCTGGCGACCTTCGAAAAGAAGTACGGCGTGACGCTGAAGGAGCCGGTGCGCATCGAACTTTATCCCGACCACGAAGATTTCGCCGTGCGCACCCTCGGCATGCCTGGCCTCGGCGCCTTGGGCGTGACGTTCGAACGCGCCGTCGCCATGGACAGTCCCACGGCGCGCAAACCGGGAACGTTCCACTGGGCGGGCACGCTGTGGCACGAGCTCAATCACGTGGTCGTGCTGGCCGCCGTGAACAACCGGGCGCCGCGGTGGTTCGTCGAGGGACTGGCGGTGTGGGAGGAAACGCAGGCTTCCCCCGAGTGGGGCGAGCGCCTGACGCCGGACGTGATTGCGGCCATCCGCGACAGGAAGCTGCTGCCCGTGGCGCAACTGGACCGGGGCTTCGTGCGCCCGAGCTACCCCGGTCAGGTGGTCGTCTCTTATTTCCAAGCAGGCAAGCTCTGCGAGTACATCGCGAGTCAATGGGGCTTCGACGCGCTGCGCCGCATGTTGCGCGCCTTCGGTGAGCGCAAGACCACGCCCGAGGTAGTGCGGGAGGTTCTGGCGTTGCCGCCGGAAGAGCTCGATCGCCGTTTCCAGAGCTGGCTCGATGGACAACTGCGCAGGACGCTCGAGGGCTTTCCGGTCTGGCGCGAGCGGATGAAGCGGCTGGCGGAGGCCGCACGCGCAGGGCGTCACGACGAAGTGATTCGCGAAGGTCCCGCGGTGCGGGATCTTTATCCGGAATACGTGGAGGCCGGCAGCGCGTACGAATTGCTGGCCGGGGCGTACCTGGCCACGGGCGACAAGGAAGCTGCCCGCCAGGAACTGGAGCGTTACGCCCGCGCCGGAGGTCGCGATCCGGCGCTGCTCCGGCAACTGGCCGAGCTGGAGGCGACATCCGGGCGCAAGCGCGAGGCGGTCGCGGCGCTGGAGCGGCTGCTGTACGTGGCGCCCGGCGACGAGGAAGTGCACCGGCGGCTGGGGGACTTGCTGCTCGAGCTGGGCGAGGCCGAGCAGGCGATCCGCGAGTACCGCGCCGTGCTCGCGCTGGGGCCGTCGGATGTGGCGGCGGCGCATTACCATCTGGCCCGCGCCTGCCGGGCGGCGCGACGCCTCGAGGAAGCGCGCGAACACGTGCTGGCGGCCCTGGAGGCGGCCCCGGGCTATCGCCCGGCGCAAAAGTTGTTGCTGGAACTGACCCCGTGACATCAACAAGGACAGGAGGAGGGATGGCGACCGCGATACCGATCGAAGCGGCCGAACTCAAGCAACGCATCGAACGTTTCCAGGAAGTGCACCGCGAAATCGTGCGTCAGGTGCGGCGCGTGATCGTGGGGCAGGAAGAGGTGTTGGAACAAGTCCTGATCGCTTTGTTCGTAGGCGGGCACTGCCTGATCACGGGCTTGCCGGGCACGGCCAAAACCCTGCTGGTCCGCACCATCGCGCAGACGCTGGGACTGGCGTTCAAGCGCATCCAGTTCACGCCCGACCTGATGCCCTCAGACATCACGGGCACAGACATCATCGAAGAGGATCCGGCCACCGGACGGCGCACCTGGACGTTCGTGCCCGGCCCCATCTTCGCCAACGTGCTGCTGGCCGATGAGATTAATCGCACGCCGCCCAAGACGCAATCCGCGCTGCTGGAGGCCATGCAGGAGCTTTCCTGCACCGTGCGCGGCAACCACTACAAGCTGCCCTCGCCGTTCTTCGTGCTGGCCACGCAGAACCCCATCGAGCTGGAAGGCACCTATCCGCTGCCCGAAGCCCAGCTCGACCGCTTCCTGTTCAACACCGTGCTGGATTACCTCAGCGCCGAGGAGGAAATGCAGGTCATTGACCTGACCACCACGACGCACGTGGCGCAGGTTGAACCGGTCACCAACGCCAGTGAGATTCTCGAGTTCCAGCAACTGGTGCGCATGGTGCCCATCGCCGATTCGGTGGCGCGCTACGCGGTGGATCTGGTGCGGGCCACGCGCCCGAGCGATCCTTCGGCCCCCGATTTCGTGCGCAAGTACGTCAACTACGGCTCCAGCGTGCGCGGCGCCCAGTTTCTGGTGCTGGCGGCCAAGGCGCGCGCCTTGATGCGGCGGCGCTATCACGTCACCTACGAAGACATCCGCGCGCTGGCCACACCCGTCCTTCGTCACCGCATCCTGCTCAACTTCTACGCCGAATCCGACCGCCTGCGTTCCGATGACATCCTGCGGCGATTGCTGGAGGCCATGCCCGCGCCATCGGCTTGAGGTGGATCATGTTGCAGCGATTCCTGGATCCGGCCGTACTGGCAAGCATCGCCAGGCTCGACCTGGTCGCCAGGACCGTGGTCGAGGGCTTCATCGCCGGCCTGCACCGCTCGCCGGACTTCGGCTTCAGCCAGGAATTCGCCGAGTATCGCGCCTACACGCCCGGGGACGATCTCCGCTACGTGGACTGGAACGTGTTCGCGCGCACCGAGCGGTGCTACCTCAAGCGCTATCGCGGCGAGACCAACACGGCGCTCACCGTGCTGCTCGACGCCAGCGCCTCCATGGGCTTTGCCTCGCATCGCGTCAGCAAACTCGATTACGCCCGCTATCTGGCGGCCTCGCTGTTCTACCTGGCCAATCGCCAGCGGGACGCTGCGGGTCTGATTGTGTTTGACGATGCGGTGCGCGACGTCGTGGCGCCCTCCTCCCGCTACGGTCAGCTTTCGCGGCTTTTGCATGCGCTGGAGAAGGCGTCCGCCGGGCGGCGCACCGATTACGCGCGGCCCTTCCTGCACCTGCTCGATCACTTGCATCGGCGCGGCATCGTCGCGGTGATCTCGGATTTCTATGCGCCGCCCGAGCAAGTCCTGCGCACGATGGCGCCAGTCCGCTTCCGCGGCAGCGAGCTGATCCTGTTTCACGTGCTCGATCCGGAAGAGCTGCGACCGGGCTTCGACCAGCCGCTTTTGCTGGTGGATGCGGAGACGCGCGAGCGCATGGAAGTGGCGCCCGAATACGCCCGGCGCGAGTATCGTGCGCGCATCGAAGGCCACATTGCACAGTTGCGCGATCTGGCCCGCCAGGCAGGCATGGATTATTTTTTGGTGGATACCGGCCGCCCACTGGATGAGGCGTTGCGCGAGTACCTGAGCGTGCGCGAGGGGAGGATGTAAATGGGCCTGCTCGCGCCGTGGTATCTGGCCGGACTGCTCGCCCTGGGTCTGCCCGTGTGGCTGCACTTGCTGCGGCGTCGCCAGTCCCCGCCGCGCGAATTTGCCTCCCTGATGCTGTTCGAGCCTCACCGCGAAAGTTCGGTGCGACAGCGGCGGTTGCGTTACCTTCTGCTTCTGGCGTTGCGCTGCCTGTTGCTGGCGGCCCTGGCGCTGGCGTTTGCGCGCCCGTATCGGGAGGTGGCGGGTGTGGCGAGCGCGGCCGGACGTCTCGTCGTGCTGGCGCTGGACGATTCTTTCAGCATGCGGCAGGGGGATCGCATGGAGCGTGCGCGCCGCGACGCCCTGGCAGAACTGGCTCGCATCGGGCCCGATGAGCGCGTCCAGGTGATCGCGTTCTCCTCCACCGTACGCGTTCTTGCCGAGCCTGCACGGGATCACGAGCAGGCGCGCGCCGCCATCGCTGCGCTCCGACCCGGCGAGGGCCGCAGCTCTTACGCCGAGCTGGCCCGCGCCCTGCGCGCCATCGCCCAGGCCCACCGCGGTCCGGTCCTGGCCCACGTCTTCACGGACTTGCAGCGCACGGCCATGCCGGCTGCATTTCGCGAGCTGGCGCTGCCGGACGAGGTCCGCCTCGTGTTGCATCCCGCAGCCACAGAAAATGTGGACAACTGGACGGTGGAAGCGGTGAACGTTCCCTCCACGGTGTACGCGCAGCGGAAGCTCCGGGTGCAAGCAACGCTCGTGGCCTTCGCGGAAAAGCCCGCGCGCAAGCGCGTCGAGCTCGTGCTCGACGGCCGCGTGATCGAGAGCCGCCAGATCGAGTTGTCCGCAGACGAGCGCAGCAGCGTCGAGTTCGTGCTGCCCGAGCTGGCTCACGGGGTCCACCGCGGCGAAGTCCGCATTGCGCCGCCCGATGGCTTTGCCGAGGATGACCGGCGACTGTTCGCCATTCAGCGGGTGGATCCCCGCCCGGCGCTGTTCCTGCACGAAGCGCGCGACCGGCGTTCCTGGCTTTACTTCAGCAACGCGCTGGAAGCCTCGGGGCTGGGTGCAATCCGTCTGGAGGAAGCCACGCCGGAACGGGCGCCCTCGATCAAACCCGGCCAGTACGCTTTTGTCGTGCTCTCGGATGTTGCCGGTTTGCCCGGCGGCCTGGCCCGGGACTTGCGCGCCTATGTGGAATCGGGCGGCGCTGCTTGGATTGCGTTGGGACCCGCATCCGCAGCGCGAGGCGAGTTGGGTCTTGTCGGCGGCCCGCTGGAGTCCAACGGGCATGATCTGCCGGCGTTCCGCACGGTGGGCGAGCTGGACGCGACGCATCCTTGCCTGGAGGCGCAGGGGCGTTGGGAAGGTGTGAAGTTTTACCGCGTGATTGCAGCCGATCCGGGCAACGCGCGCGTGCTCGCGCGGCTCTCCGACGGTACGCCCCTGCTCTGGGAGCAGGCGATGGGCGCCGGGCGGGTTCTCGTGTTTGCTTCCACCTTTGACAACATCGCCAACGACCTGCCGCTGCACGGCGTTTTCGTTCCTTTTGTCGAGCGCACGGCGGCGTATCTGGCCGGTCTGGACGAAGCGCCGGGCAGCCTGGTCGTGGATGCGGTGCTGCCGCTGCGTGCGGCGGGTGCGCGCGGGGTGGCGGCGGAAGTGATCGGTCCCGGCGGCGAACGCCTGCTTTCTTTGGGTGAGGCAACCGCGTCCGGCAGCGTCACGTTGAGGCGGGCGGGCTTCTACGAGGTGCGGCGCGCGGGCGGCCGGAATCTCGTGCTGGCCGCCAATCCGGATGCGCGCGAGTCCGACCTGAGGCGAGCGTCACAAGACCTGCTGGCGGCTTGGGGCAACTCGGGCGGGAGCGCGCAGGCCGGCGCCCTCGCCCAAGGCGAACGTGTCCGCAAAGGGCTTTGGCGAGTGCTGCTGTTGGTGGCCCTGGCCGCGGCTTTGATGGAATCCTGGGTGGCCGGACGGTACTTCAGCCGGCCGAGCGAGGCAACATGAACGCGCTGGATGAACTGAACGCGTACTTGCGCACGATCGAGCAGCGATTGCGGCGAGCGACGCTGGCGCGAGGCGTAGCGCTGGTTGCAGCGACAGCGCTGGGCCTGACGCTGGCGGCGGTGCTCGTGACCAATTACTTCGCGTTCTCGACGGCGAGCGTGACGCTGGCGCGCTGGCTGCTTTACTTCGCGTTGGCGCTGGTCGCTGGGTTCGCGCTGGCGCTGCCTGTCGTGAAACTGAATCGCGCGCGGGCGGCCGAGCGGGCCGAACGCGCAGTGCCGGATTTCGAGCAGCGCCTGCTCACCGTAGCCGAGCGCGCCGGGAACCAGTCCGGGGACGATCCGTTTCTCGAGCTGGTGGCGGCCGATGCTCTGGATCGTATCCGCGCGAATCCCGAGCCCGTCCGCACGGGCGGGCGCCTGGCCGCCTATGCGTCCGCTGCGGCTGCTTCGCTCGGCGGGCTGATCTGGCTGGTCGTCGCGGGGCCGGGTTTTTTGGGTCACGGCGCTGCCTTGCTGTGGGGCGGCCCGCGAACGGCTGCGCCCACGCCCTATTACGCGATCCTGGTGACGCCGGGCGACGCCGCCGTGCGCCGCAACGCTGACCAGCTTATCACCGCGCAACTGGTGGGCTTCGAAGCGCCTGAAGTTCGCTTGGCGGTGCGTTACGAGGGGACCGCGCAGTGGGAGGAAGCTCCCATGCGCCGCCAAGCGGGCGGACCCGGTTACGAGTTCCTGCTCGCAGGCATTCCGCAAAGCCTCGAATACTTCGTGACCGCGGGGCGCATCCGCTCGCGCGTCCACAAGCTGCGCGTCGTGGATCTGCCGCAAATTCGCCGTCTGCGCGTCACCTATCGTTACCCGGCCTGGACCGGGCTGGCGCCTGCCGTGGAAGAACCGGGTGGCGACCTGCGCGCCGTCGAGGGTACGGAAGCCGAAATTGCCATCGAGACGGACCGCCCGCTCGAGGCCGGTCTTGTTCAGTTGGGCGACGGGCAGCAACTTGCGCTGGAACGCGGCGAGGGCAACTGGCGTCGCGCGCGCCTAACCCTGCGCAACGACGGGCGCTATTTCCTGGCGGCGCGCGACCACGACCAGCTCGTGCGCCTCAGCGAGGATTACCTGATTCTGGTGGAAAAGGACCAGCCACCAACGGTCCGGATTCGCCGGCCGGGACGCGACATGGGCGTCAGTCCGATCGAAGAAGTCACCGTGGTCGTCGAGGCCGCCGATGAATTTGGCCTCCAGGAACTCGCGCTGCACTATCGCGTCAACGGCGGTCCGGAACAGAAGATCTCGCTGCTCGATCGCGCGGGCGCGCGCCAGGCCGAGGGCGTCGCGACGTTGTTTCTGGAGGACTTGCGGCTGGCGCCCGGCGACGTCGTGAGCCTCTATGCGACGGCGCGCGATGCCCGCCAGGCGACCCAGAGCGACATCTACTTCCTCGAGGCGCAGCCTTTTGAGCGCGAGTACTCGCAGGCGCAGGCGGCGGGCGGCGGGGAAGGCGAGGGCGGCGAGGGAGACGAGAACCGGATCTCGGAGCGCCAGAAGGAGATCATCGCCGCTACCTGGAATCAGATTCGCGCCCGCAGCCAGGATCGCGATACGGCGAAATTTCTGGCCGACGTTCAGGGGAAGCTGCGCGACCAGGCCCGTTCCCTGGCGCGCCGCATGCAGAGTCGCGAGCTGGCTGCCGCCAACGAAGAGTTCCAGGCGTTCTCACGCCATATGGAGCAGGCGGCCGAGGCGATGAACGCCGCCAGCGAGAAGCTGGCCGCCGCGCGCTGGCAGGAGGCGCTGGCGCCCGAACAACAAGCTTTGCAACATTTGTTGCGGGCCGAAGCCACGTTCCGCCAGATCCAGGTGGCGTTCGGCAACCGCAGCGGCGCTCGCGGCGGGCGGCGAGGCGGCGCAGGCCGCGAACTGGAAAGCCTGTTCGAACTCGAGCTCGATACGGAAAAGAACCAGTACGAAACGGGCGCGCGAGCCTCGGCGCGTAGCCCGCAGCAGCGGGAGCTGGAGGAAGCGCTCCGCAAGCTTGAGGAGCTGGCTCGCCGCCAGCAGGAACTGGCTGCGCGGCAGGCGTTGCGGCAGTCGGTCGAGCAACGCTGGCAGCAGGAGATGTTGCGACGCGAAGCACAGGAGCTGCAACGGCAAATGGAGCGACTGGCGCGCAGCAGCTCCTCCGGCGGGACTCCGACGGAAAGCCAGACCGGCAGCGCCGCAAGCGCCCAGCGCCGAGAGCGCGGCCGGCAAGCGACGCGCGGCGCCGTGGATCCTCGCATCGAGCAGGCTTTGGAGCGGCTGGCGCAGGCGACGCGCGACATGAGCCGGCCGGGCGGTCAGCAGGATGCTGCGGAGCGGCTGCGCCAGGCGCGTGAGCTGCTGAGCGGACTGGAACGCCAGCAGTCGGGCGATCGCGTGGCGGAAATGGCCCGCCGCAGCGATGAGCTGGCTGCCCGGCAACGCGATTATGCTGAACGCCTGCGACGCCAGTTCGGACGGCCCGATGCCCCCGTCACGCGCGAGGATGCCGCGCGAATGGCGGACGAAAAGCAGCGCATGGCGCAGGAACTCGAAGAACTCCAGCGAGACCTCGAGCAGACTGCGCGTGCGCTGGCCGGCAGTCAGCGCGCTGCGGCGTCACGCCTGCGTGAAGCTCTGGGCGACTTGCAGCGCATGGAGCTGGCCACGCGCATGCGCTACAACGCCGAACTGATCCGCCGCGGGTGGGGAGCGGCAGCCGTAATGCGCGAAGCGCCGGTGACTGCGGGACTCGAGCAGCTTCGCCAGCAGCTTCGCGATGCCCAGGCGGCGCTGGAGCGCGGCTCGCCGGCGACCGATTCTCTCGAACAGGCTCTCCAGACGCTGGCCCGCGCCCGCCAGCAACTCGCTGCGCGTTCGCCGGCTAACGCGAGAGGCGCTCAGGAGCGAGGCGGCGCGCAGCAACCTGGGGCCCAGCCGGGTCAAGGCCAGCAGGCAGGCCAGTGGCTCGGCGGACGACAGGGCACCGGCGGTCCGGCTCCGGGCAGCTATGCGGCAATGAACTTCGGCGACTGGCAACCTGCCGAACCGGGCGCCGCGCGTGGTCTCGATCCGGCCCAGGCGGCCGCGGCGTACCGCGAAGCGCTGCGTGAGCTGGCTCAGCTACGAAGCCGCTTGCGCGAGCTGCCCGCCGAGTCGCGCGAGCTCGAGGACCTTCTCCGTGAGTACTCGCGCTACTTCGATCCGCGCCGAACGCCCGGCAACCCTGCGCTGCTCGAGCGCATCCACGCACAGTTTCTGGCCGACCTCGAGCGGCTCGAGCTTCAGTGGCGGCGGAGAGCCGGCGAATCGGCGGATCAGGCGCGCAGCGGGGCCGAACCTCAGACGCCGCCCCGATACGCCGAAGCCGTGGCGGAATACTTCCGTCGGCTGAGCGGGCGGCGGTAACGCCTCAACGGCGGTGCCTGTCGCCTCGTTGCGCAGAAAAGTCGCTCAGGGCTGGATCGGCAAGTAGAAGGGCAGCGAAACGCGCTGGTCCAGGGATACGGTCACAGGCACCTGCGGGCCGGAGGGGACGTTGCTGCCCAACGCAAAGACTACGAAGTAAACGCCGGGTTCGGTCGCCGCGAATACCGAAAGAGCCTGATGTTCGATGCTACCTACGGTGACCTTCACGCTGCCCGGCGCCACGACCGTACCCGGTTCTGCCAGGCCACGCACCGTGAGCGTAATCAAATCGCCGGGACGGGCGGCGCGCCCCGTATTCCCGGCGCTTGCGTTCACCAACGCGGTGATCACCGGCGGCGGCGGGTCAATCTGGACTACGACCGGGAAGCTCCATTCGCCGCCGCTCTGCACGCGCAAGATCGCCGGCCCGGTTGGCTGGCTGGCGGGAACCTGGAAGACAATCTGGTTCCCGGTGACGGACTGAACCGGTACCGGCTGATCGTTCAGGGTCACCACCACGGAACTCGGGGAGCCTGAGAAATTCGAGCCGCTGACGACCGCCAGAGCGCCCGGGTACACGCTGGCCAGGCCCGTGGCCGCATCGCGCAACTGCGAACTGATCACGGGCAGGCGTGGATTGGCTGGCTGGATCTGCAACGCGAACGGTTGCGTGATGTACCGCAACCCTGTCGCGAGGGTGAGTCCGGTGAGCACGGACGATGCATTCGGCGCCACCGCCACGTTGGCCAGCATGCGCGTCGGGCTGAGCACCCAAACGCGGCGCACGGTGACATCGCTGCTGCCGAAGCCGAGCTGTGTGGTCTCGTTGAAGCTGGTGTTGACGCCCGTGATCTCGACCATCGCTTCCGCGCCGGCGGGCAAGGCATTCAGCGAGAGCGAGACCGCGGGCGGATCCGCAGGCTCGTATTCATAGACGGGCAACGAGCGGCCTTGCAGGAAGGCTGAGGTCTGCCCGTCGGCCGCAACTGCCAGCACGTTGGCGCGGTGTCCTCCCGGCGCTGGAGGCGGGACGACCACCATCGTCCCTTCCTCCACGCTGCGCACCCTGGCCGGGACGCCGTCGAAATAAATCTGCGTGTCCGCCGTCAGATTCGTGCCCGTAAGCACGGCCACGCGATTGCCCGATGCATCCACCTGGCTGGTGACGGTGCTGATGAAAGGCGGCTGCCGGTTGACTACGTTCAATCCTGCCGGCAACAAATAGGTCTCGTTGTTGTAAGTGAAGACGAGGTGCCGCGGACCCGGGCCGGCCAGCGGGTTGAACGTGAAACCGACTTGCAGGTAGCGCGGGTCGGGTCCGTAGGCCCGCAGCTCACTCACGGCCGCGCCGCCGCCCAGCACGGAAACGCTCAATCCGGGCAGCGGCGCCCCGCCCGAGGTCAGGGCCATCCCCTGACTCACCGCCAGCAGGAACCACCGCGAGGTCGGCCCGTTCACGTTGACGAAGGCCGGCTTGACGGCCACATTGCCCGGAAAGCTGTACGTCGTCACCCCGTACACGTAAGTTGCAGCGCGCCGCTGGACGCGGAAGTTCACTCCTTCGGTGACCCGGCCGGCGGTAACCGTGATGGTCCCGGCAAACTGGGGATTCCGCGTCCCCGGGAAGAAGAGGGCATCGAAGGGGTCGCTGGCGGGAATCGGCGCGCCGGCGGCATCCACAGGGAGCACGGTACCGTAAGGCCCGAGCTCGGGCGGCGGCAACGGGTGTACGTACACGAAATACTGGCCAGGGGGAAGGCCGTCAATGCGGTAGGTGCCGTCGGGATGCGTCAAGGCGCTCACCGCGTGCCCGCCAGGATTGATGGCGACCACGGATGCCAGCGCCGCGCCCTCGCCCGTCGTCATCCACACCTGGCCAGAGATGCTGCCGGTGCGCGAGGCAAAATCGCGAGCCGGATAAAGCAGGCTGATGCCGGCGATATCGTCTGCGGTCAGCGGGCGCCCGCGCGTCACGGCCCGCGTAACGTCCGTGGACATCAGGCTGGACGTCGCCGTGTGCTGCAAGCCGAGCGCGTGACCCATTTCGTGCAGCAGCGTGAGGAAAAAGCCATCACTGTAACTCGGGCGGTCCGTCAGATCGCGCCGCAGGATGACGACGGATCGCTGAATGGGCACGAAGGCGCCGCTGTTCGCAGACGTGATTTCCGCGCGCGCCACCGGCCCGCCCATCGCCAGCACACCGGGCGGCAACTCGTCGAACAGAATTTCGATGGCAGGGGTGGACCGCGGGGTATCCGGCGAGAAAAAGCCGCCGAACACGAGCCGGAGGTCCGAGCCGGGGACCTGGCTCCAGACGCTGGCGGCGAGGCGGATCTGGCTGACCAGGCCGGGCATGCTGTCGTTGGGAGCCAGTTGGTCCGGACCGCGCTCAGAGATCAGGTACGGCACCGCACGGTTGGGCAGCGCGGACAGGTCGAATTTTTCCGGGATCGCGACGAAGGGGCCGCTGCGGCTTGCGTAGTGGACGAAATGGTAATAGCCCGACGCGGACGTCGCCAGCCAAAGCGCCAGCGCGGAGGAGGTGAGCATGCGCGACGCCGCGATTCGCATTGGGCTATCTCCTGCCGGCCGCCAGCGCCATGCGGACGCGGTGGCTCAATTCGTCCAGCTTCAGCCGCAGCGGCTCTTCGTTCACGGGGCGTCCGGAGGTGGGATCGAGAAGCGTTTCCGAAGTGGCCGCGCGGACTGCGATCACTGCCCCGCTGGCGTCACGCTTGAGATCGAACACGCCCTGCGTGAATCCGAGGATATGGGTCAGACCGCTGGAACCCGTCCACAAGAACAGCACGTACTCGGCGCCCTCGGTCAGCTTCGGAGTGCCCGCGAAGCTCTGCCGCACCCCGTTGGCTGAACCGCCGGGGACGACAACCTCGACCTCGTTGGCTGCCGGCCCCTTCCAGCGCTCGGAGACCTGGATTCTGTAATGCGTGTAGATGAGGGACCCGCGCGGAGCGCACCAGCTCGCCGTCACCCGCCCGCGAACGATGGCGGTGGCCTTGGCCGTCATCTCGTCGAGGGAAAGCCGCTCCAGCGTGGTGGCGGCGGCGATCCATGGGACGGTCAGTGCGAGCAGGGCGAGGAGGCTTCGCACGTGCATAGGACGCCTCGTAGCAAAGGCCAGCACGCGGCGTTCCAATCCGGGATCTTCTTTTATATCAATGCGATAACCGCGCTCGAGCTACTTCCTTCCGGGTTGGTTCGCCCCAGCCGTGTCCCATCATGTCACACCGCCCAGCCTCAGCGAGCCTGCCGCGCTTCGGGCACGATCAGCACCGGAACGCCCAGGGCGTGCCGCACTGCATCAATTGTATCGCCGAACACCAGGTCCTGGAACCACTTGTGGCCGTGCGCCCCCATGACGACCAGGTCGGGCCGGGTCTGGCGCGCAAAGCGCACGATCTCGCGGCGCGGATCGCGTGAGTGGCACAGCACGGCTTGCGCGTGCACCCCCTGCTCGCGCAGGGCCTGAGCGATCTCCTCCAGGTACTGACGTCCCGCCTCCACCTCTGCGGTCTCGGACAGCTCGCCGTATACTTGGCTGGTCACGTCTTCCTCGACGTGGAACAGGTAGAGCCTGCCGCCATGCTCGCGCGCAAGGCCGGCGGCCAGGCTGACCACTTCCCGATCCATTTCGGTGTGATCGAGCGGCACGAGGATCGTGCGGTAGGAGGGGGTTCTGGGTTCGAGTTCCACGGGAAGTGGCGGCGCCGCCGCTCGGCCCAGTTGCCGCAGGCGCGCCGGAAGCCACGGTTCGAAAGTGACCCACACCAGCAATCCCGCCAGTGCCGCCCCGAACACCACGACCAGCACCTGGACCACCCAGCGCCACGCACCCGCTGCCGCCAGCCACCCGGCCACCGTCTGCACAGCCAACCGCAGGTTCAGCGTCACGATGATCGCCGCCGCTACCCAACCCAGCGCCCGCACCCAGCCGGGATTGGCGAAGGTCCCCATCCGCTGGCGGTCGCTCGTGAAGTGGAGCAGCGGGATCACAGCGAACGGGAGCTGCATGCTAAGCACGACCTGGCTCAGGATCAGCAGCGGCAGCACTGCCTCGTCCCCCGATGCCGAAATGGCAATCGCAGCGGGAGTGATGGCCACCAGCCGCGTGATCAGCCTGCGCAGCCAGGGACGCATGCGGATGTGCAGGAAGCCTTCCATGACGATCTGGCCCGCCATGGTTCCCGTCATCGTGGAGGACTGGCCGGAAAGCAGCAAGGCCACGCCAAAAGCGATGCTGGCCAGCGTGGTGCCCAGCAGCGGCGCCAGCAATTGATGCGCCTGCTGGATTTCCGTCACCACCACGCCGTTCTTGTAAAACACGGTGGCCGCCAGAATCAGAATGGCCGCGTTCACAAGGAGCGCGCCGTTCAAGGCGATGGTGGAGTCCAGCAGGTTGTACCGGCACGCGCGGCGCTTGTCCTCGGTGGTCCGCCCGATGCGGCGCGTCTGCACCAGCGCCGAGTGCAGGTAAAGATTATGGGGCATCACCGTGGCGCCGAGCATGGCGATCGCCACGTAAAGGCTTTCCGGAGTCAAGTGCGGCTTCAGCCCCGAAAGGACCTCACCCGCCGCCGGCTTCGCCAGCCAGATCTCGACGAACATGCAGCCGGCGATCACCGTCACCATGCTCAGCACGATCCCCTCGATGAGGCGGATCCCAAAGTTGGAGAGCGCCAGCAGCAGAAGCGTATCGGCCGCAGTGATGAAGACGCCCCACAGCAGCGGAATGCCGAACAGCAGGTTCAGGGCGATGGCGGCGCCCAACAGCTCGGCCATGTCGCAGGCGGCGATGGCGATCTCGCACAGAAACCAGAGGGGGTAGTTGACGAACTGGGGGTAGGTGTCGGCGCAGGCCTGGGCCAGATCGCGGCCCGTCACGATCCCCAGCCGAGCGCTCAGGGTCTGGAGCAGGATGGCCATGGCGTTGGACATGACCAGAACCCAGAGCAACTGGTAGCCAAAGCGCGCACCGCCCTCCAGATCCGTCGCCCAATTGCCCGGATCCATGTAGCCCACGCTGACCAGGTAGGCGGGGCCGGCGAAGGCAAACATCCGGCGCCAGATGGAAGGATGGGTGGTCGTGACGGTGCCATGCACCTCGGGCAGCGATCGCGGCCGCCGCGGAATGGGACGCGTGCGGATCATGGCCCTGCTAGTTGCGACAAATTCTCATTGCAACAGACTTTCAGTTTAACAGGCGCTGCTTGCGCCGCCGCTGGCAGAGAGCCAGGACCAAGGCGCCCAGCAGGCCGCTGAGCGTGCCAATTGCGCCCAGAATCACCGAGCGCGGGCGGTATTCCATGCGGATGCGATGAAGGCCGCGCTCGAGGACCACGCCGCGCAGGCACGTGTAAACCTCGTGGATGGGCACGGGCTTGCCGTCCACGGTGGCCCGCCATCCCGGGAAGTAGTTTTCGCTGACCACCACCATGCCGCGGCAGCCCAGTCGGGCCTCGATTTCCAGACTTTGCGAGTCGCGGCGAAGCACGCGCACCTCGTCGGGGCTTTCGGGGCAGGACTCCAGTTGCGGCGCCCGATCGCGGATCCATCCCGCGGCGCGAAAATCGAACGCCGGGTTCTCCAGGTGGGCGCGGGCCTGCTCGTCGGAGTCCACTACAACTAAAGAGTGAATGGCCCAGGCCCGGGGCATCGCTTTGGGGTTCAGGTAAACCTTCAGGCCGCTCTGGCTCTGGAAGACCTCGCGGTAGTCCGGGTGGGGCGGCTGCTCGGCAATCGCGTACCCGACGCCCATCAGGTCGTGGACGCGGCGCGAGTGAATGCCCAGCCGCAGCAGATTGTCAGGCAAGCTTGCAACGTAGCCAGCGAAGGTATCCACGCCGTACCAATCGCCGAGATTGTAGGCGATGTGCTGGTCGGAATAGGCCACGCGCAGCGGCCAGGGCTGCGCGCGCAGAAACTCGATGATGTCGGCGTGCTGCGCCATCTTGTCCAGATAAACCGAGCGGTGCTTTTCCCGGCGATGAGCGAAAGCGAACCCGGAGACCTGGCCCATCTCGATGAGCAGCAGCACCAGCAAACCGGCGAAACCTGCGCGCGGGGAGAGCGCCCCGCCCGCCGCGCCGTAAAAAAGACCGGCGGTCAGCAGCGCGATGAGCGCGGTCAGTGCGTAGCGATCCTCGGGAATTTTTCCCGCAACCAGCGCGATGACGCAGGCCGCCAGCAACAGCCCCGCCCAGATGAGGAAAACGGCCGCGGCGCGCCGGGGCCAGGGCGAGGCGTCCCGAGCGAAAAGAGAATCGAAACCGATCGCGGCCAGCAGACAAACCCCCAGGTGGAACAGGAAGATCGCCATGGAGGGCGTCCGGGCTTTTTCCACCAGCGGGACCAGCGCGTAAAGCATGCCATGCCAGACGCTGTTGCTCCCCAACGAGAAAAGCAGGCCGCCGGCGGCGATCGCGGCCAGTAGCTTCACCTCCATGCGACGAAATCCCAGAGCCAGGGCCAGCAACGCCAGGCCGGTGACGACCACGCCGGCGAACGGGTCGGCATGGCGATGAATGCCCGGGATCACGATGCCCAGGATGGAGAGCGGGTTCAGCGAGTACTCGGCGTGAACCGTGTAAGGAACCTTTTCGTTCCAGCCTACCGGCTCTTCCACGCCCACCCACCGGCGCGCCAGTTTTCCGTATTCATAAGCAGGCAGGATCTGCAGCGCGCCCACCAGAAGGGTGAATGCGAGAAAGACGGCCGTCAGTCTGGCCGCCCGCCAGTCCAGTTTCAGGTCCCTGAGCACGTAGTAGGCGCAAACGCCGCCGGCGGCCAGCGTCGTGTAAATCGGGATCTGGTGATGACCCGCCAGCCACGCCATCCCCAGAAATAGGCCAGCCAGGGCGGCGCTGGCCACGGGCCGGATCCCGGCGAACGCCCGTCGCAGGAACAGGAACACGAGCGGCGCCCAGACCGCGCCGTTGAGCATCTGCGGCCAGTCCGTGGTGCCCACGTAACCGCCCAGACCGAACGCCAGTCCCGCAAGCACCGACGCGCCGCGGCTCGCACCCAGGTCGCGCGCCAGCCAGTAGGCAAACAGCACGGCCATGAAATGCATCACGACGAAATACCAGTGCAGCCAGAACAGGCGGATCCAGCCGTTGCGCAACGGGCGGAGAAACAGCAGCCAGTTCAGCGGGTAGGCTACGCCCGGTTGCGCCTGTCCGACGAGCGATTGCCCGCTCCACAGGTAGGGGTCCCAAAGGGGAATGATCCTTTTGTGCCACTCGCCGGCCTGGAACTGGAACCAGGGCAGCACCTGATTGGCCAGATCCGGGCTTTCCAGCCAGGTGTACTGGTTCGTGAATACCAGCTTCCAGTAGAAGGCGGCGGTCAACAGGAACAAGGCCAAGGGGACGAGCAGAGCGGGGGCTCGTCGTTTCAGCCATGCCGGTGGTGCAATTCGAGCAAAGTGGTGGTTTTCGGCCGCCGGCATAGAGACCCATGATATCGGAAGCCGCTGGGAATGCAGGCTCAACCGGTTTGGCAACCCGCGTGCCCGTCTCTTGACGGACGCGCGTGAGCGTTCCGGAAAGGAGGCAGCCATGCGCAGCAAGTGGTTGGCGTTGCCCGTGCTGGCGGCGATGGCCCTCGCACTGCGGGCCGACGATGACGACGGTCCCGGGCGGGGCGTGGCCCGCCTGAGCGTGATCAGCGGCGATGTGTCGGTGCGCCGCGGCGACACCGGCGACTGGGTGGCGGGTGCGGTCAACGCGCCCCTGGTCGTGCAGGACCACGTCATGACGGGGCCGGCGTCGCGCGCCGAAATCCAGTTCGATTGGGCGAACATGCTGCGGCTCGGCTCGGACACCGAAGTGCGGCTGACCGAGCTGGAGTACCGGCGCTATCAGGTGCAACTGGTGCGCGGTACCGTGATGCTGCGCGTGCTGCGCGATATTGATGCCGAAATCGAAGTCAACACGCCCGCCGTCTCCGTCCGTCCGGTGGGCAAGGGCAGCTTCCGGGTGACGGTCCGCGACGAGGAGACCGAAATCACGGCCCGCTCGGGCGAGGCGGAGGTATACAGCCCGCGCGGAGTGGAGCGGTTGCGCAGCGGTCGGACCATGCTGGTGCGCGGCCCTTCTTCGGACCCCGAGTTCCGCACCGTCGCGGCCATACCGCGCGACCGTTTCGATGAGTGGAGCGAGAGCCGCGACCGTTACCTCGAGCGCACTCGCGCCTATCGCTATGTGAGCCGCGACATTTACGGCGCCGACGATCTGGATTATTACGGGCGCTGGGTCTGGATCCCGCCTTACGGTTGGTGCTGGACGCCGTGGGGCGTGGCCGCGTGGTGGGCTCCTTACCGCTACGGGCGGTGGGTCTGGATTGACTGGTACGGGTGGACCTGGCTCAGCTACGATCCCTGGGGCTGGGCGCCGTTCCACTACGGCCGCTGGTTCTGGCATCCGCCTTACGGTTGGTGCTGGTTCCCCGGCCCCATCTATCACCGGCATTACTGGAGGCCGGCCCTGGTGGCATTCTTCGGCTTCCACGTAGGCGGCGTCCATGTGGGCTTTGGCTTCGGTCGCATCGGCTGGGTGCCCCTGGCGCCGTACGAACCTTTCTATCCCTGGTACGGTCCGCGGTTCTATCACGGCTTCCGTTCGCCGACCTACATTGACAACAGCGTCCGCATCGTCAACAACGTGCAGATCGTGAACATCTACCGCAATGCCCGCGTGACCAACGCCATCAGCGGAGTGGACGGCGAGGGCTTTGTGCGCGGCGGGCGCATCCAGTCCCTGCGTTTGAGCGAGGTCGAGGCGACTCGCGCCAGCCTGGTGCAAGGGCCGCTGCCCGTCGTTCCGGCCCGCGAAAGCGTGCGCTTCGCGGACCGCCCCGTACGCGTTGCCCCGCCGTTGACCCGGACGGAGCCGGAGCGCTTCTTCAGCCGCCGGCCCGCTGCGCCGGTGGAGCGCGTCTCCTTCGAGGAGCAGCGCCGCGGCATGGAGCACGTAGTGCGCCGCGCCTTCGGGGCTCCAGCGGAAGGTGTGGTGACCTCGGTGCGGGCAGCGGAACCGGTGCGCGCCGGCGAGCCGGTTCGCGGCTTCCGGCAGGCGGAAAACGCGCCCGCCAGCGCTGCCGGACAAGGGAACATGCCGCGTAACGAGGGTGTCCGCATCTGGCAAGCGGAAACCGGGAGCGCGCCGAGCGTGCGAAGCGAGAGCCGCGGCTGGCGCAGAATCGGAGAGCCGGTTCGCAGCGAGGCCACCAGCCAGCCGGGCGAGGCGGGCGCTCCTGCCGGTGCCGGCTGGCGCAGGATCGGCGAGCCTGTTCGGGGCGAGGTGACCAATTTGCCGCGCGTGGAAAGCACTGAGACGGGCCAGTGGCGGCGGTTCGGCGAACTCCGCCGGGATTCCGGAACCGCACTTCCCTCCGGCGAGCAGCGGGGCTGGCGTCGCTTCGGTGAGCCGCTGAACCGGGATCGGGGCCTCACCGGGCCTGTTCCGGAAGCGGAGACCGGCGGGGGCGTTGTGATACGCGGTGGAGAACCCGGGCGCCTGGAACGGGAAGCTGGCCCTGTGCGCCGTCAAGACGAGGCCGGCTGGCGACGCTTCAGCGCTCCACGCATCGAGAGCAGACCGGAGGGTTCCGGGGCCGAGCGTGGCTCTCCGCGCTGGGAGTCGCCTCGTTGGAGTGCGCCCGAGTGGCGCTCGGAACCGCGGCGCGTCGAGCCTCGGGATATCGAGCCGCGCCGGTCCGAGCCCCGATCCTTTGAACCGCGTCGAGCTGAGCCGATTCTGATCAATCCGCCGATCGTGCGCGAGCGGGCGACGCCACGTTGGGAATCTGCTCCGCGCTGGGGTGGTGAGATTCGCGGCGGCCCGACGCCCTCAGGTGAGGCACGCGGCGCCAGCCGCGGGGAAGCCCGAGGCGGGGGTGAAATTCGGGGCGGCGGCGTCTCGCGCTCGGGCGAAGGTGGCGCCCGCGGCGGGCGCGTCGGCGGACGTCGCTGATTTCCTTCTCCAGCACCTTGCTTCCCTCCTGCCCGCGGCCTGCTTCCCCGGGATCCCGGGGAAGCAGGCCCTATTTTCTGCCACTTTCCCTCCCCTCGCGCATCCCTTTG
>Ga0078972_1001914_pt1 | contig 73065 bp, 65 predicted proteins | sample YelNatPaOPGAMG01_FD_67568 | JGI IMG/M metagenome (GOLD analysis project Ga0078972, IMG submission 67568) | Hot spring thermophilic microbial communities from Obsidian Pool, Yellowstone National Park, USA - OP-RAMG-01 (SPADES assembly) (version 2) | ecosystem: Environmental > Aquatic > Thermal... | reverse complement strand
GACGCCAGCACTTTGGTGATCGCCGCCGTCAGCGTCGTCTTGCCGTGGTCGATGTGCCCAATCGTCCCCACGTTCACGTGCGGCTTCGTCCGCACATACTTCTGCTTCGCCATGAGCTCTGGAGCTCCTCCTCAGCGACTCCATCCACCGACTGATAAGCCGGCTCCGGGCCGCAGCATAGCTCACGGCAACTGCAAACCAGCCGTGAGCACACCTAACCTTGCTGATCCTGACGCGATACGGTGCAGGACACACAAAACGTCCCGCCGCACACTCGCTCACGGGACGCATCGAGATGCGGAGGGACCGCTGGAGCCCGAGACGGGAATTGAACCCGTGACCCCAACCTTACCAAGATTGTGCTCTACCCCTGAGCTACTCGGGCATGGATACGACCAGCGGCAAGCTGGCCGGGTGGGCAGTGGAGGATTCGAACCTCCGAAGGCGTAAGCCAACTGATTTACAGTCAGTCCCGTTTGGCCACTTCGGTAACTGCCCGGAATATCCACGCGCTCGCGGTGCAGCGCATCCCGCAGAGGGTCGCCTGTCCCGCCAGCGGAGCCGATGGTCGGGCTCGAACCGACAACCTGCTGTTTACAAAACAGCTGCTCTGCCATTGAGCTACATCGGCAGCAGGGCATACGATTTCCTCGCGCCCGTGAAGCGAATGTAGTATAGCTATCCCGCGCGCCCGATGTCAAGCCGCGCACGGTGCCTGTTTCTCCTTGTCGGCAGGCCGGTGATCAGCGTCTTGCTGTCTGCTTGGCATGCGCGGGCACTCCGTGCGCTGCCCGATCACGAAGGGTGACCTCATCAGCCACGCGGGGCGCCAGAAAAGGCTGGAGGAAACCTGGCGCGCCACCTGGCCGCACTCGCATGCTGCTGGCAGGGAATGATACTGCGTCGAGGACTCCTTTTTATAAGCCCTGGCTGCGCGAATCATGCTGTTGTGCTGCCGCTGCGCTCGTCTCGTCCAACGCTTCGGAGATGGCCTCTTCCAGCGTCAGAGCCCTGCCGCCCTCAAATGCCGCCGCCCATTCCTCCGTGCTCAGTGTCGCCTGCACAGACACGATTGCCTGCTCTATCTCCGCCCGCCACTCTTCAGTCTGCGCCTCGCCGACTCTTTCGCGCCACGCCGCGGCCGCTCCTAGCAAGCGCGCTGCATCCATTCCCTGCCCGGCTGCTGCGGCGACGAGGCCGATGCCCTCCAGACATCCAGCGAGGTAGGTCGGAACGCCCAGACGTCGCCAGGCGGCGAGTTGTTCGCGCGCGAGCCTCGTCGCCCCAACAAGGTCGCCCCGCTGGCGCGCGATACGGGCCAGGCCCGCGAGCACATGGCCCGTCCAGAAGTCGCTACCCACCCGCCGGGTCAACTTCAGGCTTCTTTCGAAATACGCGGCCGCTCGCTCCAGGTCACCGCGCGCCAGGGCGAGCTGGGCTAGGCCCGCGAGCGGAAAACCCGCCCAGAAGTCAGCGCCTATCCGCCGCGCCAGTGCCAGGCTCTCCTCGAAGTAGGCTCCTGCCTGATCGAGGTCACCTTGCACCAGGCGGATCTGGCCCAAATCGCTCAGGAAGACACCAGCCACTGGCTCGCCGGACTCCTGTAGCAGCGCCAGACCCTCCTTGATATACGCTGTCGCTTTCTCTAGGTCGCCCTGGCGTCGCGCAATATGACCCAGGTGACCGAGCGCGAGTCCGGCTATCCAGTCCGGCCGTCGGCCGCGGACCAGCGCCAGGCATGTCTCCAGCGCTATTCGCGCCTGCTCGTAGTTTCCCGCGCGGCGAGCAAACATGCCTACATTGAGCAGTGCCTTGGCCCGGGTTAGCTCGGAGACTGCAGACGTGTTTCCACCCTCGTCAGCCAATGCCAGCAGCCCTTCCAGCCAGTCGCGTCCCTCAGCGTGATAGCCTTTGAGGTCCCAGAATGTGGCCAGCGCGCTGGCCAGCCGCAACCCCAATTCCACCATACCCCGCTTGCGAGCCCAGTCCAACGCTCCCCGGAAGTTGTCGTATTCCTGCATCAGCCGGTTTACCCAGCTCGCGACCCCCCGCCCATACACGGCGAGTTCCTGTCTCTCCATGAGATCAAGGTAGTAGCATAGGTGCGCCTGCGACAGCGCTTCCGCCTCAGCGCCCGCTGGCTCACCCTCCTCCAGCCGCTCCAGGGCGTATTCGCGTACGACATACAGGAGCCGAAAGCGTCCCTTGCCATCCCCTACCGGCGAGTGTTGGACCAGGCTCTGGTCCAGCAAAGCCTCCAGTCCATCCATGACGTTCATCCCTAGCGGCGTGGCGCCAGCCGGGGCAGCGCAAACCGCCTCGGCAGCCTCGAGTGTCCAGCTACCGACAAAGACCGCCAGGCGCCGGAAAAGACGACGTTCCTCTGGCTGCAATAAGCCTTCGCTCCAGGCAAGTGTCGCGCGCAGTGTCTGCTGATGTACTGGCTGGTCGCGCGCGCCTCCAGTTAACACGGGCAACTGTCGCTCCAGGCGCTGAAGCAGCTCTGCGGGCGGCAACAACTTGACCCGCGCCGCGGCCAACTCGATGGCCAGTGGCAAGCCATCCAGCCGCGCGCAGATTTCCGCTACCACACCGGCCGTCTGGCTGTTAAGCGCGAAATCAGGCCGCACTGCCTGTGCTCGCTGGAGGAACAAGGCCGCCGCCGGAGATTGACGCACCTGTTCCAGGGATGGCACTTGCTCCGGATCGGGGCCAAATGGCGGCAGTGCCAGCGGAGCGATAGGCATCTCGTATTCGCCGCGCACATGCAGCACCTTCCGGCTGGTCACCAGAACCCTCAACCTGGGACTCGTTGCCAGCAGGTCAGCCAGCTGCGGCGCCGCCTCCACTACCTGCTCACAGTTGTCGAGCAGCAGCAGCATTTGCTGGGCGTACAGGTTCGCGCGCAACAGGTCCATGACAGGCAGGTTCCCCGTCTGCTGCAGGCCGAGCGTATGGGCTATGGTCGCCAGTACCAACGCGGGGTCCGAGACGGACGCGAGGCGGATGAACCACACACCGTTGGTGAAGTCGCCGCTGAGGTCGGCAGCGGCCGCGAGCGCCAGATGCGTCTTCCCCACGCCGGGTGGCCCGGTTATCGTGACCAGCCGTACCGCCTCCTGGCGCAGCAGCGCACGGAGGCGCGCCACTTCACTCTCGCGCCCAAGCAGTGGTGTCGGCGGGATGGGTAGTCGGAACGGGGCATGGGTATTGCGCGACTGGGAGGGTGTGGGCGGTAACGGCATGACCCGACGTGCCGCGGTCAGGAAGGTCGCGCGGTCTTCGTTGGAGAGGTGGAGCGCATCAGCCAAGAGCGCCACCGTCTCCTGGCGGGGAAAGTGGCGCGCGCCGCGCTCCAAGTCGCTGACTCCCCTCACGGAAAGCCGTGCCCGCTCTGCCAGTTCGGCCTGTGTCAGCCCCGCTGCCAGACGGTACTGGCGCAACAGCTGGCTGAATACTGGCGGGCCGTGCGCTATGTCCATGCGTCCAATCGCACCTTCTCGCTACCGGAATGCCAGGACGCATTCCTAAGCCGTATGTATGCTGGCATGATAACACGCGCATACAGCGCATGCATCGTGTGTCGCGGATTCCCTCCACGCACCGTCCGGAGCATCTTGCGTGATCAATTGCGTGCGCGGCTGCGTGCATTGCGCATGGGAGAATCGCGACGTCCGAGGCACACTGGGACCAGGGACCTCGTGGCATGAGCGCGCCGCTTCCAAAAGCGGCTGGGAAGCTCTCTCGGGGCAGCGCGCGCGGAGCGTCCGATCAGGTATCGGAGGCGGTCTGCGAAGGATGTATCGGATAGCGCGGTGCCGAAGCACACGGCGGATGACGTCGCGATTCCGGGTTCGCCAGCGACGCAAGCGGCACAGCGGTACTTGCAGACGTTCTCCTCGCGACCGAACGCCGAGCGCATTGAGCGGGCGTTGGCTCCGGAGGGTCTGTGCCACGAATGGCAACCGCGGTCACAAGGTAGGGCACTGTAACCCGTTTGTGCAGCACTTTTGTGAGGGAGATGCGAGCCAATGTATTACCGCGTCGCCTGGAAACGGACACCCGAAGAAGCGTCCATGTGGACATGGAAATCCACCGTTCTCTCATCGCGTCGTGCGGTATGTGGGTTTCTTATGTTGTTTCATGGCGCGATTGCTCCAGGTCGATTCAGAATCTTCACTAGCGCCGCCAGGAATGACCTGAATGAGCAGTTGATGCGCGAAAATGCGGGACTGTCAAGCAGTTCCGTAACCCTCGCGGATTTTCTGGGCTACCCGCTCCGAGAACCCTCACATCCGGCCACGGCGCGGGTTGCAGAGGAATGCGCGGCCACCGCGCCATCTAGATCCAGTGGGCTGCTCTCCCGTTCCGTCGCCGCTGGCGGTGCGACAGGCTCACCATTCGGCATGGGCATTACTCTCTCCGATCAAAGGCGCCTCGAGATCGAGGCGGGCCCGGGAGGAGATGCCGATATGCCGTTCATCTTCATTCCACCGGACACTCCGCTTCAACGTCTGGCCTGGGTCCACTTGCTGACGCGCGTTCAGCGGGGCGAGCTGGTGCCCTAGCGGATCTTTACACAGCCAACTGCTCGGCTAATCATCACCGTTCGCCCGCAGAGACAGGCTCTCGTAGAAGAGTCACGAGTGCAAGATATCCGGATGAATCCCGAATGAGAAAGAGTGATGGCTCTGTGGGAGAGCAGAGTGTCGCCGTGATGAGGATGTGCTCTAGTCGCTCCATCCGTCATCAGGTCAGGATAGCCAGGCTCGCGGGCGTGCATTGTCCACCGATCACCGCAACGCAGCGCTAGGGGTACCGTAACGCAGGACTGCATGGCGATTGCCCGCGCCAAGGATCAGTCGGCCGCCGGAGAGGTGATCCAGCGTCACTGCTTCACGCGCGACCTTCCACGGACGCCTCCGCGGCAGATGCGTGACGAGTGCCCCGAAACGGATGCGCTCTATACGCATGGCAATCGCCGTCAGCGCCACCCATGGATCGGCAAACGGCATCGGCTCTGTCGAATGGAGTGGTCCCAGAGAAAGAATCCGTCCCAGCCAGCCTCCGCCGCTTCGTGGGCTAGCTCCGCCAGCGCACGCGCATCGCTGAAGGCGCCGAAGTTGGGCATGTTCACAGCAAATCGCATGTGTACCTCCTGTACAGCTCGTGAACGACGCTACCATGCGGTTCTCATTTAGCTGCCGTAGGCCGCCCAGATGTTGCCCGGCCCAGCATAGCTGGGACCCTCGCCCCAGATCATCTGTGCGCGGCCGCGCGCATCCACCGCCATGCTCATATAGTCCCCATATGGCAGGGCAAAGCCAGTGGACGTCAGGTACGAATAGCCCGGCACGTACGAAGAGACCTGCGCCTCAGGGCTCCAGGTCGCGCCGCCATCGCTGCTCGCGCGGTAATATACGTTCCAAGACCCCGTGCGCATATCCATCCACGCGATGCGAACGTCTCCCGTGGTTGCTCCCACAGCCAGCGCGGGGAAACTGTGCTCCACTCCGGCGGGTGCCAGCGAGACGTCCTGCCGCGCCGAGTATGTGGCGCCATGATCGGTCGAGCGCGCGAAAAAGATGCGCTCGGGCGCGTAATCCGTCTGGTCGGTGGTGGAGTTCCACGCGAGGTACACGCTGTCGTCACTGCCGACCTTCACGGTCATCTGCGCGCCGAGATACGCGAAGCCACAGTTGGAGCAAGGGTATGGCGCGCCGCTCACGCCGATCACCTGCGTATCCCATGTCGCGCCGCCATCGGTGGAGCGCGTGACGAAGAGATTGACGGGACCCTTCGCGCCGCCATTCTGCGTGTAGCCATCCCAGGCGAAGAAGATGCGGCCCTGGCTGTCAATCGCGCCGCCGCCTGAGAGCGACCAGCCGAGTTGCGCGTCGCCGCTGGTAATCTCGTCCGTCGTCCATGTCTGGCCGCCATCGCGCGAGACAGCCGCGTAGGTCTTCTGTGCCGCGTTGAAGGCTATCGCGATAGTCTTGCCGCGCACAGCCAGCTCATCTTTATCCGTGCTGCGCTGCAGGTTCTCCACGACCGTCGGCGCGGCCCACGTCTGGCCATAATCAGAGGAATGCGTGACGGCAATCGAGGATTTACTGTTTTCCAGAAAGGATGCCCAGACGGCCTTGCCATCGACGGGGTCAACCGCGATCTGCGGGTCGTACTGCCCCCCGACGACCGGCTCTGGATCAATGGGCGCAGGCGCACTCCACGTTTGCCCGTTATTCGCCGAAACCTGCAGAAGCAGATGCCTGTCACATGCGGAGCAGGTGGTCTCGCCGCTCACGTCATAGTGTTTGTAGAGCGCGTAGACATGCCCCGCGCCATCCGCCGCCAGCGCTGGCTCCCAGTCATCGCCCGCCGAATACCCCAGCTGTGCCTGTGACGTGAAACTCGGCGCCGGAGCGGCCTGTGCCTGCCGTTGGGGAATGCGGGCGGAAAAAACGGCAATCGTCGCGATCAGTGCCAATCCCGTAACGAGCGAAACGATCAGTCGTGACCGTCGCATGCGCGGCCTCCGGTCGTCTGCGCCTACTGTGCACTGGCGAAACGTGGCACTGCGGCCATCCCGCCGCGCTCAACGCATGCCAGCTTGCGCTTGTACCATTGTATCGAACCGCGCAACCCACGAGAGACTGATCGTTTCTCCCTGAACCCTGTTGAAAAGCGATACGCTTATGGAATGTCGGGGGCTCCTGGAGGCGACGTGTGGAACTGCGTGCTATCCTGGCCGCGGCCTCCGGAGAGATTATGCACGGCTAGCAGTGGCGCGTCCGCACGCTCGCCCGCCTGATACACGCTGATATGCGCGTTTTTCAGGTTGATGTACTCAGCCGTGTCAGGTACGGTCGTGCCTTCGTGGATGACGGCGACCTGCGCCTCGTGCCATTGCTCAGGCGTCAGGTTATTCGTCACCTCATGGGGAAGGTTCCCATAGGGGATATGTTCTGCCGGCATCTGTCATCTCCTTTCTCTGAGGGGTGCATACCCGGCTTGTGCCGCGCGTGCGCATTCAGGAGAAGGTCGCAGAGCCTATGCCAGGTCACGCTGTTCGCGCTCACGCGCTGGTCACGGCTTTGCGGCGGACGAGAGATGCTTTCCACGCTCGATTCAGGCAGCCAGCTTCCGCTCATGAGTTGTGTGCTCGCGTGCTGGCTGGCGACGTATGGCAGGGCCGACGACGCTCCAGAAGAGCAGCGCGTATAGCAGCGCGAGCGCCGCTTGCGCCAGCATGGCTGCCGGATCGCGAGCCAGCCCAAGCGAGAGGCGCACCCCGCCGATCGTTACGGCAATCTCGCATAGCGCGACCAGCACGAGTTGCCAGCGCACGAGCTCCAGCATTGTCGCACGGTTCCAGCCGGTCCCGCTGAAGACCGGTTCCGCGCTCGCGCCGCGAACGAGGCGCGTGAGGCTCTGCGGGAACGCGACGAGCGCCACGCGCAGACTATCCCAGACAATCAGTTGCGGCATGCCAGCGGCTAGAGACGTGAGCGAGATGAATGTCGCGATGCTCATCAAGGCGGGAATAGCTCGCAGCGCGATCTGCTCCGTTTGCGTACCCGCGGGTACCCAGCCCGTAAGCAGCCCTACGACTGGCGACAGGACGAGCACGGCGAGCGCGATGCCGCTCAGCGCGGCATAGATCTCGCTGGCATACACGAGACGCTGGCCCCACGTCATGCCCGGCAGGGAGCGCCAGTTGCGGAGCAGCGTACGCAGCGGGTCCACCGCCGTCTCAGGCGTGGCTGGTGCAAGTCCGATCGCCCTGGCGGCAATCTCGCGAACCAGGCCCGTCGCATCGTACCGCCCGCGCCAGCCAAGGCCATGAAGCTCGATGGATGCCATCGCGGCGGAGGCCGGCGACAGTATGGTAAGTGGAACGAGCACCTGCTCCATCGCGCGATAGGCGCCTTCGAGCCGCCGCACGAGGATACGCGTGGCCGCTAGCGCGCCAAGCGGCGAAAGCGCGACGAGCGCGAGACGGAAGGCAGGCACGCCGGATGGCGGGCAGATCAGCGGGGCTGGATCGGCGCCTTCCGGCAGGGCAAGATCGCGTTGGAGCGCGGCAAGATCCAGGCCCGCGTAGTCGTCTTCCAACTCACCACACAGATCGAGCGTGGGACGAAACGCTGCCTCGAACGAAGCGCCTCCACGCAGGCGGGCATGAGCAGAACGGAGCAGCGAGCGCGTGAGATCCAGCGTGGAACGTACGGCCTCGATGGTGCTGTCCTGTTCGCTGACGCGCGCGCGCGCAAGCAGTTCATGTACGCCTGCCAGGATGTCCACCGCGCTCTGCCGCACACTGCGCTCCGCACGGCACAGGCCGAGATGGCGCAGCGCCTCGCGCCGGTAGATGACGGCAGATTCCTCGGCCAGCGCCGCACCCCACGCGCTGCGCCCCGCCTGGACGAGCGCGCTTATGGGAGCGCGTAGCTGCGCTTCTTCCGGTTGGTCCGCGCACTGGCGACGCGCTAGCTGAACATAGGCTGTTCGGGGATCGGCGAACAGGTGTGTCACCGTTTCGAACACACGCGCCTCTGGCATTTGCCCGGCATTGAGCAGCAGGATAAGTTCGCCAGAACTACCTAGCAGGGCTGACGTTAGCGAGATGGGGCGCTCCACGGCGCGCTCATCCTGCTCATCTGGCGGAACAGGCACGTAGCGCGCGCTATAGGATTGGGAAAGCGCGCGGGCGACCGGCGAGTCGAAGGCATCGAGCACGTAGACCTCGTGCGGAAACGTGATGAGCGAGGAAGCGCGCAGAGTCGCAGCGAGCAAGGAGGGATGATCGCCGCGGGTGACGATGAAAATATCGCCGGTCCACTGTGGCGGCACGTGGGATTCAACAGGTTGCCCCGTTGGAATCGTCCATGTCATGAAGCAGAATACGGCCAGCAGGCCCGTAAGATAGATGACTGCGGCCGTCTGCGGCAATGCGATCCAGCCGGGCAATAACCCTAGCGAGCGCGGCACGAGCCAGAGCACGTAGCTCAGCGTATAGGTCAGCGCGAGGACGCCTACTGGCTGGCGCATATGCTCCAGATTGGCCAGCATCACGCGTATCGGCGCGCTGACCATGCCGTTGAGCTTCATCAAGATCGCTGCCCTGTCATGCTCTGGCGTCGTGTCTTCCCGTCTCCCTACCCTCGCCATATGTCGGCTCCTTTCGCCCCTGTGCAGGCGGCGAAGGTGGCAACTCGCGTTCCAAGGGAACGCGAAACACGGCATTCCGGCTCGCGGATATCTGGCAGCGTGTGACGCAGGGCAACAGGAAGGCCGGCACCGCTCACTCCGCGTGTGGAGCGCCGTGCCGGCCCATAATAAATCGTTTGCCTGCCTCGACTACCGGCCTGCCAGGCCTGCCGTAGAGACGCCGCGAATGAAGTAGCGCTGGAAGATGAAGAACAGGATTACCAGCGGCAGGATGTTGAGCGTCGCGCCCGCGAGCAGCAGGTTGTACTGCGTGTAGTGCAGGCCCTTGAAGAACGTCAGGCCGACGGTCAGCGTGTACTTGTTCTGGCTGGACATCACCAGCAGCGGCCAGAGGAAGTCATTCCACGCGCCCTGAAACGCGAACAGGCCCACCGCCGTCATCGCCGGCCGGATCAGTGGGAGGATGATCTGCCAGAAGATGCGCAGCCGCGATGCTCCATCGATTACCGCGGATTCTTCCAGCTCGCGCGGCAGCGTCTTGAGGAATTGCGTCATCAGGAAGACGGAGGTAGGCGAGACCATCGCCGGAACGACGAGAGCAGCAAGCGAGTTTACCAGACCCAGATCGTCCGCGACGAGGAACTTTGGCACCATGATGAGATAACTCGGAATCATCATCACAGCGAGTGTCAGTGCAAAGAGCACGTTCTTGAAGGGAAACTCCATGCGCCCGAAGGCATACCCTGCCATCGCGCCGAGAATCACGTTGAAGAACGCCGCTCCCAATGCGTAAATCATCGAGTTCGCGATGTAATTCAGGAAATAGAAGTCGGGGTTCGTGAAGATCTCGTGATAATTGCCAATGGTGAACGGGTTCGGGATGAACGTCGGCGGAGTTGTCAACACCTGCCCGTAGGTCTCGAACGACGCGATCACCGCGTACAGGAATGGCCCCAACGAGAAGACGCTATACAGGATGAGGACGATATAGATGCCTACGCGTCCTGGCCGCAAAGGCTGCCGCTCGCTGGTCTTTGCTACCGCGGTGGCATCGACGCTGCCCTGGGCTGCGGCTGTCGTAGCCATATGTCTACCTGCCTTCCGCTAGTACTCGATATTTGTATCAATGAGGCGCTTTTGCAGGATCGTGAAAGTGAAGATGACGATGAAGAGCACGACTGCCTCCGCGCACGCCATGCCCATCAACGAATCCTTGAACGCCGTGTTCACGATCTGGAGCACGGGCGTTAGCGTGGAGTTGAGCGGCCCGCCGGATGCGCCTTCCATCACGAAGACCTGGTCGAAGAGCTGAAAGCCGCCAATCGTGCCAAGCGCGACAACGACAAAGGTGGTCGGACGCAGCAGGGGCAGAATGATGTGAAACAGAATTTCTCTGCCTGTCGCGCCATCCATGCGAGCTGCTTCGATCAGCGTATCGGGGATGTCCTGCAGAGCCGCCAGATAGACGAGCATGAAGGTCGGAGCCGTGGTCCAGATATTCAGCGAGGCAATCGCCCAGAGCGCGGTTGAAGGATTTCCCAGCCAGTCTGTGCCTTGAATGCCGATCAGCGAGAGGATGTAGTTGAAGGCGCCCTCCTTGTTGAACAGCCAGATGAAGATGAGCGAGATGGCGACAGAAGACGTCAGCGCGGGCAGGTAGAAGGCCGTCCGGAAGAAGCTGCGCCCGCGCACGTTCTGGTTGATGAGCAGCGCCAGCGCAAGCGCGAGGGATGTTTGCAGCACTACCGTCACGAGGGTATAGCGCGCGACGTTCAAGATGCCCGTAAGAAACGTGCCGTTATGGGTCAGGTCGTACCAGATGTGCTGGTAGTTGGTGAACCCATAGAAGATGGGCTGCGTGAAACCGAAATCCACATAGAAGAAGCTGAGGTAAAAGGCGTACGCGGTCGCGATGACGGTGAAGATGCCCAGAATGATGAGATAGGGCGCGAGGAACCCGTATGCGGACAGTGCCTCGCGCACCTTTGACGCTGTCCATCGCTTGCGCGACCGCTTTCCCGCCAGGGATGCGGCGCGCCCAAATGGCAGTCGCATGGAACGCTGCATATGAGGTGCTCCTTTGCGTACGGCAAGTCGTGCGCCGGGCGTCATTACCGGCGCACGCTCCAGTGCTACTACGAAAAGAGATGTCCGCTACCGGTCCCTCGCACGTGCTGTTCGCCCGCGCTTACGGTGCGACGTTCTGCTGAATCCAGTTGTCCACCTGCTGCGCGGCTGAATCGAACTCGCTCTTGACCGAACCCTTGTTGAGCATGACCGCCTGCAAGGCGTTGCTCACATCAGTATGAATCTGGGTATCGGCGGGACCATAGAAGTCGGCGTGGCCGTTCTGCGCGCCATCCAGCAGCACCTTGACGCCCGGATTGCTCTGGAAGTACGGGTCGCTGGCAAGCGCCTGCAAGCTCGGCAGCGCGAAGCCATCATGCAGCACCTGCGTCTCGTAGCTTGTGCTCGTCATGAACTGGATGAGCTTCCACGCGGCATCCGGGTGCTTCGTGCTGGCCGACGCGCCCCACGCATTGGTATATACCAGGTTGTCATTCTTGCCGGTGGGCGCCTTGGGCAGAGGCGCGATGCCATACTGCACGTTCGGGAAGGTCTGCTGCATGTATGGAATCATCCAGCCGCCCTCGAACGTCATGGCGACTTCCTGCTTGCCGAACGCTTCACCATCCCAGCCGGCGCCGACGTCGCTCGGCATGACGCCGGTCTTGTTTTTCTCGAACGATGTATAGAAGTCAGCCGCCGCGATACCAGCGCTGTTGTTGAACTCGGCGGTCTTGCCGTTCGAACTGAGCATCTGACCGCCATTGGCGAAGAGGAATGCGCCAAAGCGGGACGCATCCGCCGGCAGCGCGATGCCATGCACCTGGCCTGAGGTCAGCTTTTGCGCCGCGTTTTGCAGGTCCTGCCAGGTCCAGTTCGAAGGATCGCCAATTCCGGCTTGCTGGAACATCGTCTTGTTATAGAAGAGTCCGAGCGAGTTCCAGTCTTTCGGGATGCCGTAGACAGTTCCGTTCGAGCAGTCGAATGGCTGCATGAGCGAAGGATAATACGTGTTCGCGGCTACCTTGTCGCGAGCCATGTATGGGCTGAGGTCCAGCAGCTTGCCCGCGGAGATGTATTCCTGGGACATATCCGGCGAGAGGTAGAAGACGTCGGGCACGTTATTGCTGGCCACGTTCGCCCGCATCTTGGTCTGATAATTTGAGGGAATAGGATTCCAGGTGACCGTGATGTTCGGGTACTTCTTCATGAAGTCGGCGAGGCCCTGCTTGACGAGCGCGTCCTCAGCCGGTGTGGAAGTCCATCCGGAGACAGTGAGGGTGATTTTGCCGGATTCCGGCTTCGCGGCTGTTGTGGAGCCGGTCGACGGGCAGTTGATGAGAGCGTTCTTGGGTCCGGTTACCGATGCGGAACCGCCGCCAGAAGCTGATGTGGTGCCGCCGCCGCTTCCACATGCGGCCAGTAGCGACACGACCGCGAGAGTAGCCAGCGCGGCTGATGCGCGCCGGGCACCACGGGTCAGAGACCAGGTCATTGCGAGACTCCTTTGATACGTGCCGACATCTTTGCCGGCACACGACGGCAACATCGCTGAAGCAATCGTCGCGGAACCGGTTGCACGATTCCCGCTACGCCTGATAACTCGTCTGACCGGCACCTCCTCATGTGCATGCCGCTCGTGGGCGGCTACTACTTATGATCGCTGCCATGCCCGCTCGCCGGTGACGATCGCCGGGGCACGACGCTGGTCATCAGTTCATAGAAAGCCGCTCCGCTCGCTTGAGGAGCGACCTTTGCATTCCGTATGCCAACGTGCGCGCGGCGAAGCGGCAGAGACTGGCCGTTGAGTACTGCCGTCGCCGCATGACCGGGCGGGCAGACGGTGCCGAGCGCGATCTCCCACGAGGGATCGCTGATCTCCAGCGAAATGCGCTGTCCCTGCGCGAGGCGCTCGACGTGGATATCGACGACGGCGTCGCCCACCGGCACGCGGGAAAGCCGCGCCTCCGGCCAGGCTTCCGGCAGGTTGGGCACGCACGTCAGCCTGCGCCGGGCCACATCCGGGCGCAGACCAAAGAACTCGTGCACCACCGGCCAGATGACGCCGTATCCGGACCACATCTGCGTGAAGCAGCCGCCATCCGGACTGTATTCCGCCATCGTCCCCGGCGAAATCGCTCCCAGCGTGGAAGCGATCCGGCGAATGTAGTCAAGCGCGGCATCCATGCGGCCATAGCGGGCCTCTCCTGCCGCCAGCGCCCCCGTCGGGAGCGTCATGACGCGGCGATCAAGCGCGGAATCGAGCACAATGCCGTACGTGTCGGTCCACTCCGGCGTTTCCATGCGCGCGAACAGCTCCCGCGCTTGGGCTTCCGTGGGCAGACCGCTCTCGGCGGCAAGGGCCGGGAGGTAGTAGTGAAAATTCCAGGGACGGCGCTGCTCTCGCGGGGCCGCGCTCGTGTCCTGTTCAAGCGCGCGCCGCACCCGCTTCCGGCTCAGTTCGACGGAGAAATCTCCGCCAGCCATGCCGTCGAGCCGGGCGAGCAGGGCTTCCAGCTCGGCGCGTGAGGCTCGGATATCGCCAAATCGTCCAGCTCCTGGTATCCACCAGTCGCGGCGCAGGTGGCGGCGCATGACGCGAGAACGATGGAGCAGATCACGACTGAGCGAGCCGTCGCCGCGCTCGGCGGCCAGCGTGGCGAGCAGGTGAAGCGCTTCGACCATGTACGTGCCGACATCGAGCGTCTGCACGCCGCTATGCGCGTCGGGCGTTTCGACGATGCTCTCGCCCCACGGAACCACCTCGCCGTTCATGAGTCGCTCACCGAGCGCCCACTCCAGCATGCCGCGCACGCTGAATGGGTATACCTGATCCAGCAGGCGGCGGTCACCCGTCCACCGATAGGTGTGATAGAGCGTGCGGGCGAAGAGTGGTGTTTCGACAAGATTGCCCGGCGCGATCACCACGCCGTTCGTGATGACCTCGTGCAGCACGCGCCCGCTGGATTGTTCGCGCGCGCTGAGCGCCTTCAACGTGAGCAAGCTATCCACAGCGTCCGCGCCCTGCCCCGTTGGCAGAAACGGAAGCACGCCATAACTAATGTCGCAGCCAAACCACCAGGGGAAATCCGCGTAGCCGGCCACTGGGGCGCGTCCCAGGCCGGGCACAGTCAGCATCATGGCGCGATTGGCTACCTTGGCCCAGGCGAACGCCGCATCCACCTGTGCATCCGGCGAATCAAGCACAGCCTGGGTGAAGACCGATTGAACAGCGGTGACGGCGTGGGCATGCGCGCGCTCGGTGGCGTGGGGCGCGGAGTAGCGCGCGAAGACTCCAGCGCTGGGGGAACCGTCGCTGCCGGGACCAGCAATGATGAACCGCAACCTTCCCGATTCCAGAGTCGCGAGATCATACCAGAGCAGCGCGCTCGCGCCCAGTCCGGCAGTTTGCTCCGGCAGGACGACTTCTGGCCCAAGCTCGACGGCAGATGGCGCGACATGCGATCCCGCGCAGAGGTTCCATTCCGGATGCTGCTCATCGGCCATCACGACGGCGCGCACGTCATCGCGGTATACGGCCGTATCCTGTCCATCACGCAGACCGAGGCGTTCGTCACTCAGCCACGCCCCGTGCAGATCGCTGCGCAGCGCGAATCCCAGCGCGACCGGCGCGCCCAGGTGGCGCACGCTGAGGTCGATCACCAGCACGCTCTCGCCAGGCGCAATCCAGTCGCGGCGGGTCAGATCGAGATGGAGATCGGGCAGCTCATAGCGGAACGTCACGCCATCAGCCGCCATCCGCCAGTCAACGGGTGTGGTCAGCCAGCGTGGCGAACCATCTGCCTGGCGGATAGCCATCCAGTAGCCATCCAGCAGCTTGAGCGGTGGCGCCCAGACGCCCCCCATCTCGCCAGGCTGATGCCAGCCCGTATCCGGAAACAGGCCCGCCCGGGTGGCGATACAGTAGAGCCGCTCGCCACTCAGCGCGTACCAGCCTCCGGCGCTGGTTGTGCCACTGACAGATCGCTGTACGCTAGCCAATGGTTTGCTTGCCCTCACTTCCCCGTGATGACGTGCGACAAACTGCGTCGCGCTGGCCAGTTGGCGAATCCCTTACTCGTCTCCCTGCGTGGATGCGCGTATCACCAGCTCCGGCTGGAGCAGGATATGCCGATCCGGCACGGGCGCTTCGCGCAGCTCCGAAAGCAACAGTTGCACGAGCAGCCGGCCGACCTGCGGTATAGACTGGCGCAGCGTGGTGAGCGCGGGCGTGACGTAGGTCGCGAGCCCCAATCCGTCGAACCCGACGATGGGAAAATCCGGACCTGGCCGGCGCCCCATCTCCATCGCGGCGCGCATCGCTCCGATTGCCACCACATCGCTCACGGCCAGCACAGCGGTCGGGGGGTCGCTGCGCTCAAGCAGCGCCCGGGTGAAGCGATAACCGTCGTCCTGCGTCCAGCCGCCATCCGTGCAGATCGTCGGATCGTATGGAATGCCCGCGGTCGCCAGCGCATCCTGATAGCCAGCGAAGCGGTCGATCTCGCAGATATACTCCGCCCCACAGCCGACCAGTGCGATGCGCGTATGTCCCAGGCCGATCAGATGCTCCGCGCCGACGCGCGCGCCGTGCCGGTTATCCGTCTCAACCCAGGGATAGGGGTAGTAGCGCGACTCCTCCAGATCAAGCGACGGACGCCCGAAAAGCACGTGCGGGTAACCTTGCGCGCACAGATAGGGCAGACGCGGATCGTCCGGCCGCAGGTCCATCAGGATGAAACCGTCAGCATGCTTTCCGCCGACGACGCGCCGGTAGACATCTATCTCATACGGACCAGGCTCCGCGACGCAGAGCAGCATATCCAGACTCGAAGCCGCGGCTTCCAGGCTGATCGCACTGATAAGCTCCGCGAGGAAGGGGTCTGCGCTGCCACGAGAGCGGACGAAACTGTGCGTGGTGAAGGCGATGATGTCGGTGCGCGAGTAGCTGAGGCGGCGCGCGCTCGCATTCGGCTCATATTGCAGTTCAGCAGCGAGTTGCTGGATGCGCTCACGCGTCTCGATGGCGATAGCCGTATCACCACGCAGCGCCCGCGAGGCAGTGGATTTATTCACTCCGGCCACTCGCGCGATGGTTTCCAGTGTCGGGCGCGTTGTGCGCGCGTCAAGTGATTGCCATGGCTTCTTGTTCACGGTGAAGCCCTTTTCCAACAGATCGCCACATTGCGGTCGATTACCTGGCTGGCAGCCGAACCTGTTCGCTGTCTCGCGCCATGCCCGCGCTGCGTTTTGTGCAACCGGTTTCTGCAACCGGTTGCACTATCGTGTAACATATCTTGCGTGGTCGTGTCAAGGTACGATTCTTCCGGTGGCCTTGCTATCATCACGAGTACGGAGTGTTTGGAAGCTGCGCGAGTCCGTGCGCTTCCCTAATCTTCCGCGGGAGTGCGGCATGCGGATAACAATCAATACTGACGACGCGTTTCTCATTTCCGATGAACTGGGTGACTTGCCTGGTGATTCAGAGCTTGGCCTCTTTGCCGCGGATACGCGTTTCCTCTCCACGTATAAGTTGACGCTCGATGGAACGTCTCCGCTCGTTCTTTCGGCCAGAGCAACGGAATCGTATGCCGCCGCGCACTTCCTGACCAATTCCGCTACACCCCATGTGACGCGCGGTCAGCTCGGCATCGTTCGCCGCCGCAGCGTCAGCGCGGGCATGCGCGAGGATATCGAGATCACGAATTACGGCACGAGTGCGGCGAGCTTCACGCTCGAGTTGCGCGTGGATGTGGATTTCTGCCATCTGTTCGATGCCAAGCATGAGGCGTACGTCCCCGCCGGAGCGTCGGGCAGAAGCGGCACGTTTGGATTTCGCGCGCTGAAAGGCGGCCGCGGCTTTCTTTTCACCTTCGCAGATGCCGTGCGGGCACGGGAACTGCGTTTTGAGTTGAGCCGCACGCCTGAGGTTGAGAATGGCGTGTACCGCTTCCCCATTGTTCTCGGCCCGCATGAACACTGGCAGCTTACGGCACAGTTTCTCGCCGGTGGGCAGCTCGCGCCCGGTGCCGCTATCACGCAGCCCGCTCACGCGCACGAGGCGCTCGCCGAACGGCATCGACGCTACCGTGAGCGGCTGGTGGAAAACGCGCCTGTGCTGGAGACGGATTCCCTCATCCTCCAGCGCGCATATGCCCAGAGCGTGCAGGATTTCGCCGCGCTGCAGATCGCGGCCGAGACGGGCGCCGACGACGAGTTCATCATCGCAGCGGGCATTCCCTGGTTCATGACGCTCTTTGGGCGGGATTCGCTCATCACGGCGTATCAGGCGCTCACCTTTTTTCCGGAGGCGGCTCGCGGCACGCTGCGCGCGCTGGCCCGCTTGCAGGGCACGCGGATCGATCCACTGCGTGAGGAAGAACCGGGCAAAATCCTGCACGAATATCGCTCCGCGCACTTTACTGGCACACCCGATACGCCCGCTCACTTCCCGTATTATGGAACCATCGACGCCACACCACTCTTTCTTGTCCTGCTGGCGGCCGTCTGCGACGTGACGCATGATTATGCCTTCGCCCGTGAGTTGCGTGAGCCAGCCCTTCGTGCCCTCGATTGGATGGATCGCTACGGTGATCGCGATGGCGACGGCTATATCGAGTATATGCGCTCAGGCGGCGCCGGGCTGGAAAACCAGGGCTGGAAGGATTCCGCCGACTCGCTGCGCAGGCGTGACGGCACGCTGGCAAATCCGCCCATCGCGCTGGCGGAAGTGCAGGGATATGCCTATGCCGCGCGCATGGGCATGGCCGGGATCTTCGAGCGGCTTGGCGAGCCGGAACGGGCGGAGCGGCTCCGCCAGCGGGCGGGAACACTACGCGAACAGTTCGAGCGCGATTTCTGGATGCCAGAATACGGTTACTACGCCTTTGCCCTGGACGGAGAGAAGCGGCGCGTAGACTCGATCTCGTCGAATCCCGGCCATACGCTGTGGTCTGGGCTGGTGGCGCCGGAGCGGGCACGGTTGACCGCGGCGCGCCTCATGTCGCCAGATCTCTTTTCCGGCTGGGGCGTGCGCACGCTGGCGAAATCTGAGGCGGGCTACAACCCGATCTCATACCATAACGGCTCCGTCTGGCCGCACGACAACAGCCTGATCGCGGCGGGGCTGGCGCGCTATGGCGATCTGGACGCGGCGGCGCGCATCTCCGGTGGATTGCTGCGAGCGCTGGAATACGCGCCCGATTATCGCTTGCCGGAGCTTTTCGCCGGATACGGGCTGGACGAAACGCCGTTCCCCGTCGAGTATCCGACCGCGAGCCGGCCACAGGCCTGGGCTGCGGGAAGCATTCTGCTCCTGCTGGCGACGATGGCGGGCATCGATCCCAGCGCGCGTGCCGGGTCGAGTGGCGTCTTTCTCCCGCCTGATACGCAGCGCGTCACTTTGCGCGGGCTTTGGCGCGAGGGTAGGCGCATCAACGTGGAGTTGCGCCGGTCGGGCGATGCGGTCGTTAGCAGGGAGTGGGAATAGGGGCGCATCGGGGAGTCAAGATGCGCCTCGTCGTCGCAGCGCCGGGCAGCGCATGAGACTGGAGGACGATCACGCCTGTATGGTATGATCTAGAACATAAGTCCTAGCCATGCGGGCGCGGTTGTCAGTCTGGCTTGCTGTTTGCATGCGTGCGGCGCGATATTTCAGCGCAGCGTTGGCGCAGAGCATGGCGGCGTTCTTCAGGTTCTCGAAAGGGAGACGCCATATGGATCGTACCACGAGCAAGTCGCGGCTCCTCGCCGAGCTGCGTAACGAGCAGGCGCGCTGGGAGGACCTGCTGCAAGACATTGGCGAGGAACACATGATCCAGCCCGGCGTCGCCGGAGAGTGGTCCATCAAGGACATCGTCGCCCATCTGACCGGCTGGCGGACCCGGACGGTGGGGCGCTTGCAGGCGGCACTTCATCACGAGCCGATGCCTGATCCGCCATGGCCAGCGCACCTGCAAACTGACGACGAGATCAACGCGTGGATCTACGGCGTCAGCCGCGAGCGCTCGCTCGCGGACGTGCTGAGTGCGTCTCGCGACGTCTTTCAGCAACTCGTAGAGACGCTCGACGCGTTCTCCGAGGAGGATCTGCTCGACCTGAGCCGCTTGCCGTGGTTGGTAGGCGTGGACGGGCCGCTCACCGGCTCGCTGTTCTTCGACCATTTCCACGATGAGCACGAGCCAGATATGCGTGCCTGGCTAGCGAAGATCCGTAGGGAGGAAGGGTAAACCGCGGCTCACCCTGCCTGGCGCGAGGCATCCTCCACGGAATGGGCATTGGATGGCAGGTCCTGCCGCAGGCCCCGACCGGGGCTGATATAAATCGCCATGCGCAGCGCATGTACGGCCGTGGCAGCCATCCATGATGCAACCGCAAGCGATGTGACCTGCCCGGCGATGGTGCTCTTCGCGGGCTGCCGCTGCCGGCTCAGCGAGCGCGGCCCTCCTCTGGCTCTGCCGCGTGCCGCCAGCGCGGGACGGACGAACGGATTCCACACCCAGGCCCAGAAGCCCGCGACGCCCGTGAGCCCATCAAGGGCCATCTCTACGAAAAGCAGCAGCCGCGGCATCAGCCGCAGTCGGCGCGGCGCTCCTCCGGCGACCAGCGCCACGGCGCGCGCAGCGAGCGCGCTAATCGCGCCTTCCATCAACAGCCCACCGGCACGACCAAGACGCCTCAGCGCAAAGATGCCGATGGGCACACCTGTGACACGAAGGGCAAAGAGCAGTCGATCCGTGGTCGAGACATGCGCCGCCATGCTTGCTGATGCGGCGACGGTCTCCGCCGTCCCCCGAGGCGCTGCGAAACGCTGCGCGAAAGCCCGGAGCGCCAGCGCTGCGCCTTCGGTTCTGGGTGCGCCATGCCCGCTTGCCAGAACCCGCGGTTCGAGGTCAGCGAGGGCGGCGACCGACTGCTTTGTCTTCGCCCAGTTCCAGCTGGAGATGTACGACGGCGGGGCGATGTGCCGCCCTCCGGAAAGCATGCCTGTAGGAGAGTACAGGGTGACCGCATCGCCACTGATCAGCACGCGATCGCTCTCGCGAAAGAATGTGACCTGACCGGGTGTGTGGCCCGGCGCGGGAACGCAGACCCAGCCCGGCAGGCCAGGCACGCCAGCGCCAGGATCAAGCTCGCGCGTGAGGGCCTTGAGAGCGGCATTGCGCGTGAGGGCCGCCTCCCGCACCTTCGGCGGCAGCACGTGCATGAGCGGGAAAAGGAACCAGCGGTCGAGCAGACCGGAAGGATACCGCTCCAGGGTTGGCATATCTCCTGCCGTGAGTGGCAGCTCCTCGGCGAGCACGTAGACGGGCACATTCCACTGCCGGGCAAGCTCCAGCGCGGAACCGGAATGGTCAGGATGCATGTGCGTAAGCAGAATCTCGGCTGGGCGCGCACCCTTGCCGAAGAGCGTCTCAGCAGCTCGCGTGATCGAGCGCCCGCTCCACGGCCAGGCAGTGTCTATCAGGACCCATGAATCCCCCGTCCGCACAAAATAGACGTTGGCCTGCATGAATCCTCTTCCGGTCTTGAGGCAGTACACATCAACGGCGATTTCTTCTGGCAAGGAAGCCATGTCGTTCTCTCCCTGCGCTGAGCGGCGCACAATGGTACCAACTCGCTGGCACGTTTGAGGAGAAGACGCCGATGTCACGTCTCTTTCACGACCGGGCGAGCGCGCCGCACACCCGTATCACACCTTGCCGTCATGGCGGTTTTCGCTGGTTCCTGTAGGCAGTAGACCGTGCTTTGGCAAACAGAAGTCCTGGCGGTGCGCGAGGTACGCGAGAAGCGACGGACTTTGTGATACCATGACGGCGTATGATCTGAGCTGCCGTGAGGAGCAAACGGCAGGTGCGGTAGGATGCCGTGGGACTGTGCGGCAGCAACGGGGATTCGGCTTGACACCCATAAGCCCAGGCAGTACAGTAGGCGTGCCACGCACGCATCGTGCCCCCGGCGTTGAGGATGCGCGTACTCTACATCCCGCGTAACTCGAAGGGTAACTACCGGAGGAGGATTGCCGTCGATCGCATCTCGGCGGCGAACGGAGGCGTATGGAACCCGAGGTTCTGGGTGAACGCTACGAGCTTGCGGAACCCATCGGGCGCGGGGGCATGGCGACGATCTTTCGCGCCGATGACCTGCGCATGGGTCGCACCGTAGCCGTCAAGGTGCTGCGGGACGTCTACAGCACCGACCCCAAATTCGTCACGCGCTTTCAGCGCGAGGCGCGCGCTGCCTCCGCATTGCAGCATCCCAATATCGTCCAGGTCTTCGACTATGGCCAGAGTGGCGAGAGCTACTACATCGTCATGGAATTCGTCGAGGGCATGGATCTGCGCCGCTACCTGAAGAAGCAGGGCATCCTCGAGAATGAGCGCGCCATCGAGATCGCGCATGATGTGGCGCTGGGCCTCGGCGCCGCGCACAAGCGGGGTATTGTTCACCGCGATGTGAAGCCGCAGAACGTCATGCTCAATGACGAAGGGCTGGTCAAGCTGACCGACTTCGGCATCGCCAGCATGTATAAGGATGCCGAGAGCGAGCGCCTGACGACCACGGGCATGACGCTTGGCACCGTGCAATACTACGCGCCAGAGCAGGCGCAGGGCGAGATCGTCTCCCCGGCGGCGGATATCTATGCGCTGGGCATCGTGATGTATGAGATGCTGGCCGGGCGCACGCCATTCGATGGTGATACGCCGGTTGCCGTCGCGATGCACCACATACAGGATCCGCCAGACCCGCCCAGCATCTACAACAATCGCATCACGCCCGCGCTCGAGCGCATCATCCTGAAATGTCTGGAGAAGGACCCGCGCAACCGCTATCGCGATGGCGATGCGCTGGCCTACGCGCTGGAGAATCTTGGGCGCGGCGGCGCACGCCGGGCATCGAACCCTGCGCTCGCTGGGGGCCGCACGCCATTCGATCCGCTGGGGCTGCCGGCCAACGCGCCCCGTGGCGGAACGGGCGTTGCCTCCGCGTACGGGAATGGCGCGCGTCGAACGCGCATCGCCTCTGATCCCGTGCCAGCCGCCGGATATGACGGGTACGGGCCGCCGCCACCGCAGCCGATGTACGATCCCTACGACGCTGGCATGGAGCCAACCGTCTCCACGCGCCCCTATGGGCCGGCTGGTGGCACTATGCCGCGCACGCAGACGGCAGGGCGCATCTCCGGGCCTTATGGCACGCCGGATGGCGCGGATGGCAGGCGCAATGGCGGCGTCACCGCGGTGGTTGTAGGCGCGGCTGTGCTCCTGCTTATGCTGGCGTGCGTGCTGGTCGCGGTCATCACGGGTCTGCCCACGAAGATTTCGCAAGCGTTCGCCGGGCCGACACCCATGCCGACCGTCACGCTGGTAAAGGTGCCGAACTTCGTGGGACAGCAGTATGATGCCGCCGTCGCGCTTGCCCAGGCGCACGGCCTGACGGTGAACGAGACGATGCAGGCTTCGAACACTGTGCCCACTGGCCAGGTCATCAGCCAGACGCCGCAATCGGGCCAGAGCGCGCAGCCAGGATCAGCCGTCACGCTGATCGTGAGCAGCGGCAAAAACAAGGTGCCCGTGCCCGATGTGATCGGCAAGCCGCTGAACTACGCACTGGATAAGTTCAGCGCGGCGAACTTGCAGGTGAAGACGGTCGGGATGCAGGATCCCACCGTGACGCCGGGCTACGTCATCCGGACGGATCCACCCGCCGGGCAGCAGGTGGATCCCAGCACCGTCGTGACGATCTACTTTAGCGAGAGCGCGCCGACGCCGACGCCCACCGCCACAGCGTCGCCGACGCCCACCGCCACAGCGACGCCAACACCGACCGGCACGGTAGCACCTTCGCCTGTGCCGACGAAAGTGCCCTAAGAATTTGCAGCGGCGGCCGCCCGCCGCTGCCTTGCGCTGTACCGTGAGGTTCGAGATGCCCAGCACCGTGCTTAAGCCGCTGCTGCTGCTGAACGCGGCCTTCGTGGTGATGCTTGTGACGCTCGGCCCGCGCTTCGGCTGGACGGTCATGGTCATCATTGGGGCGCTGGTTTCCGTGTTGAACCTCATCGCGGTGCGCGCTTTCAGCCAGCGACCCACGAAATAGCAGCAGAGCGGGCGCGAAGGGTGGCCGGTGGTTTGGGGCGCGGCAGAAAAGATCCGCCACGGGTGCCACTGCCACGCTCCGCGCCTGTCTCTCGCCGCCGAGCGTGACCGGTCGCGCGCGGTGGAAAAAGAACGGTATACTGTAGGGCCAGAGGAGCGCGTCGCTGGCTTCTTCGCGCGACCGGAACAGCCGAGCTGATTCATGCCACAGCACCCCCGCATCTACAATACTGAAGCCATCGTCCTTCGCCGCACCGACTATGGCGAGGCCGACCGCATCCTCACGCTCTTTACTCCCATGTACGGGAAGCTGCGCGCCATTGCCAAGGGCATTCGCCGCCCCACCAGCCGCCTGGCCGGCCATCTGGAGCCATTCACCCGGACGCAGCTCCTCCTGGCGACTGGACGCGAGCTGGATATCGTGACGCAGGCTGAGGCGGCGGAGAGACGCGACCGGCTGCGCGACGATCTGTGGCACGCCACTGCTGCCTGGTACGCCGCCGAGCTGATCGACCGATTCATCCCCGATAATGACCCGCAGCCCCGCGTTTACCGGCGGTTCACGCTGCTCTTGCAGGTGCTTGAGGAGTGCGTCGGAACCGGTGAGAGCAAGAAGGGGCCTTCGATGCGCGGCTGGCTCGCGCTGCGCCATTTCGAGCTGCATTTGCTCGATGAACTGGGTTATCGTCCCTCGCTCCACCGCTGCGCCGGTTGCGAGGCTGTGCTTCAGCCAGAGGAAAATGGCTACAATGCCGAGCTCGGCGGGTGCCTCTGCCCGCGCTGTTCCCGCTACGCGCAGCGACGCATCTCGCTGCAGGCGCTCAAAGTGTTGCGGCTGCTCCAGGGAAGCGAGTGGGAGAGTCTGCCCCGCCTGCGGCTGGAGCCGGGGCAGCGCGCCGAGATCGAAGGCATCCTGCAAGGCACGCTGCGCGCGCATCTGGATCGCGACCTGCGCTCATGGTCCTATCTCAACACGCTTGCCGGAAGCTGACCGCGCTCACCCTCCAACTTCTCAACTTGTGCGCGGATGACTTGACATTACCGCCGAGATTAGCGACAATCGCCCTGTCACGTTACCGGTGGATCATCTTATGGAAAGCTGACTGTTTTCTCCAACATAGGCTTGCCCGTTTGTCCAGTATGGGATATTGTGTGAGCGCGAGGGCTTCTTGCGCGTAGTATCCGTATGGATGATGCACCACCGGTCAACTTCAGACGAAGCCGTCTGAACGCCGTCCCGCCATGTCTCGCATGGTAACCGGCAACGCTGCCGGCTGATTGGAAGCGTGAGGAGTGACTTGGTGCACGATGACTTGCCCGATGAGGCCCTCTATCAGGGCCTGATGGAGCGTGACCCCCGCGCACTGGAAGCGCTGGTCCAGCGGTATTCGCGCGAGATGTCGTATTTCATACGGCTCGTGCTCGATGGCGCTGGCTCGATTCAGGATGCGGAGGAATGCACGAACGATCTGTTCGTGGCGGCATGGCAGGAAGTCTCCGGCTATGATCCGGCACGCGGTTCGCTACGTACATGGCTCACGATGCGAGCAAAGTACATCGCGCTTGACCGGAGGCGCAAGATCCAGCGACGCCAGTCTGTGAGCATCATGTCTCTCGATGGTGGCAGCTATGGTAACGGGCGCGACGGCGACTCGCCGCAAGGCGAACACCCAGCCGCGCGTGCGGATGAGACATCACTGGAAGGTCTCCTGGAGCAACAGGAACGGCGTGAGGAATTGCGGCGTGCGCTGGAGCTCCTCCCTGAGCTGGATCGTCTGCTCGTTTACCTGCGCTACTTCAAGCTCGCCAGTACCGAAGATATCTGCAACCGGACCGGCTTGACCCGGCACGCGATTGATACGCGATTGTGGCGCGCACGCAAGTCGTTGCGTGACGCGCTTGAGGAGCAGACACATGAACGGGTTCGAGCGCGCTCACAATAGCGACGCTTGGACAACGGATCGGCACCCGAGCTACCCGGACGATTTCTCGGAAGAGGAACTCGAGTTAGCGTCCGACCTGCGTGATCTCTTTCCGCCGGAGCAGGATGCGCTGCCGCCGCTGTACGTGCAGACCTTGCTCGGTGACACTGCATATGACCCCGCCGAACGTGGTTTCGAGCATAAGATCACTTACCGTGTTTTCCGCGAACTAGACCTGAAGCGGCCGCCGCTTCACCTGGGGCAGCGCTGGCGTCCGCACATGTCGGACCTGCGCGACTCCCTGAGCGGCCTGAGCCGTCCGGTCGCGGCGAGTATCGGGGTGTTCTTCGTTTTTATGGTGCTGACGATCATTCTCGCCTCACCGTCGTTTGCGGCAGGATTGCGCATCATCCTGGGCCAGACCGGCGTCACCACCGTTGAGCGATATCCGTCGCACGTCCAGCACGATACGCATATCGCGCATGCACATAAGGCCGTCGCCAAGCCGACTTTCCCGATGATGTGGCTGGGGCTTTCTGCCGATAACTATACCTACCAGGAAACGCGGCTGCTCGATCCGACTGGCTGGTCGCAGGGGCCGATAGTGGATATGCAGTACAGCCTGCCGAGCCACACCACGGGCAGCGGTATTCTCGATATTCGCGAGTTCCAGGTGTCGAACGCCTATCAGGCTGTGCTTCAGGTCGTGCAGGCAGGCTCAGCGACTGAGGTGAACGTCGGTCCATACACAGGCGTGTATGTCGATGGCACGTGGATGCCGCGTGAGCCGCAGCGCCCACCGAGCAGTACGTCTACGCTAGAACCTACCTACGTGTGGACCTCTGGCGTGCGCAGTGAACTGATCCTTGAGCGCGATGGCGTGGTGTTCTGGATCATTGGTGACCAGCGCGACGGCACGAATATGACGGAACTGGTCAATCTGGCGCAGTTGCTCATCCCTGCCAAGGCGAGCGAGTTGCAGGCTCCACGGATGAGCTTGCATATGCTGGCCGATAGTATCGTCACGACGTTCGAATACCCACAAGGTCGCGAAGTCTATCAGTTGGTCCCGCATGGAGTCGCGATGGATAGCGGTGCGGGCGAGTACATCACTGAACAGCCATAGCGCGAAGAACGCGCAATCCCCTCTCCGCACGTGGAGAGGGGATTTTTCTTTGGTCTGCATCCGTGCGTTTCGGGAGGTCGTTCAGAGATGCCGCTCCCTGTTCGCGACCAGTTCCCTCCGGTCGCGCGGCGGACATCGCCGTGAAAAGCTCTTTCAGCTACGGATTGAGCGGGATGTCGTTCACATCGCTTGCATCGTCCGCTGGTGGATAATCAGGAGTCGTGCTGGGTTCCTCATCTCCTCCCGTGCCGCCATACGCGCCCTGTAACTGGTCTTCCGGAGGCACGCTTTGCGGCGCGCCCGCGAGAGTTCCCCCCCGTATGGGGTCCTGTGTCACAGGGATGCCGTCCTGCTCCTGGTACACGTCTGGCCCGATATCCGGCGGCGAGGTATCCACCGAAGACGATTGGTCGAGCGAATACGGTCCGCGGCGGTCTTCAGCCGGATTGTCCGTCCAGTTATCGACGGGCGCGGCTGAATCGGTTCGAGGTACTGTGTCGCTCCCGCTTACGGGACCACCATAACCGCGGCCGCTGCCGACCAGCCCCTCGTCATTTCCCGGGCCGATTCCTGCCACGCCTTCACGATCACCCGGGCCGCTGCCGACCAGCCCCTCGTCGTCAGCGGGACCACGACCTGAAAGCCCTTCCTGATCTGATGGGCCGCTTCCCACGACGCCCTCGTCATTAAATGGGCCTCTCCCTGCCAGACCTTCCTGTTCGTCCATTGGTATCTCCCGTCCTATGCTTGGGTCGTGTTTTCGCTCAGGCACGCTATGCCGTTGCGTCATTCGCGCAGGCGAACCGGACGCGCCGGGTCATGCGCCGTGCGTCTGCGTATCGGGTGGGGTGTCCCAGTCCTGATCCATCAGCGTATCCGACCCCATCCTGAGATGAATGCCATCACGTGTGATCCGCGCTATCGCGTCTACGGGGACGTAAACATCGTGCTTGAAGATCATGCCGCGCTGGACCGAAATGTAGCCTTCGCGCGTGTGGTCTTCGCGCACGGTTCCAGCCTCATCGCCATTCAGATCAAATACCGTCATGCCCGGAATGATCTGCTGGCCGCCAGACTGTTCAAGAGATTGCCTCGCCTGTGGATCATCAAGCATTGGATGCCGTTCCTTCCTGGTCTTTGCGATCCTCTGGCCTGATTGTGTGTACGCATGGCTGCGCGAGAGGAACGTACAGTTCGCTGCGCGCCGGCCGGTTCTACCGCCAGGCTGGAAGTCCAGTGCCCGCTGGCATGTGAACTTCTCTCCCGCGAGATTCCCCGTGCCGGCTTCGAGGGAATATGGGGCAAGGAGTGTGCCAGCGCCTTCCGCGCCGCAAAGTGGCGCTGGCAAGTGCGGACCACAGAATGTTGGCGTGTTGCTGTCGCCTGCCGCTTAGACGGCGCAGGCATGCGAGCCGGAAGAGAGCTTGCCTTTCTGTTGCGCAAAGAGCCACGCGAACAGGCCCGAGCCGGGGTTGGATGGCTGGGGAACCGAATAGACGGTTGGCCAGATGCCGTGGTTCGCGTTGGGATAGATTGTGAGGCACGATTTGCCCCCGGCGGCAGCGATGGCACGGTACATATCCGTCGAACCGCTCACCGGAATGATGGTATCCTGTTCGCCGTGAAAATCCCAGATGGGAAGGTGGATCAGCCGCGAGGCCAGCGCTGGGTCGCCCGCGCCGGAAACGGGTGCCGCCGCGGCGAAGACGCTCGGCCAGCGCTCGATGGCATCCCAGACGCCATAGCCGCCCATCGAGATGCCCGTGATGTAGAGCCGGTTGGCGTCCACGCCGGCATACTGCTTTTGCACCAGTGCCGTGATGTCCATCGCCATGCTCAGCCACTTGGTCGGCTGCGGAGCCAGGGCATATGATCCCTGATTCACGGGGGTATTGACCCACGTCGCAGGCGAGACAACCTGCGGCACCACGATGAAGCTCGGCCAGTTCGTCTGCACGGTCTGGCCAGCGGGATAGCCCGGTCCCCAGACCGCCACATACTGCTGGCTCAGGAGCACATTCCGGTTTGCCGCCGCGGACTGGCCGGGGATCGCTTTCTCACCGCCACCATGCAGTAGCAGGACGAGCGGATACTGCTTGCTCGGCGTGTACCCCTTCGGCACGAAGAGGTAAAACGTCATGTCGTTGCCATCGCTGCCTTTGAACTGGCAGGTGAGATAGCTGCCGTCTCCGGATGGGCATGCAATCGTGCCGACAGATTTTGAAGACGCGCTCGCTGACCGAAAAGCGATTCCACCTGGAGTCGGCACGACAGCACCTCTGGCTGCATAGACTCCACAACTCGATAGCAACAGACTCAAGAGCAGCACTCCCGTCGCCAGCCGCCCGCGTGTGGAGATCGGCACGCGCGGCCACAGCGGGGCTGCCCTCCTTGCTCCTCTCACCATACCCGATCCTTGGCTTGCGCGGAAGACGCTGGCTCACCCAGCGAATCATCACCGCTGGCGCGATGTGCTCGCTCGGGTGCCGGGCGCCATTTCATCTCCGCTTGTAGTGTACGCCATCCTTGGGCGAGCTCACCCATCAGCCTGCCCAGCCCCGGACGGTGTGGGCGGCCGATCAGGCGACTCAGCACTGGTGTATAGAGCAGCATCACACACAGCACGACAGAAGTGCCAGCCGCGAAAACCCAGACCAGGAACACACGCACTGGTTCTGGAAGAGCAACCGGCAGCACCGGCACGACAATATCCATTGCCTTATTCAGGAAGTAGGCATGTACCAGATAGATGCCAAACGAGACGTCCGAGATCAGCAGCCAGAACCGGCTCGCGCGTGGCGGAGCCGGAGCACGGTTGATTGCCCATTTGTATGCCACGCGATAGAGGAAGAGCGACATCACCAGACCATAGACGGCCATCGTCGGCTCGAAGACCGTGATGCCGTAGCCCTGTGTATTGCCCATCACGTTGACCTGGAAGACTTGATTGCCCCACATCAACGCCAGCCCAAACACGAGCAGCCCCGCCACCAGCCGGCCATGTGCCAGCACCCAGGAACGCACCTGATTCATATAGAGCGCGGCCAGGCCACCGAAGATCATGTAGAACTGGTAGAGAGGCAGGAAGCGGCTCTGATAGGTGATGAGATACTGCCCTGTGGGCGTCTGCGAGAACGGGCCACCCTGAATGAATCGGTAATCCAGCGCCAGGATGACGAGCTGCACCGCGAAGCTGCCGATGAATACTTTCCACGGTCGTTCGCGAGCCCATCCTATGAAGCGCAGGAACCACGGAAGAATAATATAGAATTCCAGGGTGAGCAGGATGTAATATAGCTGGAATGACGCGCTGCCCGTCAGCACATCCGAGAATGTGCGCCAGGCGAAAAATCCCCAGGACGTGTGCGGCACGGAGAACCAGTCATAGAACAGGCTCCAGAGGACGTATGGCAAGAAGACGCCTAAACCGCGCTTGCGCCAGAACTTGCGCACGGGGAAAGGCTTGCCACCGTAGGTATAAACCAGCACGAAGCCGGTGATCGCGATGAAGATCTCGCGCGTGAAATGCAAGGCGGTGACAACGCCGTTCTGGATCTCCGCTCCGAGCGCGGTATGTGTCAGGATGATCGTAAACGCGGCGACGTGAACGCCAACCACACAGAGCGCCGTCACCGAACGCAAGAGATCTAGCTCATAGAGGTGCGGACGAGAGTGTTGAGCCGCCAATCCACCATACTCCTTTCGCCGTCTCTGTATGTATCCATCCGTTTCTCGCCCTCAACCCGCTCGTAGCTCGCGCGCGGCAATGGCTTCTCGTTGGAGCAGCATCTGGCGGGCGATCTTGCCGGTCCGGTTGCGCGGCAAGGTTTCGACCGCGTAGAAGACTTCCGGCACTTTATAGGCGGTCAACCGTTCAGCCGCATATGCCCGCAGGCGCTCGACAAGTCCCCGCGTATTCGCGTTGGCCGGAACCACGTACGCGGCGACATGCTGACCATACAGCGGATCCGGCTCCCCGACCACGGCCGCATCGGTCAGCTCGGGATGCTGCAGGAGCACCTCTTCAATCTCACGGGGTGCTATCTTCTCGCCGCCCCGATTGATGACATCGCGCAGCCGTCCCGTAATATAGATATATCCCTCGGAATCCTGGTGGCCGACGTCGCCTGTCCTGAACCAGCCGCTTACGAAGCTCTCCGCGCCCGCGCCGCCTTCGTAGCCCGCGATCACGCCCGGCCCCTTGACACAGATTTCACCCTCGTGCCCGACGGCCACGGGCGTCAGGCTATGGTCATCGACATCCAGACGCGGAACGCAGACCCGCATCTCGACGCCCACCGGCACGCCGACCGATCCCGGCTTGTGCTTGCCGGGCGGCACGGGATTCGCGGCCACCTGGCTGCCTGCCTCCGAGAGGCCGTAGGTTTCCACCACCGGCACGCCAAAGCGCGACTCGAAGGCGAGCAGATGCGCGGCAGGCAACGGCGCCGATGCCGTGCGAACGAACCGGAGCTTGCCCGGCAGAAACGCGGGCTTCTCAGTTTGCAGGAGGAGCGCGACAATCGTGGGTACGATGCTCGCCCAGGTGATCTCTTCGCGCTCGACCCATTCCCAGAAGCGCTGGCGGCTGAAGCGTGGGGCGATCACAACGGTCGCACCAGCCATCAGGCTCGCGCAGAGACTGACGACCGGCGCATTCACGTGAAAGAAAGGCAACGGCGTCAATCCGCGATCAGCGGAAGTCAGCCGGTGGCTGGAACGGATATGGTCCGCCGTCCACGCGATCTGGCTCGCGGTCAGGATTACCCCCTTGGGCTCGCCCGTGGTGCCGGATGTCGTCAGACGGACGGACCCTTCCGCGGCGGGCACATCGTGCGGCGAGGCATCCACGGCCCACGTCGCGATGCGCTCCATCAGATCGCCACTGGTGTAGCAGCGAGCACTGGGCACGTCAAAGGCCCGCTCCTGCCCTGTGCGCTCGACGATGAGGACGTCGGGATGGACACGCCTCCCCATATGCGCTCGCTCATCCGCCGTCGCCTCGGGGGAAAGCGGCACCAGCCGGTGACCTCCCGTGAGCGCGGCCAGCCATACCACCGCCGCGACAATCCCCCCTGGCACTGCGAGCGCGATGGTGCGCGGCTCAGTCCCGAGGAGGCGGCGCAACCCTGCCACCGCGCGATACGCGCCGGCATAGGTCAGCGTCTCGTCGGATTCCACCGTCTCAACAAACGGCGCATCCGGCTGTCGTGTTGCGTAGTATTCAAGCTTTTCCATAAGAGAAGGCATGCCAGTCCCCGTCCCTCTTTTCTTTTTACCCAGCGTTCCTGCTAACACATGCATTCAGTGGCCTTACGCTTTCGCGGCCGCTAGGAGACCATGCGTGACGCTGCTTTGGCTTCCCAGTCCGGCGATACGTCTATCCGCGCGGCGCGCTCAAGGGAGCGGCCACCCGTCTCGGTTCCGAGCACTGCGACCGCCAGTACTCCCACCAGCGCGACACCCGCGACGAACAGGTAGGAGCCAGCGATGCCGCCAGCTAGCGCCAGCGACATGATGTATGGCGCAAGAGCGCCGCCCACCAGCCGGCCAACGCCCTCGATAAATCCGACGCCCGTCTCGCGAATGCGCGTGGGATACTGTTCCGCGCCGTAAATCTTGATGGCGGGATCAACGCCTATCCCGAAGAAGGATAGGAGCATGCCGCCGAAGATGATAATCGCCGCCAGCTGGGCAAAAGCAAACAGCACCGCGCTCAAAGCGCTAATGATGCCGAAAGCCAGAATCGTCGCTTTTCGCCCGTATCGCTCCACCGCCCACGCTTCGGTGAACTTCCCTGGAATCGAAACAAGCACGATCAATGCCGTGATAAGGAAGGCATTGTGCCCGAATCCTTCCTTCAGCAACACTGTTGGTGTGTACGTCTGGACCGCGTAAAAGACGAAGAGCAGGCAGGGAAAGGCGATCCACATCATGGCCGTCCGGCGCAGGTAGCCGCGAGAGAACAGCAACAGCGGTGAGCTGCGTCCCACTTCGGGCTTGACGGCCGTCTCATCTCGCGGCGATGGCAGCGCTGTGCCTGTCCGCTGCTCAACGGCCTCCTCGAAGTAGCGCACAACGCGGTCCGCTTCTTCATCGCGCCCTCGCACGACGAGCCAGCGAGCCGATTCGGGCATCCAGCGTGCCACCAGCGGCACGTAGAGCAGTGGCAAGCCGCCGATAAGGCAGAGCACGCGCCAGCCGCCATCCAGTGAGAACGAGGGGAGTATCACGAATGCGAGCAACGGAGCGAGGAAATAGCCGACTGAAAGACAGGCATCGAGCCAGCCGGTAGCTGCTCCGCGCAAGCGATGCGAGACATATTCCGCAGCGATGGCGTATGGAATCGGGAAGACCATGCCCATGCCGAGCCCCGCAAGGAACCGCAGCCCGATGAGCGCGCCCGCAGACGGCGCGATTGCCGTGAGCGCGGTGAAGATCGCGTACCATGCCGTGCCGATCATGAGCATCCGCTTACGGCCAATCTGGTCCGCGAGCCAGCCAGAAGGAATCACCGCTACGACGATGCCCAGGGTTGAGGCAATCGCGACGAGCCCTTGCCCTGAGGACCCCAGGCCAAAATCCTGCTTCACCGAGGGCAGAATGGCTCCGATCACGCCGATGTCATAGGACTCGATGAGCCAGGCCAGACCGGCCAGAATGAGCACGCGCCACAATTCGCGGCTCATCGGCAAGCGGTCAAGTCGCTGTGGGATCGCATAGTCCATATCGAAACTCCAAGACTTCATTGAACACGTCCAGCGTAAGTGTTGCCGGACCCACACATCGCTGCCTGTTCGCTGATAGGCGTTGCCAGCGGACGCAGAACCGCTGATTCTCGCGTAAGTACCTGCGCGTATATCTGTGCATGCACCTTTCAGCCTATGCTCCGACTATTGGAGGACGGTTATAAATCGCTGAACGTTGGGTGAGAAGCAGGAGCCAGGCCAACGTGCACGGCGGCCTGAGGCATGAAAAACAGCCGCTTCGTGTGAAATGTCGCGCTCGACGAGATATGGAGGGCGACGTGAGTGGATGCTAGAAACTCATGAGGACTTTGGGGGGATTACCGCCTGTACAGACGAATCGGCGTGACGGTCAGCGCACCCGTCGTAACCAGCGTCGCAATTTCGCCCAGCACACGCTCTATGCGGTCTACGGTATCCACCAGCTCGATGGTGAGCGGAAGATCGCCCTCCAGATCGGCCAGATCGGCGGAGCGTGTGCCGTGATCGGCGCTATATCCTTCCTGCGCGCGAGTGACTGTGGCGCCAGCGATTCCTTCGCGCCGGGCAAGCGAGAGCAGCGCCTCGACAACGGTCCGGTGACCTGCGCGGGCACTCTCATGAGTGACGATACGCACGCTCAGTCCAGCCTCGTAGGGCACGTCATGCTTCCTTTCCCGCTATCCGCCAACCAGTGCCCGCAGCGCCGTCTGCCGCCAGAGCACGCCTTCAGGGTTGCCATCTGGTCCGACGACGATGGCGTAATCCTGCCCGGGAGGCGCGATCATCCGCGCCAGCGCGCTTGCGGCGGAGAGCTCCGGCTCCACGCGCACGGCGGGCGGCTTAACCAGTTGCGCCGCGCGCATGGTCTCTCCGCCTCGCCTTGCCGGCCCACCGAGCTGTTGTGCCAGCGGCTCGGGCGTGCGTGAGAAGAAACGGGCCAGCACGGCGCGCGCTCCGGCTGGTGCCTCTGGCAGAGCGCGTGCGAGCAGCGCATGCTCATCTATTATGCCAAGCACCCGGCCGCTCGCATCGACCACCAGGGCGAGCGGCTCCGGCGCGCCAAATACCGCCCGCACCACATCATCCACCCCCGCGCTGGCGTCCAGAACGGGCACGGAGCGGTCTGCCAGCGATCCAGCGGTGAGTGGCTCGCCCTCCGCCGGATGCACGCCAAGGCGCAGGGCGGCGGCATGCTCGCCAGCAGTGGGCAGCGGTGGCTCCAGCAAGGCGGAGACGACATCGTGCTCGCTGACGATGCCCAGCAGCTTCTGGTTCGCATCCACTACGGGCATGCGCGTGATGCCCTTCTCGGTAAAGATACGACCAGCGGCATCCAGCGACTGTTCGGGCCGGATGGTCATCGGGTGGGAAAGCATGCGCTGTGCCGCCGTCTGCGTGGAGGCGAGTTGCACGAGGTGCTGCCGCGCATACTCCGCGCCTCCCGGTTCGGAGAGATGGGGCGCGAGGGCGAGGTCAACACCCTGAAGCAGATGACTCAGCGTGATAATGCCACGCAGCGTACCGTCCGGCGCTATGACCGGGATGAGGCGCGCGCCCCGTTCCAGTAGCATATCGAGGATGGTGGCCAGGGGCGTATCTTCACGCGCGACCTGTGTCGCCTGTCGCATGATATCGCGCACCCGCAGGTGCGACGCCGGGAAATATAGCCGCACGTCCGCCACTGTCAGCACGCCGGCGGTGACGATCTCCGCGATCCGTGGCAGCAGCGGCTCAATGCGATCCAGCCGGTCCACGATCTCTACCACGAGCGGCAGATCTTCGCCGAGATCGAGCATGCCCGAAGAACGCCAGCCACTGTGATCACTCAGCCCTTCAAGCGCGCGCGTCACGGTGATGCCCGCCAGATTTTGCCGCTGCACGAGATCAGTCAGGGCATCAACAACGCTCATGCTTCCCGTCTGCGCGCGCTCATGCGTCAGGACACGCACACTCAGTCCCGCAACCCACGGCATAGATCTCGCTCCTCCGCAGGCATTCGGCATCTGTATCGCTCGAACGCCTCATCGCATCTGTCTCTCTGGTGAGCGTACCACACCGGATGGCCGCCAGTTGACAAGGAGCCGATTATAGGTACAGCACGGCCTATTGTTTGGGTCTTCTATTCCGGCAGGAAGGCACGCTATGCCATTTAGCTATCTTGACCATCTGGAGTGCTCACGCTGCGCCAAAACCTGGGAGGCCGATTACATTCGCCAGCTCTGCGACTGCGGCGGCCCCCTGCTCGCCCGTTACGATCTCGACGCCGCGCGCTCCGGCTGGAGTCGTGAACAGCTTGCCAGACGCGAGCCGTCGCTTTGGCGCTATCACGAGCTTTTGCCCGTGCGTGAAGCAGCGAACGTCATAACACTTGGCGAGGGGATGACCCCTTTGCTGCCGCTGGCCACGCTGGGGCAGGAGATAGGGATTCCGCGCCTGCTGTTGAAAGATGAGGGCGTCATTCCGACGGGAACCTTCAAGGCTCGGGGGGCGACGACGGGCGTCTCGCGCGCTCATGAGCTGGGGGTGCGCGTGCTGGCGATGCCGACAAATGGCAACGCTGGCGGCGCGTGGGCAACGTACGCGGCTCGCGCGGGCATGCGTGCCGTTATCCTGATGCCCGAAGCCGCGCCGGTCATCACGCGCAACGAATGCGCCATTAGCGGAGCGTCGCTTTTCCTCGTGCGTGGGTTGATCAACGATGCGGGCGCTATCGTTGGGCAGGCCGTGCGGGAGCGCGGCTGGTTCGATGCCTCCACACTCAAGGAGCCCTATCGCGTCGAGGGCAAAAAGACGATGGGCATCGAGATCGTCGAGCAGCTTGGCTGGGAAGTGCCCGATGTCATCCTCTACCCGACTGGCGGCGGCGTCGGCATCATCGGCATCTACAAGGCGCTGCTGGAACTGCGCCAGCTCGGATGGATTGGTGAGCGCCTGCCACGACTGGTCGCTGTTCAGGCGGAGGGCTGCGCGCCCATCGTGCGCGCGTGGCGGGAGGGCAGCGCCGAGTCCACTGCCTGGCAGGATGCGCGTACCGTTGCCTTCGGCATCAACGTGCCGAAGGCGTTGGGCGATTTCCTCGTCCTGGAAGCGATTCGCGAGACGGGTGGGTGCGCTATCGCGATAAGCGATGAACGCATTCTCGACGCCCAGCGCAGGCTTGCCGCGCGCGAAGGCTGCTTCGTCTGTCCGGAGGGCGCCGCGACGCTGGCTGCCGCTGAGCAGTTGCGTCAGAATGGCTGGCTGACCGGTGATGAGCGCGTCGTGCTGCTGAATACCGGCACGGGGCTCAAGTACCCGGAAACGGTGCGCGTGGAGGTGCCTGTGCTCGATCCGGGCGAGGCGTTGCCCGAAATCGTATAGGAATATGCTGCCGGAGACCGAGAGGACACCCAAATGCACCCCCAGATATGGATGCGGGCGATGGCAAGCGGTCGCGCGACCGCATGTGCGCGCCTCAACGAGCTTGCGGTGCTCAGCCTGATCTGCTCGATCCTGGGATTCGTGCTCCTGCCAGGTATCGGGCCAGTCGCCGGGCTCATCCTGGGCCGCCGGGCGCAGCGAGAGATTGCCGCTTCCGCTGGTCAGCAGTATGGCGACGCGCTCGCGGACTGGGGCATCAGCCTCGGTTATGGCGGGCTGCTCTTTCTGGCGCTCACGCTCGCGGGGGTGGCGCTGTCGTTTATCATCACGCCCGGGCGTCCATAGCCGCCACCTGCGGCGTCACGACTGTTCAGCTTCCACTTTCGTGACGGCGCCTCGCGAGACGGCGTAGACCGTAGCCCCAGCCAGCGACTCGGGGGGGACGCTTGAAAGATCGGTCGTCGTGAGCAAGACCTGATCGAGATCCCCTACCGCGCCGAGGAGATCGGCCCGCCGCTGGACGTCCAGCTCGCTCAGTACGTCATCCAGCAGCAGTACGGGCTGATCTCCGGTCTCGTGTTCGATGAAATCCATCTCGGCCAGCTTGAGCGCCAGCGCCACGCTCCGCTGCTGGCCGCGCGACCCATACACGGCGAGATCAATGCTGTCCGCGAGGAAGGCAAGATCATCACGATGCGGGCCGATCACATTCGCTCCCTGGGCAAGCTCGCGCCGTCGCAGATCATGTAGCCGCCCGCGAAATGCCGCGATTGCCGCGCCTTCATCTTCCGGCAGGTCGAGATCGAATGATGGCCGGTACTCCAGCCGGAGCGGAGGCACATCATCGGCGTCCGCACCCGCCAGCTGCGCGAAGGTGCGCGCCGCCGTGCTCTCAGCGTAGCGCAGGAACGTCTCGCGTTCCCGCGTGATAGGTATGGCGAGCCGGGCCAGCTGCTCATCCCAGAATCCCAGCGCGTGCGGGCTTTCCTCGCCATCCCGGATGCGCCGCAGCAGCGCCCCGCGCTGCGTGATCACCTTCTGATACTGGCTTAAAGCGCGACAATAGGCGGGGCGCACCTGGCAGAGCGTCATATCGAGAAAGCGCCTGCGTTCGGCAGGCGAGCCGGTCACCAGATCGAGGTCGGTCGGCGCGAATACGACCACCGTCACCATGCCGATAAGATCCATCGCGCGGCGAGGCGTCCCGTTGATGCGGATGCGTTTGCGAAACGGCGCGGCGGGCGCCTGAACCGTGGACTCCGCTGGATAGGGGGACATGCCAGCATCCGAAATCACCACTTCGACATCGAGCGTATCATGTCGCCGGGCCACCTCGGCCTCCACGCGGGCGAAATGTCCCGGCGCGCGCCAGCGAACGACCTCGCGATCAGTGGATGTGCGAAACGAGCGGCTTGTGGCGGCGATCATGACAGCTTCGAGAATATTGGACTTGCCCTGCGCGTTGCGTCCGGTGAAGATCGTCAGCCCGCGTGTCAGCGGGAGATCCAGCTCCGCGTACGTGCGGAAGTCCATGAGCCGCAGGCGCGTGACGCGCATGATGTGATGTCCTCCAATGGCCGTCCGCGCCCAGACGTACTGCCGTATGAACGGTCTGTCATCAACTGGCCACAATGGGCTACAAGAGAATGGCGTAGAATGAACGAACTGTCATGTTGCGGCGGCCAGTCGTCATGCTTGTGACATATGTACAGCATATACTAGATCGTGCAATCACGAATAGCGGTGTGGTGTGGATGAGAGCAGTGTGGTTGCTCGCGGCAGGCTGTGTGGTGTGTGGTGGTGGTGTCGCGGGCAAGCTTTCGTGATAGCGGACTTATCGGCCCTCCGTCGCTGGCGGAGGGTTCTTCTTTTGCTTCCCTCTCGATAGCTCCACGCGGCAGCCGGCCACCCTTGCCGCATTCGGCGCGCGCCTCACTTCGCGCTGTGGAGCGATAATTCGCCCATCTCGCCGTAGCCGAGCCTGCACTGTGTCTTATGCGATAGCGGACTCCGTGAGATCACCGGCGGACACCCGCGCGAGATGCTGTGCGTCATCATCGATGTGTATCTGGTCCTGACGCGCATGGCATGCCAGCTTGAGCGGGTACTGTCAGTAGCGTAGAATGCGGGCACAGCAACGGCTGAGGAAGTTCGTTCGTACTCGTGGAAGATAAGCACCTGCCTCCGCTCTTGTGCGGGGGTCGCGATGCGTCCCCGTGGCCGGCCATCCGGGCATGGAAGAGATATGAGAAGAGGTACTGCGGCGTGGAAGGACGGTCTCACGTCATCTTTGGTCTGGCGGGCGCTGTCGTTGTAGATAGCGTCTTTCACTTTTCGGGTGTGCCGCTCATCGGGTCGAGCTTTCCACCCTCACCGGATCAGGTGGCATTGAAGGTCGTGTACTATGGCTTCGCCGTCCTCGGCGCACTGGCTCCGGATATTGACAATGCGCGCAGCACGATTGGCAAGCGCGCTGGCTTCGTGAGCAAAGGCATCCAGCATCTCGCCGGTCACCGAACGATCTTCCACAGTCTGCTGGGCTTGCTGCTCGTGGGCCTGTTCGTCTACTTCGTGCAGTATGGACTGGGACTGGAGCTGTATAACCTCGGCCTGCATCAGGCTGGCTCTGCGCTAGGAGTCGGCGCGAGTCAGATTCAGCTCGGATCCACCACTGGCGTCGCATTTGTCGCGCTGCTCACGGGATATGTTCTGCACCTTGTGGCGGATAGCCTGACGATTGGCGGCGTGCCCTGGCTCTATCCAAATCCGGTCCGCATTGGCTTCCCGCCGAACCGTAACTGGCGGTTCCGCACCGGCAGCATATGGGAGCCGCTCGTTGTGGCATTCGTGTGTGCGCTGGTGATCGCGGGCGTTATCACCGGTCACCTGTCGTTCTAGCTGCAGCGGACAGCCCTCACCTCACGTCCGGCTGACCGCGGCCGGGAGCTTACGCGCGTGAGCTACGCGCTGTCCTCTCCGGCGATACTCCCACCCATCGCGCCAGCATGGCAGCGCAAGAAGCAATCTGCCCGGCGCCGCGAACTGGTACAGAACTTGCCATTCATACAGATCGTATCGCGATATAAATGTTCGCTGGCTTGTCTTCTTGTGCCAGCCGCGTGATGAGGTATCACGAGTTGCTCTGTTGGGAGGGAGCCATGCACCTGGTGATTGCCAGTGTTGAGTTTCCGGTCTGGCTGCGCGCGCAGCACTGGATCAATGTGTTCTTCATGGGTCTGATGATTCGTTCGGGACTTCAGGTGCTCGCGTCCTTCCCGCGGCTGTACTGGGGTGAAACCGCAAAACCAGGGCATGAAGTGCTCAAGTTTACGAAGAAGAGGTATCATACCGAGCGCTATTACACGACTCTGGACGAGGAAGAGGAAGTCTCGCCGGTGATCGCGCAGCCGGGGGGCAGCAACCTGGGGCTTGGCCGCCACTGGCACTTCTTTGGGGCGATGTTCTGGGTACTCAATGGGGTTGTCTACGTCGCGCTGCTCTTCATCACCAATCAGTGGCAGCGGCTGGTGCCGACCTCTTGGTCCATCTTCCCCAAGGCGTGGGAAACAGCGCTTGCGTACCTGCATTTCCATCTGCCCGCGCCATCGTTATATGCGGGTATCTATGACCCGCTGCAAAAGCTCTCCTACTTCGCCGTCGTCTTTCTTCTGGGTCCGTTCATGATCGCGACCGCCGCCGCGCAGTCGCCCGCCGTTGAGGGCTATTTCCCGTGGTACGCGAAGATCTTTGGCGGACGGCAGGGCGCGCGCCTGCTCCATTTCCTAGGGCTTCTCGCGTTCATCGGGTTCATCATCGTCCACACGTTCATGGTTTTCGTCACCGGACCGCAGAAGAACTTTGGCGACATCATTTTCGGCCAGCACCAGACGCAGGGCGGGGCGGCGCTAGCAATCGGGCTGAGCCTGATTATCCTTATCTTCGCCACCTACGCGCTCACCTCGTGGGTTTCGTTGCGCCATCCACGCGCGATCCAGCGCGGGCTGAGCGCGTTTATTCGCCCGTGGATGAAGGTGCTTGCCCGCAAGACTATCTCGCGTCAGCATTACAAGCCATCTGAGATTTCCAGCTATTTCCTGATTAATGGTTCGCCGCCGCACAGCCAGGAGTATCTCGCGATGCTCTGGACGGGATTCAGGGATTACCGGCTGAAGGTGAACGGACTGGTGGAAAACCCGCTCTCGCTGAGCCTCGACGACATCAAGGCAATGCCCAAGCAGACGCAAATCACCAAGCACAACTGCATCCAGGGCTGGACGTCCATCGGCGAGTGGGGCGGCGTGCCACTACGCCACATCCTTGATCTCGCGCGCCCGGCGCCGAATGCGAAATATATCGTGTTCCACTCGTATTCGCGCGATACGGAGGGCCACCCGTACTACGAAAGTATCGGCATTGATATCGCCCATCATCCGCAAACCATACTGGCGTACGAGATGAACGGCCAGCTCCTGCCGATGGATCATGGCGCGCCACTGCGCCTGCGCGCGGAAGTGCTGCTCGGTTTCAAGATGGTGAAGTGGATTGAGTCTATCGAGTTCGTCGAAACCTACAGCACGATTCGCGGCGGGACCGGCGGCTCACGCGAGGACAACAAATTCTACGAGCAAGCCGTGCCGATCTAGCCGCCGGTTGTTGCTGTAGCCGCCGCGGTGGCCGTTGGGGTTGCCAGCAGTTTGTCGGTCCCTGAGGGCACCCAATCCACGTTCGCCTTCAGCGACTTGAAAAGCGTTTGCAGTTCGGCTGGCGTCTGGCGCGACGCGATGGTCACGCTGGTATCGCCAATGGTGCCCAGGCAAATGGTCGTTTCCTTGTTCTGGGTATCCTGCGAGCATTGCACCGCAGTGGCGAGATTTGGCCGACTGGGTGCTTCGGAGAAGCTGATCGGCCCGGTCTCCGGCAGTTGATAGGTGATGCTCAGGTGACCGCCATAGATGGGATCGTGGATTGAGCCGCCCGCGAGCACGAGACACGATCCCTTGGGCAGCGAGGCGGGCAGATAGGTTGTGAAGCCAAGCTGGCCGCGCACATCATTCCACGACGTCAGCACCGTCTGATTCGTCGTGGAGTCATCCTGAAAGCTGATGACGGGGCTATCGCACCACGATACGTTCGCCAGCGCGACCGTCTTGGGACCGCTGCCTGCCGTTGACGAACTGCCACCTCCACCAAACGGCCCGCATCCAGCAAGCGCCAGAACCGTCGTCGCCAGCATGATGGTAATCCATCTCGCGCGCGAACCTCGCGCCACACCGCGCCTGTAGGTTGACGAGATCATGCCACTCTAGCTCCTCTTCCCAGCTAGCCTCATCGAAGCGCCACCAGTATAACGCATATACCGGGCTGGCGGTTTGGTTTTTCTGCTGCTGTTTTCGTCCGGGCGTGATATACCTGTAACGAGACGTGCAAGACCTGTTGCGGGTCAGCGAACCGGAGGAATGCGCCATGTTTCAGGATATCGCCGCTGCGCTCGGGCGTGGTGAGCCTGTCGTTCTCTTAACGGTAGTACGCACGTATGGCGCCGCTCCTTGCGGGCTGGGAACGAAGGTCGTGGTGCGCGGGGATGGCGCGCTTTTGGGCACGTTCGGGGGCGCCAGAACGGATGCGCGTGCCGCTGAGGATGCGCTGCGCGTGCTGCACGCGGGCGAGCCCGAACTGCTTACCTATCATCTCGACCCTGAAGGCGGCGAAAGCGTCGGGAGTTGCGGCGCGACTCTCGAAATCTTCGCGGAACCGCTGCGGCCGGAGCCGCGCTTGCTGGTCGCTGGATCCGGTTATGTGGCGCAGGCGCTTGCGAGGCTGGCCGTTCCGACGGGCTGGCGCGTGACGTTGCTGGACGACCGCACGGAATTCGTGCGAGCGGCCACGCTGCCCGATGGCGTCGAGACGGCGGTGGGCGATCTGGCGGAGATGATCGCGCAGCAGCAGCCAGACCGGATGACAGCCGTCGTCATCGTGACGCGTGGGCATAAGGCCGACCACGAGGCGCTGGCTACGGCGCTGCGAACAGAAGCCGGCTACATCGGGATGATCGGCAGCCAGGGCAAGGTGCGGCAGATCTACCGCGCCCTGTTGCGCGAAGGCGTCAGCGCCGACCAACTGGCGCAGGTGCGTTCCCCGATTGGACTGGATATTGGCGCCGAGACTCCGGACGAAATCGCGCTGAGCATCGCTGCCGAGCTGCTGATGTGGCGGCGCGGCGGGACGGGCGTTTCGCTCTCGCAGCGGCATAATATCCTGCAGCGCGTGCTTTCAACAGAAGAAGAGGAAACGCCCGCCACAAGCGAGGAAGTGACGGCCTAGCCGCCTTATATGGCGTGCTGTTGGCGCCCGGGTGCGTACATACTGGTTCACGCTTCCTCATAAGCCACCGAGCTGCTCGGCGCGCGCCAGCGCGTGCACCGGCAGTACGCGGGGTTACTGTGGTGCGCGAAAAGCTGAATCAGTTCAGGCCAGCGTGCCTCGTCCACAGGATGAAACGTCAGATCGCGTGTGTCGCGCATTGGTGCCTCTGCAACCGGACTCTGTGGCGTCCGCAGTGGGCAGTGTGCCGGCTGTCTTCCTTTCATAGCACATGAACGGACGGAGACGTCAATTGACGCCACCGCCCGTTCATAAAGCTTCAGCTTGGACGCCTGGTCACGCCTGAGCTGCCGGCCCTTTGCCTACTGTGGTGGTTGCTCCTTTCGCGAGCTGGCCGCCTTCCATTTCATGGTAGTGGTCACGCCAGATGATGCGGTAGACACCGAGGTAGCGCGGCAGCTTCTTGAGACCCGGGATGACCGGCACGAAAAACAGCAGCGCCGTCAGGATGAGCATGACGACGGCTACCGCGACGTCTGCGTTCGGGCCGTTGAACGGCGCCGCCGGCACCTGATACCAGAACGTGTAGAGCCAGAGCCACGCCTGTCCGGGATAGGGCCCCGGCTCGTTCATCATGCCCCACTGATCGCCCGCGAGATTTTCGGCGCTTGCCTTATCAGGCAACGCCTGCTCATTGAGGAAGAGCAGCGATTTGGTGTAGTCCGTCTGGTAGAAGCGGCCATCTGCCAGCAGGATGCCATCCATCGCTCCGCTGCGCGCATTGCCAAGAAGCGCGTTGAACATCTCCGGTAACGGACCGTAATTACCCGCGGGCAGGACGATATTGCCGTTGGCATCGAGGGCTTCATTCGTGTTCTTGGCCAAGGCGTCGCCATATGCGGTGGCCCACGCGTTCTGCTGGCTGGCGGAGGCCGACTTGTAGGCCGTGACGGCTGCCTGCACGGCTTCGTTGTGCACGGTTGCCAGCGGCCCATACACATAGACCTGCGCGGTATCTATCGGAATCGTTACGCCACCGAGTTGCTGAAGCGAGATCGGCCCGAGATACTGCACCGAATCCGTGCCGTTATTGTAGGGCGGCCCATAGGTCGCGATGGCGCTTGTGCCCGTCAATTCTGAGAGGCTGACCGTAGTAAAACCAACAGGATCGCTCTGCGCCACGCTCTGAAGCGTGAGCGGCCGCTCATCGCCGGAGGAGAAGATACCCGCGAAAATCATGACAAGCACCAGCACGACGGCGCCGAGAATGGTGACTTCGCGGATGAGATCGTACGGTGCCATCCGCACGCCACGGAAGTACTCGGCCTGTGTCATGCCTTTGTGGTACTCCTCACGCTGTTCGCCTTTTGCTGGATACGGCCGCACAACGCCACGCAGCCGGACAAACAGGATGTGAATGCCGACAATCGCGAAGATGACCGCTGGCAGGATGAAAATGTGGTAGGTATACATCTGCCCAAAGTTGAGTGGATTGAAGAAGCCGCCGACACCTACCGAGTTCATCAGGTCCTTCGCTGAGACGCCGATCCATTGCGAGTCGAAGTTGGTTTGTGAGAGATAGCCGGTGAAGGCAGTCAGGATGCTGACGATGAACGCGAGCACGCCAGCCATCCACGTCCGTGCGCGCCCATCGCGCCACGCGCCCATAAAGAACGTCGCCCATAGGTGCAGCGCCATAAAAAAGAAGAACGCTTGCACACTCCAGAAGTGCATGCTGTTGAAGAAGTGCCCGACGGTGGAGGCATGCCACCACTGAGGACCAAAAAGCGCGAGCACGATGCCGCTCAGGATGATGACGGCGAAACTAACGAGAGTCGCCGCGCCTAGCAGGTAGAGCGATGATCGCACATACGCGGGCTGGTGATCCGGCAGGACCTGATCGCTCGGATAATCCTTGCCGATGCGCTGCCGGAGCGCTGAAGTCCAATTAGTAGACATATGTGTTTCCGCCTATTCCTTGGTGTGGCCCGGCAGCTTCACCAGCAGGCCGATGACGAAAACGACAATCATGGTCACAATGACGATCAGATTCGGAACGGTGATGAGAAAGATGCCTATCTGAACATACTCAGACATAGGGTTTCCCTTTCGTGAAGCCAGGGTACGCTGATGAGCCTCGGCGCCTCAACTATCGGCCGTCTCTCCATCCGGCACTGAGCGGCGCCTTTCCACGCGACAACTCGCCTGCTAGCAGCCAACGGTAGTAGCATACTGTCACTACGCCATCACCAACAAGCATCGCAATGTCACATGTGCGTCACGCCTCGTCGGCGCTCGCGACATCTGTATTGGATTTGCCGCATAACCAAGACCGAAGAGACCGCGCAAAGGCATGGAAAATGAGCATGCAGCACGCACATGCAAGCGTGCGGCGATGTGGATGTGGCAGTGACGTGGTCTTGATTCCTCGCTTGCCCGAATCGGTGGATTTCCGGACCTGCGGTTTTCCGATGAGGATGTGGTGCGGGCAGAAGTGAACCTGAACGGCGCGAGATACTATTCGCACGTGGGCTTTGACCATCGGCGCTGCTTGCGCTCTCGCCCCTGGCTGGGGAGGTAGAGGATGCCGGAGAGGCAACGAGACGCGGGCGAACGTGGTGCTCCGTACCGCTGCTCGTCTATGGGTCATGTACAGGACATACGGCGGCGAAAGGCCGGCCGCGGGGTACGTTGTGTGGGTAATTGCGCGAGTGCGGCATCAGGCCGTATACTGGCCACGCGTATGACTTCCAGGAGGATGCAGGGTTCATGTCGAAGAGCAAAAACAACCGCCGCGGGTCAGGATCTACGCGCGCACCCGTCCCGCAGCGACCGGCAGTTGCCCAGAGCCAGCCGGAAAGGGCGACATCGAGCAGCGCGGCAGTCGTGAGGCGCGGCGCAAGCAAGCGAGACATACGCGCGGCACAGCGACTCGCGGCACGCAAGCGCCGAAACTCAATCATGATGGGGGCCGCGGCAATAGTGGTGGTTGCTGTCGCGCTTGCGCTCGTGTTGCATGGGCATACGCCAGGCACGACGGCAGCCTCGAAGAAGCCAGCGAGCACTCCAAACGCGTATGCGAATTGCCCCACTACGCCAGCGCCTGTCGCGCAGGCTACCGCCGCGGCCACTCCGCCGCCCGTAACGGGCAAGATCATCGATGGGCAGCAGGGCCTCAAATATATTGACATCAAGGTAGGCTGCGGGCCCGCCGTCAAGGCTGGCGACAATGTGACCGTCGACTATACCGGCTGGCTGGCATCGAACGGCAAGCAGTTCGATAGCTCACTGCTCCCGGGCAGAACGCCATTCCAGGTGCAGAACGTGGGTCAAGCGAGCGTTATTCAGGGCTGGAATCTTGGATTGATCGGCATGAAGCCAGGCGGCACACGCCGGCTGATTATTCCGCCATCGCTTGGCTATGGCGCGCAGGCCAGTGGGCCTATTCCGGCGAATTCCACGCTCATCTTCGACATCACGCTCAAGAGCATAGATGGCTAGTTGCCTCGCGTTGGGCAGCAGGTCCAGTGTGGCATTACGCCGCGCTGGTTTGCTGCCCGATCTGCCGCGCGAGCTGTTCTTCGCGTAACTGATAGACATACCAGATCGTTCCGCCGAGCAGTGCCAGCCCTGGAATTGCCGTCCACCGGGGCATGTCCGTGCCCAGCAGCGCGTCGAGCGAAATCTTGCCCGGCCCTGTGAGCATGAGTGTACCCGCGAGCACAATGTTCATCGCGGGAAGTTCGGCTCCGCCCTGATTGACCCAGATTGGTTTGCCTCGGTGAACGGTCAATGCCGCCATGCTCATCGAGCCGATGGTCGCGAGCGGGCCGAGCGGGGAGAGCAATCCGAGCATGGTCAGCGCCCCACCCCCCAGCTCAGAGGCAGCGGCCAGATAGGTCCATATCTTGCCTGGGCGCAATCCCAGAGATTCCATCCACGCGGAGGTGCCTGCGACGCCATCGCCCCCGAAGAGACCAAGCAGCTTTTGCGCCCCGTGTCCAGCCAGAAATCCGCCGAACGTCAGCCGCGTGAAGAGCTTCGCTACATCATCCATGCTGATCCTCCTTGTGCATGCTGTACTACCTACCGTGTGCCCCGCGTTCGACCTTGCGAGCGCGCAAGGTGTATGCCACGAACCTGCTTTCTGCCGGGGCAAAATGGCGGCGAAGAGTCGCGCATGGCACTCTTCCTGTATGGCTCAGGGACGGATCAATCTATGCGCATGGCGTAGCTGGTGAGCGCGCGCACTCACTCTTCGTCAGGAGGATGGGGTGACCACTGTGTGTGGGAAATGACACGCCCATCCGGCCTGCGCACAATCGTGACAGTATGCCACGGGCGCCGGCTCAAGGCCAAGATGAAGCTTGCGATTGCCGCCACCAGGGCCACAATCGCCAGGAGGAGGAATGGCAATGAGGACAGACCAAATGGGCCTCTGCCAACCAGTTGCACCAGGTAGTCGTCCTGGTAGCTTTCGCGATACCCCCGACGCTTCCATAGCGACGATGCGGCACGCAGTGGTGATATGGGGGCGCTATCTGGCATGTCGTGCTCCACGCCGATCGTGGTCCGGCTGGTGGGATAACCAGTCTCTCCCATTCCCTCCACGCTGGCATTCTCCTCGAACGGCGTATATTCGCTGGATTTCGGAACGGTGTGAGTCTTCTCCATCACGCTGCGCTGGGGTCATATGGATGACCATGCAGCCATAGCGTACCCCAGGCATGTTTCAAACTCGTACGAAAAAGGTGCAGAGCACGTGAAGATTGGGTAGAGGATGGCATGCAAGCCCAACCAGCCGAGCATTGCGCTATGAGTCCTGCGAGCTTGACGCGGCATGGTTCCCTTTCTATTATGGTGCGGTCTCAGTGGCAGCGTGACTGAGATGTGGTGTGCAGCATCGAGGTTGGTCGAGCAGCGTTTCCGCCAGTGGCCGGCACCGGTGGTGTGGGGGTGAAATGTGGTGAGCGTGGCGTGTGAGCTGTCCGGCATGAAGGTCCGGCGTCGCCGCCCGCGAGCGCGCGGACAGGCTATCGTCGAGTTCGCGCTGGTTGCTCCGCTGTTCTTCCTCGTGCTATTTGGCTTCGTTGAGTTCGCTCTCATCAATGCGTCCATTGGGACCTACAACTTCGCGGCTAAAGAAGGCGCACGCTATGGTTCGTTCCTTGGCCGCACAGTCTCTAACGTCGATCAGCTGATCGTAGCACAGATTCGCCAGCAGGTATCTGGCGTCGTCATGGCTCAGCCCATCAAGATCGAGATCTTCCGTTCGGACCTGCAAGGCAACATACTGACGACCAGTACGGGTGTGCCTCAGGAAGCCGTCTATGACATTAACGGAAACCTGATCGGCACGGATAACTGGCCAGTACAGGACCGCAACGATTCGTTGCTGAACGCCGATTACCTGGGCGTGCGCATCACATATCAATACACGTATCTCACGTCGTTCATTTCCGGTGGTCTTACCGGGATTACCCTCACCGCACTTTCGGTGCAGCGCATCGAGCCACAGGATTACCAGAGTCTCCGGCATCTGCCTTCGCCCATGCTGGCGAGTGTGTCGCCATCCGCTGTGCCTCCGGCATGGCGCGGTGAGCAACAGATGGAGGGTACCGCCTGATGAGGACCATCCTCCGGCGCGGACTGCGGCGCAGACGTTCGCGTGGCCAGGCGCTCGTCGAATTCGCCATCTTTTTCCTGCTTCTTATGGTTCTGGTGGCGGGCGTGACGGATACCGCCGGATTGCTCAACGATCATGTGAACCTCGAGTTCGCCGCGCGTCAGGGTGCGCGCACAGGTTCTGTGCTCGGCAATCAGAGCTATGCCGATTGCGCGATCATCGGTGCGATTCAGGCGGCGCTGGTCAACATGCCCAGCCTGACCGTAACGCAGATTTCGATCTATGATGCCAACTCAAGCGGCCAGCCCCAGAGCGCATCATTGCAAGACATCTACGCGGGTAATACCACCTGCACGGTCTCAGGCAGCACGGTGACGTTTTCTCCCGCCGCGCTACAGATCGGCTACCCGCCGGCGAATCGCAACAACACGCCGTTTTACGAAGATTCCATCGGCGTGCAGATCAAGTATAACTATCAGTTCGAGTTCGGCCTGGTTGGTGGCGGCACATTCAGCGCGTCAGATTATGCCGTGATGCCGGTAAATCCCGTAGCGGTCGCTTCACCCAACCCAACGCCCACTCCCATCGCAACTCAGTAATTATCGCCCTGTCGTCAGGGTATGGCGTCTTTGGAGGTTTTGCTCATGTCTCGTCAGCACAGCGACCGCGTGCGCTCGCGTGATCTCTGGCGGATTGTTCGCCACGAGAAGCGAAAGGAGCGGCGCTACCGGCAACGATTGCGCCGCGGCCAGACGCTGATCATCTTCGCGCTCTCGTTTACGGTGCTGTTGGGGCTGGCGGGGCTGGCGGTTGACGTCGCCCGCATGTATGACCTCTATGCCCGGATGCAGCGGGCTGCTGAGGCGGGCGCTCTGGCGGGCGTGCTGTACCTGCCGAACTACTATTCGACTGCCATGAGCCCGGGTGATGGACTGGATGCCGTCACACGCGCCACGATGGAGACCGTCAAGAACGGCTTTGGAACGGTGATTCCAGTGGGGCAGGCGGACTGCCCGACGCCGGTCGGATCAGTCGAGGTCGCCGTCTGCCAGGTGCCAGGGCAAACGTCCGATCTACAGGTAACGATCACCGAGCGCCTCTCGCTGGTATTGCTGGCGGGGCTTGGCGTGACGCCGGTAACCTTGCAGGCTACGGCGCAGTCGGAATACCTGCCGCCTATACAGGTCGGCTCGCGAGGCATCTTCTTCGGCGATCAGGTCGAGTGCTCACCCGGCAATTCCCAGAACCTCAACCTGAGCTCGTGTAGTTACAGCGACACCAGCAATGTCCACGTGCAGGACTTCATGGCGACGTTCGATGGGCCTGCCGAACTGGCGGAGTCAGGGGACCCGTACGTCTACTGTATGGAGGGACCTGGGCAACTCTCGCCCCCTGCCGCTGATCCCACCAGCGCACCCGCCACCTACAATGGCTACGGAACAGACCATCCGCAGAATCCCGGCGTAACCAACGGCTGGTCAGCCATCTCGCAATACTGCGGCGAACCGGTGCCGGGAGGCAAGCCAGGCAATCCCTACTATCAGCCGGATGGCTACAACGGACCTGCCACCGCCAATTCACCCCATCCAGGTGGATACAACTACTACGTCGGCATAACGAACGCCGTTTCGACCGCCTCGCTCTGGATATTTAATCCCTATTACTCACCGACTAACTGGAACACCAACCCGCCGCCACTGGATCACTTCATCGATAATGGCGCGTCCAATTTCTATCACGGTCCGCTCGATGAGGGGCTTGGCCAGACGACGCCATTCAACGGGCGCAATTATGACGCGCCGCTGTTCTATTTCAATACGACTTTCTCTCTCTATCAGGTGAACAGCTTGTACGACCGGTCATCTGACACACTGATCGCGAGCGAGCAGTTCACGCCCCTTGACGGGATATCGGCTGATCTCAGTGCGCATAGCTGCGCCTCCGGTCAGCTCTACAATCCAACCTGGAGCAATGGCAATACCCAGAACACGTACTATCACCCGAACGGCATCACGCCCGGTGGCGGCTGCCTGAGCTCACCGCTCGCGCTGACACTTTCGCCTAACTGCACATGGGTGATGCAGTGGTGTCAGTTGTACAACGCCACCTCTGGTCTGCCTGTGGCCGCGGGTACGCCTGTGACGCTGTGTGGCGCAGGGGTTCCGTGTCCTTCCAATGGCGGCAACCCAAGCACGGGCATCTACCGGCTAGTGGTGGAGGCTACTGGCATAACCGCGAAAACCAACATCTACAACTCGCAGATCACCGATGGTTGGGGTCAGCATGCATACTCGCTCAAGCTCTGCGCGGGCGATCCGAGCACGCCCATTAACTGTAACGATGGCTCCGGCAGCAACGGCGTCAGCGATTACAATAATCCTCCCATGTACATCTTCGCGTGGAACAACATGGACGTCACCTTCCAGGCGCCATTGACCTACAACTCGCCGAACCCGAACTATCCCCAGTCCTCCTGTGTGACCAGCAATACCTACGGATACGCTTGTATGGATCTGGGCTGCATTCCGACGGCGTATGCGGGACGCACCGTCACGATCAGCCTGTACGATCCCGGTGACGGCGTTGGCAATCTTTTCCTCGGGATCGCGCCACCACAAGGCGCGGGCTCGACTACCGTCAGCTATCCGTCGTATCTCCCGACGTACACCTACGATGGCGAGAAGGTCTTCCAGGCGCACTACGCGAACGGATACCGTCCGCTCAATGGGCTATGGGTGGATATTACGCTGACGCTTGGCCCGAACTATGAGGGCGATTGCGTGACGACGAGTGGAAAGAGCGGCTACTCCGGCTGGTGGCAGCTCATCTACCTGACGACGGACGCTTCCGGCTCCGGCTCACAGCCAACGGATAAACTGGCGGTCTCGTTCACGCTTGTTGGCAGCCCGGTCCACCTCGTCCCGCTGGGATAGATCGGAAGGCGCAACGTCTAAACGTCTACCCGCATGCGGCCATATGGATGCTCCAAGGCGACAATCAAGTGCCGCCGAAGGCGCGTGTGGCCGCATGCGCGCACTTCGGCATCAGCCGTTTCCGTGGCACTGCGCACGTCTACCCGGCCGCCAGCCGCTCCGCAAGCCTGCTGCCCACGCTATCCAGCCTATCCCCTTGTCAGACCTGCGCCTGCCCTCTACACTTGAGCGCACATATTCGCGGGGTCGCGCCAGGCGGCTTCGCTTGTGAGGAGGACAAGGGATTTCATGGAAAGATCTCGCATCTACACACGGCTGACAGGCGCTCTACTGCTCTCGTTCGCGCTCGTGGGGCTCCTGGCCGCGTGTGGCGCGCCCACGACGAAGAACGGTGCTATGATGCAGACGCCCACAGCGGCGAGTATCCTGCAAGACGCGAGCAAGCTCAAGGTCACAGACGCCACGATGACGTTTGCCCTCGATGGCACCACGCAGGGCCAGCACCTCACCGGCAACGGCACCGTCAAACTGACGAGCAAACCCAAGCGCACAGACTCGACTATGACGCTATCGCTCGGTAGCCAGCAATTCGCGTTCGAATCTATCACGGACGGTACCACCGGCGCGACGTATACCAAGTTCAGCCAGCCGGCGGCGCTTGCGACGGGCAAGTGGAGCAAACAGAATCTGAACATTGGCTCGTTCGTCGATTTCTCGAACCTGACGAATTTCAGCTCGCTCAAAAATCCGACGTTCGCCGGCGCAACGACGGTCGACGGCGTGCCCGTCTGGCATCTGAAGGCGCAGTATAGCGCGAGCGGTGAAAACGCTACGGCGGACCTCTACTTTAACCAGCAGAACGCGCATCCCGTGGAGATTGCCATCGCCACGACGGGAGCCGCCGCATTCACGATGACGATTCACTACACGGCGATCAATAGCGGTATCGCGATTGACCTGCCACCCGCGACCGAGATTCAGGCCGCATAGCATGCACACAGCGCAGGTCGCGGCGCATATGGTATATCATGCTCATGTGCGAGAAGCGGGAGCAGCCAGGTAGCTCTCCCCTTTGCGCGCACATGGAGGATTGTGAGCATGCAGGTACGCTTGCGCTACTTTGCGGCGCTGCGTGAGCGCGCCGGTTGTGATGGCGAGTCGCTGGAAGTACCGGCGGGCGCTACGGTGAGTGCTATGCGCGCGCTACTGGTAGAGCGCTATCCGGCTGCAGCGCCGGTGCTTGCGCGCTGCGCCGTGGCAGTCAATCGAGAGTACGTGACGGAAGCCGCGCTCGCGGATGGCGACGAACTGGTATTCATTCCACCGGTTGGCGGCGGGTAGCATGGGCTGCGCCTACGGGCACCGGCGCGCTACGTGATTACGCCACTAGCTCATCTATGGGAGGCCCCGGCATGGCCGCTGTCGTGCGCATTACGCGTGATCCGCTCAATGATAGTGTTGTGAGCGCGCTCGAATCGTCGCTCACGCACCCCGGCATCGGCGGGATCGTGACCTTTAAAGGTGTCGTCCGCGATAATTCGCACGGCAAGCGCGTGCGCTATCTTGAATACGACGCCTATCCAGAGATGGCCGAGAGCGAGATGGCGCGCATCGCGAAGGATGTCGCGGAGCGGTGGGGCGCGGAGATCGCGATGGTGCATCGCATCGGCAGGATGGAGATTGGCGAATGCAGCGTGGTGATCGTGGCAGCTTGCCCGCACCGCGCCGAAGCGTTCGAAGCCTGTCGCTATGCCATAGATACACTCAAGACGACGGTGCCGATCTGGAAAAAAGAAGTCGCCGAGTCCGGCGAAGAATGGGTTGAGGGCTAGTTCATGAAGTTCGGCGTTGTCGTTTTCCCTGGAACCTGGAGCGATACGGATACACTCCATGTGCTTCGTACTGTCATGGGCCACGAAGCGGTTTCCATCTGGCATCAGGATACCGATTTGCAGGGCTGCGATGCGATAGTCCTGCCGGGAGGATTCTCCTACGGTGACTACCTGCGCGCGGGCGCTATCGCGCGGTTCGCGCCGGTGATGGGCGCGATACGTGAATTCGCGGAGCGCGGCGGGCTTGTGCTCGGCGTCTGCAATGGTTTCCAGATCCTGCTTGAAGCGGGTATGCTGCCGGGCGCGATGCTGCGCAACGAAAGCCTGGAGTTTCGCTGCGAGTGGACACACCTGCGCGTCGAGAATGCTGAGACGCCCTTCACCCGGCTGGCGAAGCCCGGCCAGATCCTGCGGATCCCTGTTTCGCACGGTGAGGGCAACTACTTTGCTGATGACGCCACCCTGAATGCGCTGGAAGCGAGCGGCGGTGTGCTGCTGCGCTACTGTGACACGAACGGCAATATCACGCCGGAATCCAATCCTAACGGCTCCCGCCGCAACATCGCCGGCATCGTCAGCCCCAGCCGAAACGTCGCCGCCATGATGCCGCACCCGGAGCGCTGCGCCGAAGCCGCGCTTGGCGGTGAGGATGGCCGCATCATCTTCGAGTCTATGGTGGCGACGCTGCTCGAACGGCAGGCCGGCAATTTTGTGCCAGAGGTTCCGGCAGCACGGTAGCTGTGCGCCTCTAGGTCCAGGTTGCGTGCGACATCAGAGCGTCCACTCGTGTTCGCTGGCGCGCTCGGCGCGCGATGGCGTCCACGTGCCCCGGACGCTCCTCGGCTACGCATTCAGGTGTGGACGTCGGCGCGCCCTCTCGATGCAACTGAAAAACTCCCTTGTAGCCGCCGCCCAATCTGCCGGGTGTGAGGTATATGTCATGTCGCCTCGCGTGGCTTCGGGCTGAACGCCGCTACGTATACGCCCGCCGGCTGCGGTTCCCGCGTGCATTCGCCACTTGCCCGCGAGAGTGAGAGCATGGTGAGATAGCTGGACCGTGGTGGTGAGATCACATTGTGAGTTGAGGAGATGAGACTGTACCTCGCTGGGGCGTGTATGCCTTCCGGATGGCTCAGGTATGCGGCCCCCCTCAGATCGAAGGACAAGGAGTCGTAACCATGGCTGACGTAACCGAGACCTCGAAGCCGGTATTTGGTTTACCACGACTGAACGAACCAGCGCCCGAATTCGAGGCCGTCACAACTGACGGTACCATCAGACTCTCTGATTACAAGGGAACCTGGCTGATTCTCTTCTCGCATCCGGCGGATTTCACGCCGGTCTGTACCACAGAGTTCCTGGCATTCGCCGAGATTTTCCCCCAACTGCGCGAGCGCGGAGTAGAACTGCTTGGCTTGAGCATTGATAGCGTCTATTCGCACATCGCGTGGCTGCGGAATATTGAGGAAAAGACGGGGGTAAAGATCCCCTTCCCTATTATCGCGGATATCACGATGGATGTCGCGATGCGGTACGGCATGATCATGCCGGGAGAGAGCAAGACGGAGACCTCGCGCTGCGTGTTCATTATTGATCCCGAAAGCAAGCTGCGCGCCATGATCTACTATCCGCTCTCCCTCGGACGCAACATGCAGGAAATCCTGCGTATCATCGATGCCTTGCAGACCAGCGACAAATACCATGTCGCTACGCCCGCCAACTGGAAGCCTGGCGAGAAGGTAGTCGTTCCTGCGCCAAACACGGCTGAGACGGCTGAGCAGCGCGTCCAGGAGCGGGATGGCTACGAGTGCGTTGACTGGTACCTCTGCAAGAAGCAACTGTAGGAGCGGCACATGGCGTGCATCAATCCTGATGGCACAATCACGCCATCAGCCCGGAAGATCTTGCGCGCGGCTGAAACGTCGCTGACACCCGCGGAGCTTGCCGCTGCAACAGACCTGCCGCTTTATCGGATTCGCAGCAGCTTGCGGGAACTCGTTCAAGCAGGGCTGCTTCGCGAGCAGGATGAGCGGTACGTGACGACCGATGCCGGACGCACCCGGCAGGTGGCCGCAAGCTAGCGGGCGCGTTATCATGCGGAGGCGTTCGCGTCTCCGCATGGTCAACTCAGGCAACAGCCCCAGTGCCGCGTGTTGCCCACCGTGACGCGACGATGGGTGAGCGCTGAAGACGCCTGAGGTCGCGTGGCGCGGTCGGCTCACGAAGGAGGCTGGCGTTCTTGAGCATGTCGCAGGCAAGAACCCAGCGCGGCGGATTGTGCGACGGGCTGAACCGCTCATGCAATCGCGTCCAAGTGCCGGCACATCCGACCTTCCGCGCATCCTCGATTTGCTGCTGGTCTGCCGCGACGCGGGCTATCTCGATATGGAGCCCTATTCGACGGGACTGCGCATCGTCCTGAGTGACCCCGCTCTTGATCTCGTCGGGCGCACGCTGCTCGTAGAGAATGACGCCAGTATGCTCATTGGCTTCGGCATTCTCTGGCGAGGATATGTGCCTGGCTCGCTCGCTCTACAACGCGCTCTGGTGCTCCCGTGAAGTGTGAAGCGAGCCGATTAGCCCCGTAAGGCACTCGCGCGTGTGACGCGCTAGCTCACGACGCGGCGGCGGAAGGTGCGCACACCCAGGAAGAAGAACACGACAATCGTCGCGAAGAGCGCAAGCAGCACCCACTGCATTGGCAGCGTAGTCAGCATCTGCCCGTGAATTGCCGGCACCATCGCGAAGCGCATCCCCTCCGCGCCATACGTAAGCGGGTTGAAGAGTGTCAGGATCTGGAACCACTTGATCGCGCTGAGCGCGCTCCATGGGTAGTACGTGCAGCCGGTGAAGAGCAGCGGCGTCAGGATCAGCGAGAACATCAAGCCGATCTGCTCCGGCTGAATGAGCGTTCCAAGCGTCAGGCCGAGGCAGGCGCCAGCGATGGCGATCAGGATGAGTATCGCGATCAGCTCCGGAATGCGATCCGTCCGCACGTTGTATTCACTGCCGAGAATCCACGCCGCCAGCGGAAAGATTACCGCGCCCGCCACAATTCCGCGCAGGGCCGCGAAAAAAACCTTCTCGACGGCTACCCACGAGACGGGCAGCGGCGCCAGCAGCCGGTCATCTATCTCACGCGCGTAGCCGAGATCGAGCACCAGCGGCAGCGTGACACCCTGCATGGCGGCGAGCAGCGCCGTCAACGCGACGATTCCCGGCAGAAGCAACGCGCCGAACCCCTGGGCAGCGAGCCCGATGCTCGGCAGAACCTTGCCGAAGATAAAGAGGAAGAAAAGTGGCTGCACCAGCACCTGTAGCAAAAAAGCGATGAAATCGCGCCCTGTTACGACAATATCGCGGCGCAGGATGGCGAGAAAAGCCGATATAGCCAGTCTGAGCCGGTGCTCTGGCAGTGGAGATACGGGCTGGGGGATGGGCATCATGCCCGCTTCCCGAGAAGCAGTTGTAGCCATTAGCGCAAGTTCCTCCCCGTCAGGTAGATAAAGACATCTTCAAGGCTGGGCCGCTTGACATGCAGATCGCGCACGTCCGCGCCTGATTCGATAGCCACCTGGGCAACCGCGCCAACCAGACCGGCGGCATCTTCGGCATAGATGTGGAATGTTGCGATGCCGCGCTCGCTCTCCTCCTCGCTGCTTTCCGCTGGCGGTCCGCCCCACGGCCCGCTGGGCCCGCGAGCCGGCAGTGCCGGAATCCGGACTGTTTCTGTGGTCGCGCCCACCTCGTCTACTTTGGAGACACTTGGGAGCGCGCGCAGTCGTTCGAGCAGGCTGCTCGTGATCGCACGTGTAGGATCGCCGCCCGCGCCGACCATCTCCGGCACGCGGATGCGCAGTTCAAGCGAATTCCCGCCGGGGATGATTTTCTTCAATCCGTCTGGCGTATCGTTCACGAGAATCTTGCCGTGGTCCATGATGGCGATACGCTCGCAAAGCCGGTCGGCTTCTTCCATGTCGTGCGTCGTCAGCAGGATCGTCAGCCCGCTCTCATGCAATTCGTGGATGCGATCCCAGAGAAAGAGCCGGGACTGTGGGTCGAGGTTGTTGGTCGGCTCATCGAGAAAGAGCACCGCGGGCGAATGCATCAGCGCCCGCGCGATCATGATGCGTTGCGACATGCCGCCGGAATAGCGGCTGGGCTTGTCATTTCGCCGGTCATAGAGTCCCATCTGATTCAGCAGCTCGTCAGCTCGCGTGTTACGCTCCTGCTTGCCCACGCCGTGATACGCGGCGTGAAACGTCAGGATCTCGCGCACCTTCAAGCTGCGGTCGAGGTTGCTCTGCTGCGGAACCACCGCAATCAGCTGCTTGATTGCCATTGGGTCGTGAGCGACATCCACACCCATGATGTGCGCGGAGCCGCCGGTGGGGCGCGTATTCGTCGTCAGTACGCCAATGGTGGTCGTCTTGCCCGCGCCGTTAGGTCCGAGCAGGCCAAATATCTCACCGCGCCGGACGCTGAAGCTCACGTTATCCACCGCGTTGAAGTTTGCCTTGGGATAGCGCTTCACGAGGTCGCGCACATCAATCGCATAATCTGTTTCCGGTCCAACCACCATGCAGTGTTCTCCCTGTTCCCTCGATGTTCGGTACTCCCGCTGCGAGATTGGAGCGCCCGCGCTGCTCGCGAGCCATACGCCATCTTGCCGCGGCTATATTGAGATATATCGAATTATATCGAGTTATATCGATGCTTGCCGTGCTCGTCAAGATATATCGGTAACTCGGCCAGCGTGCATATTCTACCGTGCGGAAAATAGCGCAACATGACGTCGGCGCGCCAGCACGAGAAGAATACGTGTGAAGGGGCAGAAGAGTCATGTCTGCCTCGCCAACCGGACATAGGAACTCCTTCAGGAATGTAGAGTACAGCCGCCGCAGTAGCAGGTTCATCGGCAAATGGCACGGCAAATGGCCTGACCATCCGGACAGGCTGCCCGGCGACTGAACCGCATATGCTACACTGATCGGTATGGGCCGCCCGGCCCGGAGACTCCTCTATAGAGCGACAGGGAGCGGCAAGCGCATGGCGGCAGATGACCGACGCATCGTGTATCAGACTGGTATCGGGCGCATCCCGATCTGCTCGCGCTGTGGCCAGCCCAAGACGAACTGCCGGTGCAGCGAGGAAGCCGCCGCTTCATCCGTTCCCCGCGATGGCTTCGTACGCATCGCTCGCGACAAGAAGGGTCGCGGCGGCAAGACGATGACGGTCATTACGGGCGTTCCTCTGGCGGAGGCGGAACTGGCCGCGCTGGGTCAGGATCTCAAGAAGCTCTGCGGGTCCGGAGGAACGGTCAAGGATGGCGAGATTCAGATTCAGGGCGATCATCGCGATAAAGTCGAGGCCAAGCTGAAATCCCTTGGCTACAAGATCAAGCGCGTCGGTGGATGAGCGTCTCAGACTGAGATCGAGACGTCGCCAAGTGTCGAAATCTCCAGTCGCGCGGAATCGCGTCCGGCGAGAGATGCTACGAGTCGCCCCCGATGTGCCTCGACCTCATATCCCGGCAGGTCGACGCGAACCGGCTGCCGGATTGACTTCACGCGAATCTCCACTCCCTCCGGTGCCCGCAGGCCCCCAATCTCCACGGCGCCCGCAGTGGATTTGATCCAGTTGCGCGAACCGCCTTGCAGTGTGACATGCTTCCACGTCACGAAGCTGTTGGCGGAATTGATCTGAAACTCGCCCGCGCAGTCCTCGATCCTGATCGAGCCGTTGGCCGTGCTGATGTGTACGCGCCCGTTCGTCCGCAGTACTTCCGCCATGCCGTTAGCTGTCGCTATATGCGCGCCCGCCGCGCAGTCCGTAATATGCACCTGGCCGTTGCCGGCCGAAACGTGTACCGGCCCATCCGCGCTGAGAATCTCTACCCGGCCTGAGGCGACGTGCGCGTGAATGGCCGCTGGCCCGGTGGATTGCGTCCGGACCGTTCCGTTGTAGGTCCGCGCCTCAACATGCCGCGCGCGCCCACGCAGCGTAATGGGACCGTTGACGTTGGCGAGCGTGAGCGCAAGATCCGCTGGCAGGTGGACATGCAGATCGACTTCACTGCCGGCAAACGACAGCCCTTTCTTGCTTGCCCTGATGTAGAGGAGTTGATCGATGCGCTCGATGTCGAGAATCGCGCTGCCCCGCACCGTAATGTCCATGTAGGACTGACTCGCGCCGGTGTCGACCGTGAGCTCACCATTGAAGGTGGCGACTTCCACAGCGGTGATACCGGATGTATCGAGGTCGCGGCGATCGTGCTTGATGGTGGATGACACGCTGCCTCCAGGGATGTGCTAGCGCGGGATCATACGCCGCGAGTCATAGGTGCCGCTAGAGCGACCGGCTACATCCATGTGCTCAGGAGCCGTCTACATGATAATACCCCAACAGTATGAGCGAGTGGTCAGCGGCGGCGCGAACGTCCAGTCCCCACCGCCGCGTGCGCCATCACTCGGTCGCGACCGTCACCACGCTCGCGCCGCCATAGACCTCGACATCAAAACGCCCCGGCTGGGTGGAGGCATCCAGGCTGTTGAGCACGGTCCCGCCGCCAATGGCGCTGAAATGCTGTTCATCCAGCGTGACGCTGCTGACGCCGCCATGGATGCGCAGGCGCGCCGCTACGCCAGCCGGTCGGAAAACGACAATGTGGCTCGCACCGCCGAAGATACGGAGAGGCGTCGTCCGCTCGGGCGATCCGAGCCGCACATAGAGCGAGCTTGCGCCGCCCTGCACGTCGAATGAGCGCAGTTTGACGTTGCGCAAATCCGCCTGCAAATGGGAGAGACCTCCCTGGACCGCGATTTCCCACGGAACCGCGCTGTTGAGCAGCAGCCGCGCGCTTTGCCTTTCCCAGGTGATGGCCGACTTGAGCCAGTCATACAGCGAGTAATGCAGATAGCGGATGGAAATCTCGCCGCCATCGGCATGGATGCGTGGCAAGATACCTTCGAAGCGCGCGCGTATGAGGTCCGGCATGTCGGCTTCAGTGGCGATTCTGACATTCGAGATGCCCCGCTCGAACTGAATCCGCCCGCCGGTGATCCCGTTGAGCGGCACGCTGAACGACCGGTATTGCTCGTGTTCGGAGTAATCTCGTGGCTCGTCATATGTTGACTGACTGGAAAATGGTTCGTCTCGCATGGAAGGTATTCTCGTCTTTCTGTCTGTTTGCGCTTTAATAGCGCGATACTGTGTAGACATGCGTCGTCTGACGCCTACTCACCGGACCTACATCGCGGCCTTACGAATGGAGAGAGTCGCCCAGAGTACGGTGCATATCGCGAGCACGGCCAGGATGATAAATGCCTGCGGCACGGATGTGGCGGAAAACTGACCGGCCACGAGATCGCGCGCGGCGTCAACGCTATACGCGAACGGATTGACTTTGGCGACGGTGCGCAGGATCTGCGGCGCGAGCGAGAGCGGCAGCATGATCCCGGAGAGCAGGAGCAGCGGCAGGGTAAAAAGATTGATCGTCGCCGACAGCGCGCTCTGGTCCTTGACCGTCAGTGCGAGCGCATAGGAGCATGCCGCCATCATCAGGCCGCCAATGAGCAACAGCAGCACCACAAGCACCAATCCGCCCGCATCAGGCCGGAAGCCAAGCAGCAATCCGACGCTCACCAGCAAACACGTCTGCACGAGCAAATTGAGCATGTCTACGGCTACCATGCCTAGCAGAATCGCCAGGCGACTGATCGGCGTGACGCATATCCGCTCGATCACGCCCTCGCGTAGCCGCTGAATCATACCGAAACCGGCATACGCGGAGCCGTAGATAGCCATCATCATGATCACGCCCGGCGTGAAGATGTTGTAGGCACTACCAGGCGGAAACCCTGGCATACCGGCAAGATTCTTGAGCAACGGCGCGAAGAGCAGCATGAAGCAGATCGGCTGAAACAGGCCGATGACAAGCCAGACAACGTTACGCAGCGAGACGTGTAGCTGCGAAAGGAACATGAGCCAACTATCACGCAGTAGTCGAGGCATGGCATATCTCCGTTCTAGCGGCGCGCTTAAGCGCTTTCTTCCGAGTCACGCAGCGAGCGACCCGTCATGCGCAGGAATACGTCTTCGAGCGTTGGTCGCGCGAGAGTGACCGTGCGGATGGGCGCGCCGTTGCGGTCGAGCAGCCGCAGCACGTCCGGCAACACCTCTTCGCCGTGCTCCACATAGAGCTGCAAGCCATCGTCCGTCTGCTGCAGATCGCGAGTGAATGGCTCCTCTCGCAGCGCTGTTGTAACGCGTGCGACTGCGCCGTTGCGCACATCCAGCCCGAGCGAGATGATGTCTCCGGCGACCTGCTGCTTGAGGGCCGCGGGCGTATTCGTGCTGACGATGGTGCCGTTATCCATGATTGCCAGCCGGTGGCAGAGGGTATCGGCCTCATCCATGTAGTGCGTGGTGAGGAAGATCGTTATGCCTTCGGCGTGCAGCCTCCGCACTTCCTCCCAGATGCGCGCGCGGCTCTGCGGATCGAGTCCCGTCGTCGGCTCATCGAGGAAGAGCAGCATCGGCTGGTGCATGATGCCTAAGGCGACATCGAGCCGCCGCCGCTGCCCACCGGAATAGGCGCGCACGAGGCGATTGGCGAACGATGCCATTTCGAGCCGGTCGATCAATTCATCCGCGCGCTTTCGTGCCGCGGCCTTGCTCATGCCATAGATGCGCCCCTGAAGCAGGAGGTTTTCGCGCCCCGTCTCGGCTGGCTCCGCTCCGCCCTGCTGGCCGACATAGCCGATGTGCTGGCGCACCTCGGCCGCCTGCCGCCTCAGGTCATAGCCGCAGACTTTCGCCTCTCCGCCAGAAGGCTCCAGCAGCGTCGTCAGGATGCGCATCGTCGTGGTCTTTCCAGCGCCGTTTGGTCCAAGGAAGCCAAAGATCTCGCCTTCCTCGACCACAAGGTCGACGCCGCGCACGGCCTGAACCGCGCCCTTGCGACCCTTGAAGGTTTTCGTCAATTGCTTCGTTTCGATCAGTGCCATCGCGTCACCTCCGGCCTCGCGAAGAGGCCACCAGTGGAAAGCGGCAGCGTTCCAGTTGTCGCTCTCGCGTGCTCTGGATACGATGATGCCGCTTTGGACCGGGGATGCGCGTCCATCGGGAGGTGGATGCAGGGGTGGATTCTAGTGGTAGCGGCGCGGATGGAGAGATGGAGGAGGGCCGTCTTATTCGGTCAGCAGGCCGAGGGCGCGTGCGCGCGTCACCGCTTGCAGCCGGTCGGCGGCTTGCAGCTTGGCGTAGATATGGTGAACGTGCGTCTTGACGGTGCTGACGGCGACGACGAGCGCGCGGGCGATTTCCTGATTGGAGTGTCCTTCGGCGAGCAGCCGAAGCACTTCGCGTTCCCGCTCGCTGAGTGGCTCAGCCAGCCCGGCACCGTGAGTAGAAGCCCGTGAGGTGGTTGACTCGAACGCCGCGAGCAGGGTGCCGGCATAGCGATTCCGCACGTCGTCGGGTGGAAGTCGCGCTCGCAGCCGCGCAAGCAGGTTGCGCATGGACGTACCCTCGTCCACAAATACGCGCACGTAGCCCTCCGGCTCAGCTAACGCTACCGCATGCGATAGCGCTTTGAGGGCCGCTTCACTCTCGTCCTGTGCCTGATGGGCAAGCGCGGCCAGTACCTCGATTTCGATGATGGCATTCACACGCTCTTCCGCTTCCGCTGACCGGCGGAGCGAATCAAGCAGACGCAGCGCGTCATCCGGCCGGCCGCTCGCGATAAAGACGCGAGCTAGTGTCAGGTGGTTGTATTCTTCAAAGATTGCGGGACGCCCGGGCGACGCGAGCTCCAGGGCGTTGCTGCGCGCCCAACGTTGCGCGTCGCTGATTCTGCCCGTGCGCAGTGCCAAACGAGCCGCGAGAGCCGCCGTATACATGGGAAGCCACGGATAATGCGCGCCGCTCTGGATGCGCCCCTCCGCCCGCTGGATCGATGCCCGCGCCTCATCGGTCCGCCCCTGCGCCAGGTACACGAGTGCCAGCCGGGCAAGGCCATCCACCTGGTCTTCGTCGTTCGCCCACTGCTCACCTAGCGCGATGGTTCGCTGTACCGCCCGCTCTGCTTCCGAAAGATCGTTCCACTCATAGAGCCGGTCGGCCAGCCCAGTATATGCGCCGCCCGCCAGAGCACCTGCCGCGCCTCCCTGTGCTTCCGCCATCTGGATGACCTGCCGGTAGAGATCGGCGGCTTGATGGATTTGGCCCCGCCACACCGAGACAAATGCCCACTGCAGCAGCGCGGTGGTCGCGAGAAAGAGATTGCCGGCTTCCTGGCTGAGCCGGACGGCTTCCTCATATGCAGCCGCTGCGCCGCGCATATCACCCATCAGCCTGCGGGCGTGCCCCAGCGTGAGGATGGCGCCGCTACGCTCAATTCGCTCATCGTCAGCGATGATATCCAGCGCGCGCTGGGCAAACATCAGCGTCGTCGCGGCATCGCCATGCATCGCTGAAAGAACGGCCCTTCCCACGGCTATCCCGCTGGCGAGCGCGCGTTTATGCACATCGTCTGGCTCCATCGACCGGTTCACTGCCACATATGGAGCGCTTGCTTCGGCCCGTGCCAGACAAAGCTCCGCCGCTTCGAGCTGGCCGCGCGCGAGGAACCCTTGTGCCTGGTACAGACAGAGGTAGGGATGCTCAGCGATGACGTCTTCGGGCAGGTGGGCGATCAGGCTGAGCAGTGGCGTCACTTCCCCGTTGCGAAGCAATTTCTCGGCTGATCGTTCGATCATAGCCGCTGCGGCTAACACGTCTGGAATCGCGAGCAGGTGCTCCGCCGCTTCGGAAAGCAGGTCTTCGCGCTCAAGCCAGAGCGCGGCGCGCCGGTGCAACTCTGGGATATCCTCACTGGCGCGCTCACGAAGCCGCTGGCGCAACAGGTCGGCGAAGAGATGGTAGTAGCGATACCAGCGCCGCTCGTCGTCGAGCGCGAAGAGAAAGAGATGGCCACGCTCCAGCCGTTCCAGCATTGCCCGCCCATCGCCGCGACCGGTCACCGCGTCGCAGAGTGGCGCGCACATGCGCTCGAGCACAGCCGTTCGCAGGAGGAAGGTCTGCACCTCCTCTGGCTGCGCCGCGAGAACTTCTTCGCCCAGATACAGCACGACATCGCGGTGGCTCCCGCTGAATCCGGCAATGAAGCGGGAGAAATCAGGGCGCTCCTGAAGCGAAAGCCCGGCGAGCTGTATGCCCGCGATCCATCCATCCGTGCGCTCGGCAAGTTGCATGACCTCTTCGACATCCAGCGAGATGCCCATCACATCGTCGAGGAAAGCCGCGGCCTCATCTGGCCTGAACCGCAAATGATCGGCGTTGATCTGGTTGACCAGATCGTAGATGCGCAGGCGGCCAAGTGGGAGTGGCGGCTCGCCGCGCAGCGCGAGGTAGAGGTGAAGCTGAGCCGGTGGATGCTCCAGCAGAAACGCCAGTGCATCATGAATCGCGGGTGTGGTGACCAGGTGATAGTCGTCGAGCACGAGCGCGATGTCGTGGTCGAGCGCGGCCAGGCCATTGAGTGTAGCGCGCAGGATGGCATCGAGTGGTAGCGGCTGGGGCGCGGTAAGCATGGCGAGCGCGGTATCCGCGAGATGGGGAGCCGCGCTGTCAAGTGCCGTGAGCACATACATCCAGAACTGCACGGGGTCGTTGTCGCTGGCATCGAGCGAAACCCATCCTACGGGCAGATTGGTCTGCCGCGCCCAGTCACAAAGCGCCGTCGTCTTGCCAAAGCCCGCTGGCGCCGCGACAATCGTGAGTGGGCGTTCCTCGCCTCGTCGCAGCCGTTGCAGCACGTGCGGACGGCTAACCATGCGCGCGGGTGTGCGGGGCAGGCGCATCTTCGTCGTGAGCAGGAGATGCGACGCGGCCAGGCCAGATGGTTCGGCCCGTAGGGCCTGTCCGCGCGCCCGCGGGTGGTGCAGCCGCGCGCCAACGGCCTGCCTTGACGACGCAAGCGGGTCAGGCGATGGAGAAATCGCCGGAGAAGCAAGTTCTGCTGCCGCCCGTTCCAGCCGCTCTGCCGTCAGGTCGGCGCTTCGTCCCAGGTAGCGCTTGACCGTACGCCCCTGCTTCCGCCGGTAGGCGTACCAGTAGGCGCCGCCACGCTGCACGTTCTCCTTGCGGATGGTGCAGCGCTCTCCTGACTGGCTTTGAAACGAGAAAGAGGTAGTGTCTTCCAGCCACGTTTGCCAGGATGGCGCATCCGGAGCGATCTCCAGCGCGAGAGGCGTGCCGTCCGTGAAGACACGATATGTCCGCGATTGCGGGTGCATCATGACCTGGTACGTCGCTGGCTTTGGCATGCATGCCTCCGCAGGTTGATACCTATCGTGTTACCTAACGCTCCTCCATCTACTATATCGTTAGGTAACATCCGCGTCGAGTGGAGAATGACCCACGTCAGGGAGTGGTGTCAGGGCACCTGTCTCTATGAGTTCCACGTCGCGGGGCCACAAGCGGTAATGTTCGCCTCTTCATGCCCACCGCTACCGGCGCGGGCGTTTGGGCTTCGCCGGTCGTGTGCCAGAATCGCCCCGGGGGTAACGCGCCGCCAGCGCCTGTGCCGCTTGCTCGACGGTGCCGTGTGCGGCGCGGAACAGTGCGCGGCGTGTCAAGCGAAAGCCGATCAGCGCGAATGGCAATTCAAGCACTCCAGGGTAGAGCTGCATCGTGAAGCGCAGCTGCGTACCGCCTTCGCCGGGCGCGACGACCATCTCCCAGGCGAAGTTCGTCTGCCAGCCGGGTAACGCCGTCTCCCAGCGGAAGCGATCCGGCGGCTCATAGAGAGCCATGCGCGCCGGAGTTACCCGCCGCGTGCCCGGGGTGGCGCTGAATTGCCACGTCATGCCGGCGGCCAGCGATCCCACCGGTGGCGATGCGAATCCAGCGCCCGCGAACCAGAAGCTCGCGTTATGCGGGTCCGCGAGAAAGGCGAAAGCGGCAGCCGGGGATACCGCAGCCACCGCCTCACCAGAGCTTTCGAATCGCAGTAGTCGCACGAGCGCCTCACTCAGCGTGCGTTGCCCTCACCGGCTCAGGTACGCGCCCGCCGTCACCGCCGCGCCTGCCGCGGACGCGCCTCGTCAGCACGAGCACGCCGAAGATCACCAGCGAGAGCGCCGAGATGATGGTCGAAAGCCCCGGCTGCGGGAATGGCACACGCTCCGAGAGATGCGTGAGCGAGAAGAGCCCGTTAAAGCCGGAGAGCGCCAGCGAGAAAATCCAGAACGTCAGCAGAATGATGAACCCGATCAGCCCCAGAAACCGCAGCGTATTCTCGGCTACGCGCCGCCGGAAAATCAGCAGCGTCACCGAAAAGACGATGGAAAGCACGGCGATCAGTCCCCAGACCAGCGCGAGCACGACCGCCTGATACTGCTGCCACGAACCGAGAAGTCCCTGCACAATATGATACTCCGGGCAGGCGGGTGTCGCGCAGGTGCGCTGGTCGCTGAGCAGATGCAGGTAGAACTGGATGTAGCGCGAAGATGCCGCCACTGAGATCGTGCCCAGGAGAATCAGCGCCGGCCAGACGGCATTGCGCAGGGAGAGCGCGAGGCTGCCCGCGGCGATCCGGATGCGGCGGTTCAGCGCGCTGCGCAGCGTGTTGATGACCGTGAGCGAAACCTGGTCCGCGACGGATTCCGTGCTCGATTCGCCGCTATCGATGGGTTCTGGCTCCTGCTGGCCGATCTGTCGCTCATCTACTCCGCCGACCGCGCCCAGACCGCTCAATGTGGCTGAAAGCGCCAGGATCAGCAGACCCAGCGGCAAATAGACGAGTGCCTGGATCAGATCGATGAACGTCAGCGTCGGTGGATCGTGCAGGCCGCCACCCGGAGGCACGCAGGCGCCAATGGGCCAGGAGACTGTGCAGGTCTGAATGTTGATGCCGACGTTGAGCGCCTGCGAGAAAAAACTCATCACGCTGTCGCGGAAGATGATGGCGAGCAGAAGGCAAAGCACTGCGCCCGCGATCAGATCGCCCGAAATCAACTCCTGCATCGTCGGCTCATCGCCGCTGGCGAATTCGCGGGTGACCTCGCCTGTCTCCAGGTCCACACGGCGGGTCGGCGTCTTGCCGCGCGCGCGGCGCACCCAGCGGCGCAGCGTATCCGCCCAGAAGATCGCGATGATGGCGAAATTGATGAAGGTGTACGTCCATGGCCAGTCGCCAATCAGACGCAGAATGATGTGCTGGCCGAGGATGTACGACAGGAACGAGTTCAGCCAGTCCAGGATGGCCTTGTTGTAGTAATACGTCACGCCGACGAAGATGATACAGAAGACCGTCACGATCAGCGTGGCAACCATCTGCCGGCGCAAAGAAGGGTGGCGCAGGATGGAAATCTGCAGCGTCATGATGAGCGCGCAGAACCAGAGGTAGATCGGCCACGGCTGGTGAAAGAGCTTCGCCGTCAGCGCGGGCTCTGCGGTATCGCGATAGCCGAGAAAGCCCGCCGCCATGAAGGCGACAACTCCGGCCAGGGCCAGTGCGACGATCAGCCAGACGGGATAGCGCACGAGAAATGACCGGCGCTCTTCGTCATAGAGGTCGGTGATGGCGTGATGCGGGCTGTCCGTTCCGTGTAGAAATGATCGCATGCGTCTTTCCCGCCTTATCTCTGGGCGAGCAGGAACGCGATTTGCGTTCCTGGCCAGTGCTTTTCTACCAGAGCGCGCCGCCCGCTGAAACCACCAGGCGAGTGGCAGCGCGCATGATGACGTGTCAGCGTACCGGTGGCTCAGATGCGCCCGGCGGCTCGTCCTCCGTGCCACTAGCCGTGGCCGGAACTCCGGCCAGCTCGGCGGGGCGCGACCGCACCGGGCGCCGCGGCTGACGCACGCGCCGGATGAGCATCAGCGAGCCGAAAATCACCAGCATGGCGAGTGAGATGTATGTGGGCGAACTGGGCGGATCGAATGGATGCCGCGCGAGGGCATGCGTTTGCAGGAGCAACTGATTGAAGCCCCAGAGCGCCAGCGAGAAGATCCAGAGCGTCAGCAGCAGGATAAAGCCGATAAGTCCGACAAAGCGCAGTGTGTTTTCCGCGACGCGCCAGCGGAAGAGCATGAGCGCGGCCGAAAAGATCACGCCAAAGAGCGCGAGCAATCCCCATCCAATCGCGGGTAGCACATAGATCACCATGTCCTGTGGGCTGCGCGCGCTGTGCAGATACATCTCAATGCCAGTCGAAAGCTCTGCCAGACCGAACGTGGCGGCGAAGAGCAGCGCGGGCCAGCCGACCATACGCAGTGAGACGGCGATATTGTTGATCAGGATGCGCAGCCTGCGGTCAAGCGCGCTGCGTAGCGTATTGATGAGCGTTGCCGTCACGTCCTCGGCAATCGGGACCGTGCTCGATTCATCCGGGTTGGCTTTGGCTGGCATCTCCTCTTCCAGCGCGCGATCATCCACGCCACCGACCGCGCTCAATCCGCTCAGGGTAGCCGTCAACGCGAGGATGATGAGGCCGAGCGGCAGATACAGCAGCGACTGAATGATGTCGAGGAACGTCAGGGTTGGTGGGTCGTGCGGTCCCCCGCCATGCGCGCAGGCGCCGGCTGGCCAGGAAACCATGCAATCCGTGATGTGCGCCATGCCCTGCGGGTGAATCAGCAGCCCGATGACATCCGAGCGGAAGATCAGCGCGAGCACAGCCGTCAGGAGCGCCCCAGCGATGAGGTCGCCTGAGATCAGTTCGGTCATGCTCGGCATCTCTTCGACCTCGCCGGCGCGGCCTATGCCGATATCAATCCCCGGATTGGGTGGCAACCCGCGCATGCGCCTGACCCAGCGGCGAATCGTATCGGCCCAGAAGATGGCAATGAGGCCAAAGTTCACGATGGAATACGTCAGCGTGCTTGTCGCGATCAGCCGCAGGAGACGCCCCTGCTCGAGCAGGCGGCGCAGGATATCGGGCAGCGACTCATTGAAGTACGTGATGCCGACAAACACGATACAAATCGCGCTCACTATCAGCGTCGCCCACAGCCGCGACCGCAGGGACTGATTGCGGAAAATGGAGACCTGCAAGGTGATGAGCACCGCACAGAACCAGAGAAACAGCAGCCACGGCTGCCGGAATAGCGTATCGACACCCGTGGTATCCGGCCGGTTCATCCAGCCGAAAAAGCCCGTGACGCCAAACGCCACGACGCCGGCCAGCGCCAGGATGATGATGAACCAGGCAGGATACTGCACGAGGAACGTGCGCCGATTTTCGTCATACAGATCTGTAATGGCGGGCGGCGACGTATCCACCGCGCGAAGTTGCCGCATGTACCTCTCCTCCACTCGGCCACACGCTCACGTTGTCTGCCGCTGGCAGACGGCGCCCCTCCCCATGCGGAAAGATGAACAAGCTCTGGATGATACCGCGGCCCGCTCCCGCGGGCGTTCGCATGCGTGGAAATGCGACCAGGCGTGACGACCCTACTATACATGCCAACGGATGAGAACGAAAGTGGCAACTTACGGGCAGTGGTGCGCGCTCTCGCCCTAGCCCAAAAGCGCGATATGCCGTATGGCGCGCAATCCGCCGAGCGGTCAGTGGGAACATCGACTCATGTCTGCTACGCTGGCTCACTCACCTCACCCATGAGTACGGCCTCTGCCGCGCTGGCGCTTTCCAGCTCCGGCGTGGCATGCGTACCAACGTGGCCCACGTTCAGGCGCAGGCGGAGCAAACCAGCCGCGCTGACCAGCCCGACGAGCGCGAGCGTGCCCGCAAGCACCAGCGGCTGATGCAGCCGAGCCGCCAGATCGTAGAGCATGCCACCTGCCACCTGCCCCGCTCCGCCGCCGATTGCGACCGCGAGCGCGCCGAAGCCGAAGTACGCGCCGAGCTGTCCCTTCGGCGCCAGTTCTGCCGTCACCCAGTTGATCATCGGGTTGATGAGGAGGCTGGCGAGCGAAAAGAGCGTGACGCCCGCGACGAGCGTTACGATGGCGCTCGCGCCTGCCGTAAGGCCGAGGCCCAGCCCTGCGAGGGCAACTGTCGCCACGAGCACGATGCGCGCAGAGAAGCGCGAGCCGAAGTAGCGCATGGCGGGATATTGCAGGAGAATTGCCGATCCTGCGTAGATGGCATATGCCACGGCAACCATACGCGGGCCGCCAAGGCGCGCCGAGGCCAGCGGAACGGTGATATTCAGTTGCGCCTGTAGGAACCAGTAGCCGGACGTCAGCACCGTCAGCAGAAGAAAGACACGGTCGTGCGCCAGCAGCCGCAGTGTGTGCAGGGCACTTGCCGGATGATCCGGAGCGTTCGCCGCCTCAAGCAGAACCGGATGGGCGCGACGCATCGTATCCGCGGGCAGCAGCGCGGCGGTCACGATGCCAGTGAGCGCAAAAATAGCCGCCGCACCAATTCCAACGGCAACCCAGCTCATCCGCAACAGCGCGACACCCGCCACCGGACCCAGGAGCAGGCCGATGCTCGACATCGTGGCGGCAATGGCGTACGCTCGCTGTCTGCCCTCCGGTGGCGCAAGCTCCGCCAGCGAAGCGGTTGTGGCGGCATCGAAGAACGCGCCGCCGAGGCCGGAGATGATTGCGCCCGCGATGAGCAACGGCATACTCGCTGCGAACCCCATGACGAGGAAGCCGCCCGCGCGGATGAAACATCCCGTCGCGATGGCGAGGCGCGCGCCCGCGCGGTCCGCGATCATGCCGCCCATCAAATCCAGCCCTTGCTGCGACATCTGGCGAATCGCCAGCACAATACCGACGGAGGCGGCGGTGAAGCCGGGAAGCGCAGCGAAATGGACGGCAACGAGCGGGACGAGCACTGAATACCCGAAGTACATCAGCAGCGTATCGAGGAACATGGTCAGCATCCCCAGGCGGCGTTTCTTCTCCAGCGCGGAGCCTTCGGGCATGGGGCGCCAGCGTGCGATACGGACGAGTTGAGCCACAGGAGTCTCCCGCTTCTGGATGGCCAAGGGACTGAATATTCAATGGAAGACAGACATCACATCAGGAAGATGGATATCATACACAGCCTACACGGTTGCTCAGGGGAACGTCAACACCGGAGTGCGCGCGTGGGGAGGACGTGAGAGAATTGAGATACGCAATGCCTCCTCTGGCGGCACGCGAGCTAGACGAGGTCCTCGGTTTCTGGCTCCAGAGCGGTTTCCAGCGCTTCGACGCGCCGATGGCCGACGGGGAGTTGCGCGCGCAGGAGTCCTGTGCTCGTGATGGCGGCCACGAGGAGGAGAGTCCCCGCCAGCAGGAATGGCTGGTGGAGCTGGAGGGAAAGATCGTAGAGCGCGCCGCCGGTGATCTGGCCTACGCCAGCTCCAATCGCGACGGAAAGCGCGCCGAAGCCAAAGTACGCCCCGAGCTGCCCTTGTGGTGCCAGTTCGGACGTCACCCAGTTGACGGTTGGCTGCATCTGGAGGCGAGCCACGGCGAAGAGACCAATGCCAATGAGCAGCGGCAAGATTGAATGCATGCCAACGGCGAGCGCCAGCCCCAGCCCCGCGCATGCCGTGCTCGCGCCCAGCAGCACCCGCGCGGAGAAGCGCGCGCCCAGATAGCGCACGACGGGATATTGCAGTACGATTGCCATGCCAGCGTAGACGCTGAACACCACCGCGACCATGCGCGGGCCGCCGAGCGAAGCGGCTACCAGCGGCACGGAGATATTGATCTGCGTCGAGAGAAACCAGTAGCCCGTCGTCAGCGCTGTCATCTGGAGAAAGATGCGATCTCGCAGCAGCAGGCTGAGTGTCTGGCGAAGCGCGGAGCGACCCGGCACTCCGAGGAGGTGATCCGCTTTCTCTCGCCGCAGTGTGTGTGCGGGCAGCAGCAACCGCGTGAGCAGGCTTATGGTGACGAAGACACCTGCAGATGCGATGCCAACCGCCTGCCAGCTCATGTGCAGAAGCCAGACCCCAGCGATCGGCCCAAGAAATGTGCCCACGTTCGCCAGGGTTGCGGAAAGCGCATAGACACGCTGGCGAGCCTCCGGCATGACGAGATCAGCCAGCGCTGCCGTGCCTGGAGCATCGAAAAACGCCCCCCCAACGCCCGCCAGCAGCGCCATCGCCACAAGCTCTGGCATTGAAGTAGCCAGCCCGATGCCGAGAAACCCAGCCGCGCGCACGAGGCATCCAACCACAATTGACGTGCGGGCGCCGATGCGGTCAGCGATCATCCCTCCTACGAGATCAAGCCCCTGCTGCGCCATCTGCCGGAGCGCCAGCACAGTGCCAATCGCGGCGGCGGTGAAGCCGGGCAGCGCGGTATAATGCACGGCGATCAGCGGAATGATGATGGAGAACCCGAAGTTCATCAGCAGGTTGTTCACGAGGATGGCCAGTATACCAAGCCGGCGCGTGTGCTCCACATCAGAGAGATCGTGCGGCAGACGCCAGGATAAGAGTCGCGCGGTCCTTGCCACGAAGCTATGCCCTGCCTTCCGGACGAGTGAGCGATACTGATGTCAGGATGATGGCGCTCAAATCTGGTAGAGCACGATCATACTACACCCTACACTTTCCGGCAGGATGCGTCAAAGTCAACGGTACAGACAGAGCGAAAGTCATGGACGCGCTTGAGGAGGAGAGACGACGGAGGCACTCGCGTGGCGCGGGATAACCGGGGCGACAGATAAAAAGCGACCCGCCGCCCGCGATGGAGACGGCGGATTGTCTGGCGCGAGCGCAGGCTCGCCTAGCGTTGCGTCATGTAGGGATCCAGCGCATCTCGCAGACCATCACCCATCAGGTTAAAGCAGAGCACCGTAATCAGGATGGCTAAGCCCGGCAAATAGAGCAGCAACGGATCACTCGTGATGTACGACTGCGAGTTGCTCAGCATCGACCCCCAACTCGACGTCGGCGGCT
>Ga0078972_1001911_pt1 | contig 73089 bp, 66 predicted proteins | sample YelNatPaOPGAMG01_FD_67568 | JGI IMG/M metagenome (GOLD analysis project Ga0078972, IMG submission 67568) | Hot spring thermophilic microbial communities from Obsidian Pool, Yellowstone National Park, USA - OP-RAMG-01 (SPADES assembly) (version 2) | ecosystem: Environmental > Aquatic > Thermal... | reverse complement strand
TGCTTGCGCAGTTGCTTCTCGTCGTCACCGTGTTTTTCGTCCCCCGGCTGGTGCATGGTCTGGACGAGGCAGCGCCGGTTGCCGCCGCGATCAGCCCCGCCGACGATGCCGACCTGACCCGCCGGATCGAAAACATGAGCCGTCCGGAGGACGATACGGCGTCGCCTGCGGCGTCAGGAGCAGCGCCGTAGAGCATTGAGCCTGAACCGGCGGTGGGCCGCCGCGCCTTGGCTTGCTAGCATCGGTGCATCCTGCGTCCTCGTCGTGATGCGCGTCGTATGCCCGACATCCACCATTTCCCTTTGTTTTTGCTGTCCAGTCTGCTGCTGAATCTGACGCCGGGGGCGGACATGCTGTTCATCGCCACGCGCAGTGCGGCGCAGGGCGTGCGCGCCGGGGCGATGGCGGCGTTGGGCGTGGGAGCGGGATGTTTGGTCCACGTCACGGCGGCGGCGGTGGGGCTGTCGGCGTTGATCGCGGCGTCGGATGTGGCGTTCGGCGTGGTCAAGTGGTTGGGCGCGGCGTATCTGGTGTGGCTGGGCATCGGCCTGCTGCGTTCACGGCCCGCGGCAGCGTCGCAAAGGTCACCGGCCACCGTCGGCAACCACGGCGCGCAGGTCGCGCGGCTGCGCACGGTGTTTCTGCAAGGGGTGTTGACCAATGTGCTCAACCCCAAAGTGGCGCTGTTTTTCCTGGCTTTTTTACCGCAGTTCGTCGGCTCGGCGGCTGGCGGTCAGGGTTGGGCGTTTTTATTGCTCGGCGCTGTGTTCACCGTCAACGGCACGTTGTTCAACCTGGGAGTGGCCTGGGTGGCGGCGCGGGTGCACCGCCGCAGCGCTGGCCTGCAGCGGCTGGCGCTATGGGCGCGTCGCCTGACCGGCGGGGTGTTCGTCGCCCTGGGGTTGCGGCTGGCGCTGGCCTCGCGGGTGTGACGCGCCGCCCGGCGGCGATAGAATCCGCCTGACCCCCGAGGAGCGTTGCAACGCACGGTGCGCGAAGCGTCGCCGCCGTCGCCAGGCTCGGGGCTTGGATCGCAGGCCGCGCTTTGCTGCGGGCCTGGCTGCAACGGCGCTCACCCAACCCGTGCCGGGCGCGGGATGCGGTGCGCATCCGCTCCCGGCCACTTTGTTCGGAGTCTGTATGAACGCTGTGGTCGATAGGACGACGTCCCCTGATTTCGTGGTTGCCGATCTGCAACTGGCCGATTGGGGCCGCCGCGAGATTGCCATTGCCGAGAGCGAAATGCCCGCGCTCATGGCCATCCGCAACGAATACGCCGCCAGCCAGCCGCTGCGCGGCGCGCGCATCACCGGCAGTCTGCACATGACCATCCAGACCGCCGTGCTGATCGAAACGCTGCAAGCGCTGGGTGCGCAGGTGCGCTGGGCGTCGTGCAATATTTTCTCGACGCAAGACCATGCCGCGGCGGCCATCGCCGCGCGTGGCACCCCGGTGTTCGCGGTCAAAGGCGAAACCTTGGAGCAGTATTGGGCGTTCACGCACCGCATTTTCGAGTGGCCCGACGGCGGCTACTCGAACATGATTCTCGACGACGGCGGCGACGCCACGCTGCTGCTGCATCTGGGTGCGCGCGCCGAAAACGACCGCGCGGTGCTGAACCACCCGACCAGCGAGGAAGAGCGCGTGCTGTTCGCCGCGATCGCCGCCCAGCTCAAAACCGATCCGCATTGGTATTCCACCCGGCTGGCGCACATCAAGGGCGTGACCGAGGAAACCACCACCGGGGTGCACCGCCTGTATCAGATGCACCAGCGCGGCGAACTCAAATTCCCGGCGATCAACGTCAACGATTCGGTGACCAAATCCAAGTTCGACAACCTGTACGGCTGCCGCGAGTCGCTGGTCGATGGCATCAAGCGCGCCACCGATGTGATGGTGGCGGGCAAGATCGCCGTGGTCTGCGGCTACGGCGACGTCGGCAAGGGCAGCGCGCAGGCGCTGCGCGCGCTGCGTGCCAATGTGTGGGTGACCGAGATCGACCCCATTTGCGCGCTGCAGGCGGCGATGGAGGGATACCGCGTCGTGACCATGGATTACGCCGCCGACAAGGCCGACATTTTCGTCACCGCCACCGGCAACTATCACGTCATCACCCACGACCACATGGTGCGGATGAAGCACAACGCCATCGTCTGCAACATCGGCCACTTCGACAACGAAATCGACGTCGCTTCGCTGGAAAAGTATCCGTGGGAGGAGATCAAGCCGCAGGTCGATCACGTCATCTTCCCTTCTGGCCGCCGCATCATCCTGCTGGCCAAAGGCCGGCTGGTCAACCTCGGTTGCGCCACCGGCCACCCGAGCTATGTGATGAGTTCGAGCTTTGCCAACCAGACGCTGGCGCAGATCGAGCTGTTCACCAAGACCGCGCAGTACCCGGTGGGCGTCTACACCCTGCCCAAACACCTCGACGAACATGTCGCCCGGCTGCAACTGCGCACGCTCGACGCCGAACTCACCGTCCTGACCGACCAGCAGGCCGCGTACATCAACGTGCCCAAGGACGGGCCGTACAAGCCCGCGCATTACCGGTACTGAGGCCATGGCGGCAACCCCACCCGTTCCCCTGAGCTTCGAGTTTTTCCCGCCCAAGACGCTCGAGGGCGCGGACAAACTGCGCGCGGTACGCCAGCGGCTGTACGCCCGCGGGCCCGAGTTCTGCTCGGTGACTTTCGGCGCCGGCGGCTCGACGCAGGAAGGCACGCTGCAGACCGTGCGCGACATCCTCGCCGAAGGCGTTGACGCTGCGCCGCACCTGTCGTGCATCGGCGCCAGCCGCGACTCGGTGCGCGGCCACTTGCGCAGTTTCATCGCCGCCGGCGTCAACCGGCTGGTGGCGCTGCGCGGTGATCTGCCCTCCGGCTACGGCATCGGCGGCGAGTTCCACTACGCCCGCGATCTGGTCGAATTCATCCGCGCCGAAACCGGCGGGCATTTCCACATCGAGGTCGCGGCCTACCCTGAAATGCACCCGCAGGCGCGCAGCCCGCAGGACGACCTGCGGCATTTCGCCGACAAGGTGCGCGCCGGAGCCGACTCGGCGATCACGCAGTATTTCTTCAGCGCCGCGGCGTACCGGCGGTTTGTCGACGACGTGCGCGCCCTGGGGCTGGACGTGCCTGTGGTGCCGGGCATCATGCCCATCACCAACTCCAGCCAGTTGCTGCGGTTTTCCGAGGTCTGCGGCGCCGAAATCCCGCGCTGGATCCGGCTGCGGCTGCAAAGCTACGGCGACGACCGCGAGTCCATCCGCGCCTTCGGCCGCGAAGTAGTCAGCGCCTTGTGCGAAGAGCTCATCGCCGGCGGTGCGCCGGGGCTGCACTTTTACACCCTCAACCAGGCCGAGGCGACGCTGGCCGTGCTCGACGATCTCGGGCGTTAGCGCGTCGTCGAACCGTCGCCGCCGTGGCCGCTGGCGGCATGCAGCAGCAACGCTGCCAGCGCGAAGCAGGCACCCGCAGCCGTCACCGCGGGCCAGCCGCCGGCAGTCCAGGCGTGGCTGGCGACGAACGACCCGACCGAACCGCCGATGAAATACAGCGTCATGTACACCGCGTTGATGCGGCTGCGCGCTGCCGGGTCGAGGGCATAGATGCGCGTCTGGTTGGCGATCTGGCTGCCTTGCACGCCAGCGTCGAGCAGCAGCACGCCGGCGATCAGCCACCATAGCCCGTGCGCGCCGGCGGCAAACACTGCCCAGGCCAGCAGTGTCACGCTCAGCGCCACCAGCAGCACGCGGCGCGGTCCGCCCGGCCGGTCGCAATACCGACCGGAGACCGGCGCCACCGCTGCCCCCATGATGCCCAGGATGCCGAAGGCGCCGACCACTGCCGGGCCGTAGCCGTAAGCCGGGCTTTGCAGCAGCGGCGTCAATCCGACCCAGAACACGCTGAAGCTGGCAAAAAACAGGGCGCCGGTCAGCCCGGCCAGCCGCAGCTCGCGGTGTAAGGCAAACTGCCGCAGAGTCGAGCGCAGCAGCGCGGCGTAACGCTGCCCGGCCGCTGCCGGGTCCACCGGCAGCCGCGGCAGGACGCGCCACAGCAGCACCCACATACCGGCGTTGGCTGCGGCGGCGAAGACGAACACCGCCTGCCAGTCGAATACATTGGCGATCGCCCCGGCGAGCACCCGCCCGCCCAAAATGCCCATCAACAGCCCGCTCATCACCAGGCCGATGGCTTTGCCGCGCGACTGCGGTGGCGCCAGGTGCGCCACCAGCGGGATGATTTGCTGCGCGATGCTCGACAGCATGCCGATGGCAAACGACGCCGCCGCCAGCAACAGCACGCTGCGCGCCAGCGCCGCGCCGAGCAGCGCGGGCACGAGCAGCGCGGCCATGAACAGAATCACCCGGTGCCGCGCATGCCGGTCGCCCAGCGGCCCGAGCAGCAGCAGCCCGGCGGCATAGCCGATCTGCGTGGCCGAAGGCACCGCGGCGACCCCGGCGACGGTGGTGTGAAACTGCTGCGCGAACTGCTCCAGCAAGGGCTGCGCATAGTAGATATTGGCCACCGACACACCGCAGGCCAGCGCCATGAAACCAATGAAATGGCCGCGCAACGCGGGTGGGGCAACCGCCGAGGACGAAGACAAACTGGGATTCGAGGACATGGCGATCGGAGAGCGAGCCCGCCATTGTCGCGGCGCAGCAAAAGGGTTGCACGCTCAGGGGCTTCGGTTTCGCGGCGCTGGTTCTACACTGCGGTTTTTCCGCTGCCTCTTTCCCTGCTCCCTATGACTGAAGCTCTCGACAACGCAATTCGCGCGGCACTGCAAACCTTGATGGATCCCCAGACCGGGCAATCGCTCATGGCAGAAAAAGCCATCAAAAACCTGCGGGTGGACGGTGGCGATGTGTCGCTCGACGTCGAACTCGGTTACCCCGCGCGCAGCCTGCATGCCCCATTGCAGCAGCAGGTGATCGCCGCGCTGCGCGCCGTGCCCGGGGTGAGCAATGTCTCGGTGAGCGTGCGCAGCCAGGTGGTGTCGCACGCGGTGCAGCGTGGCTTGAAGCCACTGCCCGAAGTGAAGAACATCATCGCCGTCGCCTCGGGCAAGGGCGGCGTGGGCAAGAGCACCACGGCGGTCAATCTGGCGTTGGCGTTGGCCGCCGAGGGCGCGCGCGTCGGCTTGCTCGACGCTGACATCTACGGCCCGTCGCAGCCGATGATGTTGGGTGTGAGCGGCCAGCCGCAAAGTCACGACGGCCAGACCATGCAGCCGTTGCAAAACTACGGTGTGCAGGTCATGTCGATCGGCTTTCTCATCGAGCCCGACAACCCGATGATCTGGCGCGGGCCGATGGCCACGCAAGCACTCGAACAACTGCTGCGGCAGACGGCGTGGAACGATCTGGACTACCTCATCGTCGACATGCCGCCGGGCACCGGTGACATTGCGCTCACGCTGAGCCAGCGCGTGCCGCTGACCGGCGCGGTCATCGTCACGACGCCGCAGGACATCGCCCTGCTCGACGCGCGCAAGGGGCTGAAAATGTTCGAAAAAGTCGGCGTGCCGATCCTCGGCGTGGTGGAAAACATGGCGATGCACGTGTGCTCGCAGTGCGGCCATGTCGAGCACATTTTCGGCCAAGGCGGCGGGCAGCGCATGAGCGCCGAGTACGGCGTGGATTACCTCGGCGGCCTGCCGCTGGACATCCGCATCCGCGAGCAGGCCGACAGCGGCCATCCCACGGTGGTGGCCGATCCAGACGGCGCGATCGCGCAGAGCTACAAGGCCATCGCTCGCGCGGTGGCCGTCAAAGTGGCGCAGCAGGGACGCGACTACTCGGCCAAGTTCCCGACCATCAGCGTGCAAAACACCTGACGCGACGCCGCCGCGCCATGCACGCAACTCCCCGCTGGCAATTCTGGATCGACCGCGGCGGCACGTTCACCGACGTCGTCGCGCGTCGGCCCGACGGCATGCTACTGACGTACAAGCTGCTGTCGGACAACCCCGGGCAGTACAGCGACGCCGCAGTCGCGGCGATTCGCCAGCTTCTCGGCCTGCGCGAGCACCAGCCGATCACCCCGCAGCAGGTGCAGTGCGTGCGCATGGGCACGACGGTGGCGACCAACGCACTGCTCGAACGCAAGGGCGAGCCGGTGTTGCTGGTGACCACGCGCGGATTTCGCGATGCCTTGCGCATCGCCTACCAGAACCGCCCGCGGCTGTTCGACCGCCACATCGTGCTGCCCGAGATGCTGTATGCGTGGGTGATCGAGGCGCACGAACGCGTCGGCGCCGACGGCACGGTGATCACACCGCTGGACGAAGCCGCGCTGCGGCGCGATTTGCAGCAGGCGTTCGCTGCCGGGCTGCGCGCCGCGGCCATCGTGTTCCTGCACGGCTGGACGTTCACGGCGCACGAGCAGGCGGCAGCACGCATCGCCCGCGAGGTCGGCTTCACCCAGATCAGCGCCTCGCACGAGGTCAGCCCGCTGATCAAGTTCGTCTCCCGCGGCGACACCACGGTGGTCGATGCCTATCTGTCGCCGATCCTGCGGCGCTACGTCGACCAAGTCGCCGCCGAAATGCCCGGAGTGCGGCTGCTGTTCATGCAGTCCAGCGGCGGGTTGGTCCAGGCGCATCACTTCCGCGGCAAAGATGCCATCCTCTCCGGGCCGGCCGGCGGCATCGTTGGCATGGCGCGCACCGCCGAGGCCGCCGGGCATGCGCGGGTCATCGGCTTCGATATGGGCGGTACGTCCACCGACGTGTCGCACTACGCCGGCGCGTTCGAGCGGGTGTTCGACACCGAAGTCGCCGGGGTGCGGGTGCGTGCGCCGATGCTGCACATCCATACCGTGGCCGCCGGCGGCAGTTCCATCCTGCATTTCGACGGCGCCCGGCTGCGCGTCGGCCCGGACTCGGCCGGAGCCAACCCGGGGCCGGCCAGTTACCGCCGCGGCGGCCCGCTGACCCTCACCGACGCCAACGTGCTGCTCGGCCGCATCCGCCCGGAGCATTTCCCTGCGGTATTCGGCCCGCATGCCGACCAGCCGCTCGACGCCGACGTGGTGCGTCAGCAGTTCGTCGCGCTGGCCGCGCGCATCGGCCGCGACACGGGGCGGGAGCAGACCGCAGAAGCCGTCGCCGAAGGCTACATCACCATCGCGGTGCAGGCGATGGCCGCGGCGATCAAGCGGATTTCGCTGGCCCGCGGCCACGATGTGTCGCGCTACACCCTGCAATGCTTCGGCGGTGCCGGGGCGCAGCACGCCTGCAGCGTGGCGGCGGCGCTGGGCATGCAACGGGTGTTCATCCACCGCTTCGCTGGCGTGCTGTCGGCCTACGGCATGGGGCTGGCCGAGCAAACCGCGGTGCGGCAACGCAGCGTCGAGGCGCCGCTGACGGCGGCGCTGCTGCCGCAGTTGCACGGCCTGCGCGACGCCCTGGCGGCGCAGGCCGTGCAAGACCTGCAGACGCAGGGGGTGGCTGCCCAGGCGATCACCCTGCGCAGCCGTGTGCTGCTGCGTTACGCCGGCAGCGACGCCGCGTTGGCCGTCGAGCTGGGCGACGTGGCGGCGATGCGCGCGGCGTTCGAGTCGGCTTATCGGCAGCAGTACGCGCACCTTCTGCCCGGTCGGGGGCTGGTGGTCGATGCCGTGCAAGTGCAGGCTACCGGCGCAGGGCAGGGCGCGGCAGACGAAACGGCGCCAGCGCAAACGCTGGAGCGGGAGATGCCGCTTCACCAACAGGTGGGTGTGTTCATCGCTGGGCGCTGGCAGCAGGCAGCGCTGGTGCGTCGCGCCGACTGCAGCGGCGGCGAGTACCGCGACGGCCCGGCGTTGCTTGCCGACACGCACACCACCGTGCTGGTCGAACCGGGCTGGCGCGCGCGCCTGACCGCGGCCGGGCACATCGAGCTGCAACGCTTGACCATGCACGCCCAGCAACAGCCGGAAGACACCGCCTGCGATCCGATACGGCTGGAGCTGTTCAACAACCAGTTCATGCACATCGCCGAGCAAATGGGTGTGCAGTTGCAGCAGACGGCCGTGTCGGTGAACATCAAGGAACGGCTGGATTTTTCCTGCGCGCTGTTCGACGCGCAGGGCCAGCTCGTCGCCAACGCGCCGCACGTGCCGGTGCATCTGGGGTCGATGGGCCAGAGCATTCGCACCGTCGCGCAGCGCCGCGCCGGCAGCATGCAGCCTGGCGACGTCTACCTGCTCAACGACCCTTACCACGGCGGCACCCATTTGCCCGACGTCACCGTGGTCACGCCGGTGTTCGACCAGGCCGGGCGCGAGCTGCTGTTTTTCGTCGCCTCGCGCGGCCATCATGCCGACATCGGTGGCATCACCCCGGGGTCGATGCCGCCGTTTTCGCGCACCATCGACGACGAAGGTGTCGTGCTCGACGACGTGCTGCTGGTGCGCGACGGCCGACTGCGCGAGGCCGAGGTGCTCGCGCTGCTGCAGCGCGCTCCGCATCCGGCGCGCAACCCGCAGCAAAACCTGGCCGATCTGCGCGCGCAGATCGCCGCCAACGCCCGCGGTGTGAGCGAATTGCAGCGGCTGGTGGCCGAGTACGGGCTGGACGTCGTGCGCGCTTACATGCAGCACGTGCAGGACAACGCGGAAAACGCCGTGCGGCAAGTCATCGGCGCGCTGCACGACGGCCAGTTCCGGCTGGAGCTCGACAGCGGCGCGGCGATCTGCGTGGCCATTCGCGTCGATCGTGAAAAGAGACAGGCCGAGATCGACTTCAGCGGCACCTCGGCGCAGCAGCCGGATAACTTCAACGCCCCGCGCGCCATCACGACCGCCGCGGTGCTGTACGTCTTTCGCTGCCTGGTCGACGACGACATCCCGCTCAACGCCGGCTGCCTCAAACCGTTGCGCGTGCACGTTCCGCCGGGGTCGATGCTCGACCCGCGTGCGCCCGCGGCGGTGGTCGCTGGCAACGTCGAAGTGAGCATGGCCGTGACCAACGCGCTGTTCGGCGCGCTCGGGGTACAGGCGGCCAGCCAGTGCACGATGAACAACTTCACCTTTGGCGACGACAGCCGGCAGTACTACGAAACCATCGCCGGGGGCTCGGGGGCGGGGACGTTGTTCGACGCGCAGGGGCGGCAGATCGGCGGCTTCGACGGGGCGTCGATGGTGCAGGCGCACATGACCAACTCACGGCTGACCGACCCTGAGGTGCTGGAGTGGCGCTATCCCGTGCGGCTGGAATCGTTCGGCTTCCGCCCGGGTTCGGGCGGCGCCGGCCGTTGGCACGGCGGCGATGGCGGCGAGCGCCGCATCCGCTTTTTGCAGCCGATGACCGCTAGTATCCTGTCCAACAACCGCCGCGTGCCGCCTTTCGGTCTGCACGGTGGCTCCCCCGGCGCGCTGGGCGTCAACCGCGTCGAACGCGCCGACGGCACGGTCGAGCAGCTTGCCGGCTGCGCCAGCGTGCGCATGCAGCCCGGCGATGTCTTCATCATGCAAACCCCAGGAGGAGGCGGGTATGGAAGCTGACGGCACGCTGCCGCCGATCGTCACGCTCACGCTCAACCCTTGCGTCGATGTGAGCTACGACGTCAACCGGCTCGTCGAAGACCAGAAAATCCACGCCAACGCCAACCGGCTCGACCCGGGAGGCAACGGCATCAACGTCGCGCGTGCGCTCAAGCGGCTGCAGCGTTCGGCGCAGGCGTGCACCGTGGTCGGCGGCGAAATCGGCGATTTGTTCATCCGCCTGGTCAAACACCAAGTCGACCATTTACACGCCGTGCGCATCGACGGCGAAACCCGCATCAATGTCACCGTGCAGCAGCGTCAGCCGCGGGCGCAGTTCGAAATCAGCGGCATCGGCCCGCAGCTCGACGCCGCGACGCTGCAGCACATCACCGCCACCGTGCTCGACCGCGCGGGCGACGGCTACGCCGTGCTCACTGGCTCGCGCATGCCCGGCGTGCCCACCGATTATTACGCCGAGCTCATCGGCCGCTTGCGCGCACAGGGCGCGCGCGCCGTGGTCGATGCGCAGGGAGAAATGCTCGAAAGCGCCGTCGCCGCAACGCCGTTTTTGATCAAACCCAACCGCGCCGAACTCGAACAATTGGTGCGCCGCAGCCTGCCCGACGTGGCCGCCGTGGTGCAGGCAGCGCAGCAGGTTTGCGCCCGCGGGGTGCAATGGGTGTGCGCCTCACTCGGCGGCGACGGCGCGGTGTTGGTCAGCACCTCGGGTGTGCTCATCGGTCGGGCGCCGGCGGTGACAGTGGCATCGACCGTCGGCGCTGGCGACTCGATGGTCGGCGCGCTGGTGCACGCCTTGTCGCGCGGCGACTCGCCGCAGCAGGCGCTGCGCCTGGCGCTGGCCTGCGGCAGCGGCACTGCGGCGCAGCCGGGCACCGAGCTGTTCGATCCGCAGGAGCTGCCGGCGCTGCTGGCGCTCACGCAGGTCAGCGCTTGACCGCCCGCCAGCCGATGTCGCGGCGGTACTGCATGCCGTCGAAGTGGATGTGGGAGATGGCCTCGTAGGCGCGCTGCTGGGCGATGCGCGGCGAGTCGCCCAGAGCGGTGACGGCCAACACCCGGCCGCCGGCGGTGCGCAGCGTGCCGTCGGCATCGAGCGCGGTGCCGGCGTGGAACACCAAACAGTCGTCGCTGGGCTTGGGCAGACCGGTGATGGCGTCGCCCTTGCGCGGGTTGTCCGGGTAGCCGTGCGCGGCGAGCACCACGGCCAGCGCGGTGCGTCGGTCCCACTCCAGTTCGACCTGATCGAGTTTGCCGGCCAGCGCTTTTTCCAGCACCACCGACAGGTCGCTCTTGAGCCGCGCCATGATCGGCTGGGTTTCCGGGTCGCCCAGGCGGCAGTTGAACTCCAGGGTTTTGGCGTGGCCGCGCGCGTCGATCATCAGCCCGGCGTAGAGAAAGCCGGTGTAGGGATGGCCGTCGGCGGCCATGCCCTTGACCGTGGGCAGGATGATTTCGCGCATCACCCGCGCGTGCACCTCGGGCGTGACCACCGGCGCGGGCGAATATGCGCCCATGCCGCCGGTGTTGGGCCCCAGGTCGCCGTCGAGCAGGCGTTTGTGATCCTGGCTGGACGCCAGCGGCAGCACGTTGTGGCCGTCGACCATGACGATGAAGCTCGCTTCCTCGCCCTGCAGGAACTCCTCGATCACCACCCGCGCCCGGCCGGCGTTGTGCTGCACGCCGTAGCGGTTGGCCGCGAGCATGTCGTCGATCGCGGCGTGCGCCTCGGCCAGCGTTTGCGCCACGACCACGCCCTTGCCCGCAGCCAGGCCATCGGCCTTGACCACGATGGGCGCGCCGACGCGGTCCACATAGTCGTGTGCCGCGACCGGGTCTTCGAAGGTTTCATACGCCGCGGTCGGAATGCCGTGGCGGCGCATGAAGTCCTTGGAGAACGCCTTGGAGCTTTCCAGTTGCGCCGCGGCGCGTGTGGGCCCGAAGATCTTCAACCCGCGGGCGCGGAAGCCGTCGACGATGCCCGCGGCCAGCGGCGCCTCGGGGCCGACGACGGTGTAGGCGATTTTTTCCCGTTGGCAAAACGCAGCGAGTTGCTCGGCGTTGGCCACTTGCAGATTGCTCAGCCGCGGCTGGCTCGCCGTGCCGCCGTTGCCGGGGGCGACGTACACCGTCTGCACCCGCGGCGATTGCGCCAGCCGCCAGGCCAAGGCATGCTCGCGGCCGCCGGAGCCGATGACCAGAATTTTCATGGGGCGACTCGCAGTCAACCGAACACGGCGTTGTGGTAGACCTCCTGCACGTCGTCGAGGTCCTCCAGCGCGTCGATGAGTTTTTGCATTTTTTCCGCGTCTTCGCCGCTGAGTTCGACGCTGTTGTCCGCGCGCATGGTGATGGCGGCGATTTCCGGCTTCAGACCTGCCGCCTCCAGCGCTGCGCGCACGGCCTCGAACTGCTGCGGTGCGGTCAGCACCTCGATGGCGCCATCCTCGTCGCCGAGCACGTCGTCGGCGCCGGCTTCGAGCGCGACTTCCATCACCTTGTCTTCCGAGGTGCCGGGGGCGAACACCAGTTGCCCGACATGCTTGAACTGGAACGCCACCGAGCCTTCGGTGCCGAGGTTGCCGCCGTGCTTGGACAGTGCGTGGCGCACTTCGGCGACGGTACGCACGCGGTTGTCGGTCAGACAGTCGATGATCAGCGCCGCCCCGCCCACACCGTAACCCTCGTAGCGGATTTCCTCGTAATGCACGCCTTCGAGCGCGCCGGTGGCTTTGTCGATGTTTTTCTTGACAGTGTCGGCCGGCATGTTGGCCGCTTTGGCTTTTTCGATCGCCAGCCGCAGACGCGGGTTGGCGCTCGGGTCGCCGCCGCCCAGACGCGCGGCGGCGGAAATCTCACGGATGATTTTGGTCCAGATCTTGCCGCGCTTTTCGTCTTGCCGGCCTTTGCGATGCTGGATGTTGGCCCATTTGGAATGTCCGGCCATGGTGGTGCGATGCTCCTGGAAACGGCCCGCCGCAGCAGGGGCGGAGCCGAAATTGGCGTTGATAGACTGCCGATTCTACGTTCGCCTCCCGCCGCCGATCTCCCGCGTTTCAAGGTTTGCATCATGCCCGACCCCATCGTCATCGCCCGCCACGGCGACCTCACCTGCCAGCTGCTGCCGCGCCTGGCCAACCGCCACGGCCTGATCACCGGCGCCACCGGCACCGGCAAGACCGTCAGCCTGCAACTTCTAGCCGAGGGCTTTTCGCGCATCGGCACCCCGGTGTTCCTGGCCGACGTCAAAGGCGACCTGACCGGCATTTCGCAGCCGGGCAGCCTCAGTCCCAAGCTGGCCGAGCGGCTCGACACCCTGGGGCTGCCCACGCCGCAGTTCGCCGCCTGCCCGGTCACGTTGTGGGACGTGTTCGGCGAGCAAGGCCACCCGGTGCGCGCGACCATTTCCGACATGGGGCCGCTGCTGCTCGCCCGGCTGCTGCAGCTCAACGACACCCAGGCCGGGGTGCTCAACCTGGTGTTCAAAATCGCCGACGACTACGGCCTGCTGCTGCTCGACCTGAAAGACCTGCGCGCGATGCTGCAGGAAGTGGGCGACAACGCGGCGAGCTTCACCACCGAATACGGCCACATCAGCGCCGCCAGCGTCGGCGCGATCCAGCGCGGGCTGCTCGCGCTCGAAGCGCAAGGCGCCGACAAGTTTTTCGGCGAGCCGATGCTCGACATCGCCGACCTGATGCAGACGGTCGACGGCCGCGGCGTGGTCAACATCCTCGCCGCCGACAAGCTCTACGCTTCGCCGCGCCTGTACGCGACGTTTCTGCTGTGGTTGCTGTCCGAGCTGTTCGACCGCCTGCCCGAAGTCGGCGACCCCGAGCAGCCCAAGCTGGTGTTCTTTTTCGACGAGGCGCACCTGCTGTTCAACGACGCGCCCAAGCCGCTGCTGGAAAAGATCGAGCAGGTGGTGCGGCTGATCCGCTCCAAAGGCGTGGGCGTGTACTTCATCACCCAGAACCCGCTGGACGTGCCCGACACGGTGCTCGCGCAACTGGGCAACCGCATCCAGCACGCGCTGCGCGCCTACACCCCGCGCGAGCAGAAAGCGGTGAAAACCGCCGCCGACACCATGCGGCCCAATCCGCCGCTGGACATCGCGCGCGCGATCACCGAACTGGCCACCGGCGAGGCGCTGGTATCGTTGCTGGATGAGAAGGGAAGGCCGCTACCGACCGAGCGGGTGTGGATACTTGCCCCCGGCGGGCGCATCGGCCCGATCAGCGTCGAGGAGCGGCGGGCGCTGCTGGCGCAGTCGCTGGTCGCCGGGGTGTATGACACTGCGGTCGACAGGGAATCGGCTTACGAATTGCTCAAAGGCCAGGTCGAGCCGGCGCAAACGTCCGAGCCACCCGCCCCCGCGCAACGCAGCGGCGGCGTACTCGACTCTCTCGGGCAGGGGCTGGGTGGCCTGGCGCGCGGCTCCGGGCGCAAGGACTCGCTGCTCGAAACCTTGGCCAAGTCTGCTGCGCGGTCGATCGGCAGCGCGGTCGGGCGCGAGCTCATCCGCGGTGTGCTCGGCGGTCTGCTGGGCGGCGGCAACCGCCGTTGAGCCGCCTTTCAGCGCTCATCCCAGCGCCGGTCGTCCCAGTCACGGTGCTCGTGGCGCCAGTGGCGGTGCTCCCAGCGGTGCGCCGGAACGCCGTACACCGGCGCGTAAACCGGGGCGTAGCCGTAATACACCGGGCGTGGCGGCGGAGGCGGCGGGGGTGGGGCGAAATACACCGGGGGAAGGGCGGGCGGCGGGGCGTACACCACTGGCGGCGCCTGGTACACGGGGTAGGCGTTGCTGAAAGTGGTGACGACTCCCGGCACCCCGACGTTGACCGACCAGAACACCCGGTCGGCGTGCGCCGCCGGTGTGGCAGCCAGTGCGGCGCAGCCGGCGAGCGTGGCGAGAACGTGACGGAACATGGCGACAACCTCCTGCGTGAATCTGCGCGTGATGGAGCAATAACGCCCGGTAGCGCCGTTTGCCGACAGCGGCGCGACCATCCTGTGTTCATGGACGTGCGCGGATAGGGGCGCAGCATGCTTCAGTTTGCACCGCTGTGCGCGTATCCCCGCAGTCGGTGGTGTCGGCAGCGCCGGCAGACGGGCAGGTATGACTTGGATCATGGACAAGCCGGTTTGCCGGACTAAGGTGTTTGCATGAACCACAGCGTTCGAGGCAACGGGATGCAAAACCGCTTTTTCAAAGATCGCCGCGAGGCTGGGAGGGAATTGGCGCAGGCGCTGGCCGCTGAGGTCGGGGCCAGCGATGAGCTGGTTGTCCTCGCCCTGCCTCGCGGCGGCGTGCCGGTGGGGTACGAGGTAGCCAAGGCGCTCGGGGCCGAATTCGACGTGTTGATCGTGCGCAAGCTCGGCCTGCCGTCGCAGCCCGAACTGGCGATGGGAGCGATCGCCTCGGGAGGGGCGATCGACCTCAACCGCGACGTCATCGCGCTGGCAGGCGTGACGCAGCGCGACATCGACCGGGTGATGGCCGAGGAAACGCGCGAACTCCAGCGCCGCGAGACACTCTACCGCGGTACGCGCCCGGCGGTCGACGTGTCCGGTCGCACCGTCGTCGTGGTCGATGACGGCTTGGCCACCGGGGCATCGATGCGTGCCGCGCTCAAGGCGCTGCGCACGCGCCACCCGGCGCGGCTGATCGCCGCCGTCCCCGTCGCACCGTTTGATGCGCCGCAGCGACTGAGCGATGTCTGCGACGCCTTCGTCAGCGTGCTGCGACCGGCGAATTTCCAGGCCGTCGGGCAGTTTTACGCGGTGTTCGACCAGACGAGCGACGAGGAAGTGCGCGCCCTGCTGGCGCAGTTCCCGCTCGGAGGAGCGCGCAAATGACGACGCCGACGACGCCGACGACGCCGTTTCTCGCCGTGCGCGACCTGGCGCAGCGACTGCAGGAGCGTGACAGCGATTTTGACGCCCTGCTCGACATGGCCGCCTCGCGGCGCTTCGTGCTACTCGGTGAGGCCACGCACGGCACGCAGGAGTTTTACCGTCTGCGCGCGCAGATCACCCGCAGGCTGGTCACCGAACTGGGCTTCGACGCCGTGGCCGTCGAAGCCGACTGGCCCGACGCCTGGCGTGTGGACCGCTATGTGCAGGCCGACAGCGACGACGACGCCACCTCGGCGCTCGACGACTTCGAGCGGTTCCCACAATGGATGTGGCGCAACCGCGAGGTGCTCGACTTCATTTCCTGGCTGCGGGTGGACAACGCCGCCCGGCCGCCGGGGCAGCGCGTGGGGTTTTATGGCCTGGATCTTTACAGTCTGTATCGTTCGGCCGATGCGGTGATTCACTATTTGCAGCAGATCGACCCCGAACAGGCCGAGCAGGCGCGCTCGCGTTACGCCGCGCTCGACCACGTGCGCGAGCCACAGGTGTACGGCTACGAGGCGGCCTTCGGTCAACGCCAGCCGGCGCGCGACGCCGTGGTCGCGCAATTGCTGCAATTGCGCCAGCAGGCGCAGTCCGCACTGCAGCGCGACGGTCTGACGGCGGTGGACGCGCATTTTTATGCCGAGCGCAACGCCACGGTGGTGGTCAATGCCGAAAGCTATTACCGCGCCCTGTTCGGCCGTCGCCTCAACACCTGGAATTTGCGCGACGCCCACATGCGCGACACCCTGCTGGCGCTGGCCGACTATCGCCGTCGCCGCGGCGGCACGGGCAAGGTCGTCGTCTGGGCGCACAACTCGCACCTCGGCGACGCCCGCGCCACGGAAATGTCTCTGCGCGGCGAGTGGAACCTCGGCCAGCTGATGCGGCAGGCCGCGGGGGAGGCGGTGCTGCTCGTCGGCTTCACCACTTACACCGGCCATGTCTGCGCCGCCTCGCAGTGGGACGGCGAAGTCGAGCACAAATGGGTGCGTCCGGCCCTGCCCGACAGCGTGGAGTATCTGTTCCACCGCAGCGGGCTGGACCGGTTTTTCCTGCGGCTGGACGTCGCCGCGGCGCAGCCCTTGCGCGAAACCCTGCTGGAGCGCGCCATCGGCGTGCTCTACCTGCCGCAAACCGAGCGCGCCAGCCACTATTTCGTCACCTCGCTGGCGCAGCAATTCGACGCCGTGTTCCACATCGACGAAACCGCCGCGGTCGAACCGCTTGACACGCCGCCGCACTGGCATCGGCCGGAGTCGGCCCTGCTGGCGGGTTGAAGGTGCGTGCATGACACCCGCAGCCGTGCTGGACGTGTCCATCGACTGCTCGGCGGCCGTGCTGCAGGGCAGCCTGGTGTTGCCGGCAGACGCCTTTGCGCTGGTGGCATTCGCCCACGGCAGCGGCAGCAGCCGCTTCAGCCGGCGCAACCAACGTGTTGCGCAGTTTCTGCAACGCGCCGGGCTGGGCACGTTGCTGTTCGATCTGCTCACGGCGGAAGAAAACGCCGTCGATCAATTCACTGCGCAATACCGCTTCGACATCGCGCTGCTCGCTTCGCGGTTGACCGACGCGGTCGACTGGCTGGCGCGGCAGCCGGCGACGCAGGCGTTGCCGCTCGGGCTGTTCGGCGCCAGTACCGGCGCGGCTGCGGCGCTGATCGCCGCGGCACAGCGGCCGCAGCGTGTCGGCGCGGTGGTGTCGCGCGGTGGCCGTCCCGACCTGGCAGGCGAGACGCTGCGCCGCGTGCGGGCGCCCACTTTGCTGATCGTCGGCGGCTTGGACACCGAGGTCATCAGCCTCAACGCCGCAGCGGCGCAGCAGCTCGGCGGCGAGCACCGCATCGTCATCGTCGCCGGGGCGACGCACTTGTTCGAGGAGCCGGGCAAGCTCGACGAAGTGGCCCAGCTGGCCGCCGATTGGTTCGTGCAGCACTTGCGCCCGGCCAAACGCTGAACCGGGCAGACCTGTTCAAATAGCGGGTCTATGCAATCCGCTGAAAAACCCTCGAACTTTTTGCGTCAGATCATCGAGCGCGATCTGGCGCAGGGCACTTATGCCAACCGTCGCTTTGCCGGATACCCGGCAGATGCCGCCGCGCATGCCGCCGGCCAGCCCGACCCGGCGCGCATCCGCACTCGTTTCCCACCCGAGCCCAACGGCTACCTGCACATCGGCCACGCCAAGAGCATCTGCCTGAACTTCGGCCTGGCGCAGGACTACGGCGGCATCTGCCACCTGCGTTTCGACGACACCAACCCGGAAAAAGAAGACCAGGAATACGTCGATGCCATCATCGACATGGTGCGCTGGCTGGGGTTCGACTGGAACGTCGGCGGGGTGTCGCATCTGTTCTACGCCAGCGACGACTTCGACTTCATGTACCGCTGCGCCTGTGCGTTGATCGAGGACGGGCTGGCGTATGTCGACGAGCAGAGCGCCGAAGACATCCGCCGCCACCGTGGCACGCTCACCGAGCCGGGGGTGGACAGCCCATGGCGCGACCGCCCGACGGCCGACAGCTTGCGGCGCTTCGAAGAAATGCGCGCCGGCCGGCACGCCGAGGGCAGCATGGTGCTGCGGGCGAAAATCGACATGGCTTCGCCGAACATCAACCTGCGCGACCCGGTGATCTACCGCATCAAATTCGCGCATCACCACCGCACGGCAGATACTTGGTGCATCTACCCGATGTACACCTTCGCCCACCCCATCGAGGACGCGATGGAGTGCATCAGCCACAGCATCTGCACTCTGGAGTTCGAGGATCAGCGGCCGTTTTACGATTGGCTACTCGACCACCTCGTCCGTCTGGGGTTGGTGGCCAGCCCGCGGCCGCACCAATACGAATTCGCCCGCCTCAACCTCACCTACGTGGTGACGAGCAAACGCAAGTTGGCGCAACTGGTGCAAGAGGGCCATGTGCGAGGCTGGGATGATCCGCGCATGCCCACGCTGGTGGGTTTGCGCCGCCGCGGCTACACCCCGGAGAGCCTGCGCTTGTTCGCCGAGCGGATCGGCGTGAGCAAGGCCGATTCCTGGATCGATTACGGGGTGCTGGAGCAGGCGCTGCGCGACGATCTCGACGCACGCGCGCCGCGGGCGATGGCCGTGCTCGACCCCCTGCTGCTCGAACTGACCAACTGGGCCGAAGTCTTTGGTGCCGCAGACCACGGCGAGCCGTGCAGCGCGCCGGTGCATCCGGCGCAGCCCGAACGCGGCCGGCGTAGTTTCGATCTCACCGCGCAGGTATGGATCGAGCGCGAGGATTTCATGGAAATTCCGCCCAAGGGCTATCACCGCCTGACCCCTGGCGGGTTGGCGCGGTTGAAGTACGGCTATGTGGTGCGCTGCACCGGCTGCGAAAAAGACGCGCAGGGCAGGGTGGTCAAGGTGCTGGCCGAGTTGCTGCCTGACACCAAGAGCGGCACGCCCGGCGCCGATGCCGTCAAGGTCAAGGGCGTCATCACTTGGGTTAGCGCCAGCCGGGGCGCTGCAGCGCAAGTGCGTTTGTTCGACCGCCTGTTCACCCAGGCACAGCCCGACGCCGGAGGGCGCGATTTTGTCGCTGCGCTCAACCCGCACAGCCTGCAGGTGGTACAGGCTTACGTCGAACCGACGCTTGCTGCGGCCGAAGCGGGCAGCGCGTTCCAGTTCGAGCGGCACGGTTATTTCGTTGCCGATCGCATCGACCACACGGCGCAAACACCCGTGTTCAACCGCACGGCCACGCTCAAAGACAGTTGGGGCAAATGATGTCCGTTGCCGCTGCCACGCTGAGTTTCGGGCCGCCGCTGCCTGCGGGCCTGGGTGCGCGCGAACGGCTGCAGCTGCAAGGGTTTTGCGTGCTCGGCGCGCAGGAGCTTGCCGCGCTGGCGGGCTACGACCTCTCCGCTTGTCAACCGGCGTTTGCGCTGTGGCACGATCTACCGGCCGACGGCTACCTCAAAGACGGCGGCCATTACCGCTTTCGCCGTCACGCCAGCTTCGTTCAGACGCTGCAGACGCCGTCTGGCGAAGGGGGCCTGCATCGCGTGCCGCACCGGGCGCATTGGCAGCCTACGGCGTACAACGCGCTGCATGGCGGCATGCTGCGCTGGTTTGCCCCATTGAGCGACAGTCTGCAGCAGGCCGGCTTTTGGCAGCCGCTCCTGCTTGGTCTCGGGAGGCTGTTCGCGCAGGTCAGGGCGGCGCCGCAGTGGTTCATCGAAGCCCATCAATTTCGCATCGATCCGCGCGAAGGTGTGGGGCGGCCGACACCCGAGGGCGCGCACCGCGACGGCGTGGATTTCGTCGCCGTCATCCTCATCGCGCGCCACGCCATCCGCGGCGGCGAAACCCGCGTCTTCGAGCTCGACGGCCAGCGCGGTGTGCGTTTCACCCTGGACGAGCCGTGTAGCGCGCTGCTGATGGACGACACCCGGGTGATCCACGAAACCACGCCGGTGCTGCCCGACGCGCCGGGAACCGGAAGTTGGCGCGACACCCTGGTGCTGACGTACCGCGCCGGGGGATTTTTGCAGCCGTGATTTATTGATTTGAATCAATGCAGAGTTTGCCCGTAGTGTTCCGCGCGAACACGTAAAACACATTCGGTTACATAATTGTCACTTGATGTCGGTCAATATGGCAATTTTCTTTTTTCCGGAGTGTGTACCATGCGTTTTACCTTTCGCCTACTCGCCGGCCTGATGGCGTCGAGCCTGCCGCTTGCCGCCGCGTATGCCCAGACCACGGCGTCGGCAGAAGATCTCCAGGCCACCCGCGCGGTGTCTGCCGAATTGCTCAAAACGCTCAGCGGCAAGTTGCAGGAAAGCATGAAGGCCAACGGCCCTGCCGGGTCGATTCCGGTGTGCAAGACCATCGCCCCGCAGATCGCCCTCGGACTGGCCGACAAAACCGGCTGGAAAATCACCCGCGTCGGCACCCGTGTGCGCAATGTCGACATGGGCACGCCCAACGTTTGGCAGCACAAGGCGTTGGCGCACCTGAACGCCGATCTGAAATCAGGCGCCAAGCCGGAAACGCTGGAGTGGAGCGAGGTGGTGATGGAAAACGGCAAGCCGACGCTGCACTACGCCAAGGCGATCGTGCTGCAGACGCAATGCGTCGCCTGCCACGGCACGGCCGAGCAACTCGCTGCCGGAGTGGCCGACAAGCTGAAGATCGAATACCCGCACGACCAAGCCACTGGTTACGCGCCGGGGCAGTTGCGCGGGGCGGTGGTCATCAGTCGCCCCCTTTGATCCAACCCGCAACGACCTCCGCGCCTGCCTGCGCGCAGGCGTTTTCGTTTCTGCCATGCCACGCCATCGCGGCAGGTGCCGCGCAGCCCTGCCTTACCACCTCAGGTAGGCGTTTTTGTTGCCGGTCTGCACCGTGATTTTGTGCGTTTGCCCACGGTGTGTGCCTTCGATGGTGTAGCTGCCCTTGGGCGCCTGCACATAGCACAGCGGGCCGTCGGCGGTGAACGACGCCAGCGTCTTGCCTTGCTGCGAAATGCGAATGGGCACATCGGCCAGATACGCGCCGCGTGGCCCCTCGACCATCCAGAAGCCCAGATTGAACTGCGGCGCCATCGCTTGCAGCGCCTTCAGGTCGTCTTCGCCCACGCCGCCGCAGACATACGACAGCGCACCGACGTGCTGCACTTGTGCCGCCTGGCTGAGCGCGGGGCTGAACAGGGCGAAAACCATGGCGCCGGCTACAGCGCCCCGGCGCAAGGCATGATGCGTGAATGTCATTTTCGCACTCCTTTCTGCATCGAACCATCGGGTATCAATATAGACCAAGGCGCCAGCACACGGTTCTGTTGCGTCAACGGGTTTCAGTTTGGCTTCATTTTGTCGCCGCGTGGCGCGGCGAGTGCAGGTTGGGCAGGAACACGGCGAGCAGCCCGATCAGCGGCAGGAACGAACACAGTTTGTAGACTGCGTCGATCCCCCACAAATCGGCGAGTTGGCCGAGCACCGCGGCGCCGACGCCACCCAAGCCGAACGCCAGACCAAAAAACAACCCGGCAACCGTGCCGACCTTGCCTGGCATCAGTTCCTGGGCATACACCACCATCGACGGAAACGCCGATGCCAACATGAAGCCGATGACTGCGCTGAGCAGGGCCGACACCTCCAGGCTGGCATACGGCAGCGCCAGCGTGAACGGCGCCACGCCGAGGATGGAGACCCAGATCACCGCCTTGCGGCCGATGCGGTCGCCGATCGGTCCGCCCAGCAGCGTGCCTGCAGCCACGGAAAATAGGAAGACGAACAAATGGTATTGGCCGATTTCGGTGCTTACATGGAATTTATGCATCAAATAGAAAATCAAATAGCTGTTGATGCTAGCCAAGTAGAAAAATTTTGAAAAAATCAGCGCGAGTAAAACCGCCAGGGTGCGCCGCACGATGCGTGGCGGCACCGGCGACGCTTTGGAACCGGCCGATTTTTTCGGCAGCCGATGTTGATGGCTGTACCAGCGGCCGACGCCCGTGAGCACGACGATCGCCAAAAGTGCGGCCAGCGCGAACCAAGCCACGCTTTTCTGCCCGTGCGGCAGCACGATCCACGCCGCGAGCAGCGGCCCGGTGGCCGTACCGGCGTTGCCTCCGACCTGGAAAATCGACTGCGCCAGGCCATGTCGCCCGCCGGAGGCCATGCGCGCCACGCGCGACGACTCGGGGTGGAAAATCGACGAGCCGGTTCCGACCATCGCCGCCGCCAGCAGCAGGATGGGAAAGTTCGGCGCAAGCGACAGCGTGAGCAGCCCGGTGAGGGTAAAGCCCATGCCCACGGCGAGCGAATACGGTTTGGGATGCTTGTCGGTGTAGGCGCCCACCAGCGGCTGCAGCAGCGAGGCGGTGAACTGATAGGTCAGGGTGATCAGGCCGATCTGGCCGAAGTTCAGATGAAAATCGGTTTTGAACAGCGGGTAGATCGCCAGCATCAACGACTGGATCATGTCGTTGAGAAAGTGCGAAAAACTGATCGCGCCGAGAATGCGGAATGTGGTCTTTTCCGCCTGCGCGCTGCTGCACGCGCCAAGCGCCGGGGTCGTTGGGGTGGAACTCACGGTTTGTCGTCGGTGTTTACGGGGTGCACCGGGAGGAATTGCGCAAGCGCAAGAATAGCCCGGCGGCGAATTGTTTGCACAGGCATGGAATTGGCACGGGCAGTCGCTGCGCTGCATCGGCGCCAGCGGAGTACCGGCGAAAACGAACGACCGTTCTATTTTTCCGCCGATCGTGCATAGAATAGAAAAAACTTCAACGGAGACGGCGATGACACCGCATCAACTCTTGGAACGTTTCGGCCCGCGAGAAGCGATGGATTACGACGTGGTCGTCGTCGGCGCCGGGCCGGGCGGGCTGGCCACGGCGATCCACCTCAAACAACTGGCGCAACGAACCGGCCGCGATATTTCGGTGTGCGTGCTGGAAAAAGGCTCTGAAGCCGGGGCGCACATTCTGTCGGGGGCGATCATGGATCCGGGTGCGCTGACCGAGTTGTTTCCCGACTGGCAGGCGCTGGGCGCGCCGCTGAACCAGCCGGTGACCGCCGACGAATTCTTGTTCCTTGGCGCCGCCAGCGCCCGCACGGTGCCGACGGCGTTGTTGCCCGATTGCTTCAAGAACCACGGCAATTACGTCATCAGTCTGGGCAATGTGGTGCGCTGGCTGGCGCAGCAGGCCGAAGCGCTCGGGGTTGAGCTATTCCCTGGATTTGCCGCCGCCGAAGTGCTGTACGACGCGCAGGGGCGGGTGTGCGGCGTGGCCACCGGCAACCTGGGCGTGGGCAAGGATGGGGAGCCGACCGACCATTTCCAGCTCGGCATGGAGCTGCGCGCCAAATACACCGTATTCGCCGAAGGGTCGCGCGGCCAGTTGGGGCGCCAGCTCATCGCGCGGTTCGAACTCGACGCCGGGCGCGATCCGCAGGCGTACGGCATCGGTATCAAAGAACTGTGGGAGGTGAGCGCGGAGCAACACCGACCGGGGCTGGTGGTGCACACCGCGGGCTGGCCGCTCGACGCGCACACCTACGGTGGCGGCTTTCTCTATCACCTCGAAGAGCGCAAAGTCGCCGTCGGTTTCGTCGTCGGCTTGGATTACACCAACCCCTGGCTGAGTCCGTTCGAGGAATTCCAGCGCTTGAAAACGCACCCGGCGCTGCGCGGCGTGTTCGACGGCGGCAAGCGCCTGGGCTACGGCGCGCGCACCATCACTGCTGGCGGACTGCTGTCGTTGCCCAAGCTGGTTTTCCCCGGCGGCTGCCTGGTGGGCTGCGAGGCGGGGTTTCTCAACGCATCGCGCATCAAAGGCAGCCATGCGGCGATGAAGAGCGGCATGCTCGCCGCGCAGGCCATCGCCCAGGCGCTTGCCGACGGGCGCGAACGCGACGAACTCGGCGCCTACCCGGCGGCGTTCGAGCAGTCATGGTTGTTCGACGAGCTGAAGACGGCGCGCAATTTCAAGCAATGGTTCAAAAAGGGGCGAACGCTGGGCACACTGATGACGGGGATCGAGCGCTGGTTGCTGCCGCGCTTGGGGATGAAATCGCCGCCGTGGACGCTGCACCATCACACCGCCGATCATGCCATGCTCAAACCCGCTGCCGACTGCCCGCGGATCGACTACCCCAAACCCGACGGCGTGCTCACCTTCGACCGTCTCAGCTCGGTGTATCTGAGCAACACCAACCACGAAGAAAACCAGCCGCCGCACCTCACGCTCAAAGACGTGTCGGTGCCGGTGCAAATCAACCTCAAAACCTACGCCGGGCCGGAGCAGCGCTACTGCCCGGCCGGGGTGTACGAATTCGTCAAAGGCAGCGACGGCAACGACCGGCTGCAGATCAATGCGCAAAACTGCGTGCACTGCAAAACCTGCGACGTCAAAGACCCGACGCAAAACATCGTCTGGGTCGCGCCCGAAGGCGGCGGCGGGCCGAACTACGTCGGCATGTGACCGCGGGCGCGCAGCGACGGGCGTGTCTGGCTGAGGGCCTGGCGTAACCCCGGCCGCATACGCGCAAACACGGGGGATGGCGGCCCCGCCGCAGCCCGTGGCCGTCTGCCAGCGGCGGCGGCCGATACACTGTGACGAAATTCCACGGGCCGGACGTTGGACTGCGCAGCACAGCGCCAGCGCCTGGCCGTTTGCTTTTGCTGCCTGCATGCCCGGTTCGCTTTCTCTGTCCGCTTTGTCGCCGAGTGTCTCGACGAGCGTCTGGCCGCCCAGCACGTCAACGATGCAGCGTCGGCTGCAGCTGGGGTTTTGGGCGCTGATCGCGCTCACGCTGTGCTTCGGCGCCTGGCTGGCGTGGATCAACTGGCAGCGCCAAAACGACCTGCTGCGCACCACGCTGCGGGTGGAAACCGCGTTTCTCGCCGATGCCACCTCGGCCTACCTCGATCGCTACGAGATGGTCATGGCTGCCCTGGGCGACGAATTACAGGCCCATCCGCAGCTGCTCGCCGAACCGCGGCTGCTGCGCCCGGTGTTGCAGCGTTACCGCGAACTGCTCGGGCCCGAGCAGGCACTGGCGATCAATCTGTCGCATCCCGACGGCCAGGTGTTCGCCACCTCGCTGCCCGAAGACACGCCGCTGCCGAATTTCAGCACCATGCCCGAAATCTGGGAAGGCATCCGCGAAGCGCAGCAGGTGCAGCGGCTGGAGGTCGGCAGGGCGGTCATCGGCCCGATGCTGCACCGCTGGGTGATACCGCTGCGGCTGATGGTCAAAAACGCCGCGGGCCAGCCGCAGTGGTTGATTGCCGTGCCGGTCGAACTCAACGATTTTCTCGACCGCTGGCGACGCTCGGTCGCAGCAGCGCAGTACGCCATGCCGGGAATGTCGATCGCGTTGATGCGCGCCGACGGCTATTTGCTGGCGCGCTGGCCGGCGCCCAAAACCGAGGATCTACCGCGGTTTTACGGCACACGCCGGCAGGGAGCGCTGGCGCGCGCCGCGCAGCACGCGCCGCAGGCGATGAGTGGGGAATTCAGCGGCCGGGTCGATTCGGACCAGATCCCGCGGCTGGGTGCCTGGGTGCGGCTGCCGCACGACGGCGTGCTGGTCAACATGACCGTGCCGCGGGCGCTGTTGTGGCGTGACTTTTGGCGTGCGTACTGGCCGGCGCTGACCATCCTGGCCGCCTGGCTGGCCATTCTCTTCCTGGCCTACCGCCTGGTCAGTCGGCAAGCCGAGCGTGAACGAGCGCAACTGCGCGACCGCGCCGACATCATGTACCGCCTGGCCAACCAAGACAGCCTGACGGGTTTGCTCAACCGCCGTGGCATGGGCGAGCACTTGCAGCGCGCGCACGAACTGGCGCGCGAAACCGGCGTCGGCTACGCCTTGGTGCTGTTCGATCTGGATCATTTCAAGTTGATCAACGACGGTTTCGGTCATGCCGCGGGAGATGCCGTGCTGCAACAGGTGGCGCATTTGCTGCAGACTCGCGTGCGCAAGGAAGACCAGGTGGCGCGTTGGGGCGGCGAGGAATTCCTGCTGCTGCTTCCCGCAGCCACTGTAGAGACCGCGCGCATCACCGCGGAAAAGCTGCGCGAACTCATCGCGCACACGCGCATGTCGGTGGGCGGTACCGAATTGCGCCTGACGGCCAGTTTCGGCGTGTCCGCCTGGGAGCCGCAGCGCGCGACGACCGTCGCCGAACTGCTCGGGCAATGCGACTCGGCGCTGTACAACGCCAAGTCCGGCGGGCGCAACTGCGTGGCGCTGTTCGAGGGGCAGTCGGCGCACGACTATTTGCGTGGTTTCACGCTCAAGCGCGCCATCGAGGACGACCGCATCCGCGCCGCGTATCAGCCGTTGGTGTCACTGGCCGACGGGCAGATCGTCGGCTACGAAGCGCTGGCGCGCCTGGTCAGCGAAAGCGGCGAGGTGATCGCCGCCGGGCAGTTCATCGACGTGGCCAACCGCCTGCGGCTGGAGCACCACATCGACGCCCGCGTGTCCAAACAGGTCATGGCGCACTGCAGCCAGCGGCTGAGCCAGACCGGCGAGCCGGTGAAATACATGATCAACTGTTCGGCGGACTTTCTCAGCCGCGCCGAAGACGTGCAAGCCCTGCTCGACCGCGCGCAACACTATTGCCGGACTTGCGCTGCCGGTCTGAACGGCAAAGACAAGCCACTGGTCATCGAGATCACCGAACGCCAGCTCATCGGCGGCGCTGAGGCCGTGCGCAAGCTGGTGCAGCCGCTGATCGACTTTGGCTTCCAACTCGCGGTGGACGATTTCGGCAGCGGTTATTCGTCGTACCTCTACGTCCTCAAGCTGCCGGTGCGTTACATCAAAATCGAAGCCGAGCTCGTGCGCCAGGCCGCCGGCAGCGAGCGGGCGCGCACCATGGTGCGGTCGATCAACGGCATGGCGCACGACCTGGGCATCCTGACCATTGCCGAAGGTATCGAAGACGCCGCCACGGCCGACGCCATGCGGCAAATCGGCGTCGATTGGGGGCAGGGCTACTACTGGGGCAAGCCGCAGATCCCGGATTGAGCGTGCTGGGCCGGCCGCGGCGCATCGTCGCCGGATCGGTTCAAATACCGGCATTTCGGCTTTGATGCGTCGTATGCAATTCGTTCTGCGCCAGCCCGATCCACGTGCACAGCACCGCCTGCTGCAGGCGGGAACTCACCCCTTGCTGGCGCAGTTGTACGCCGCGCGCGGGGTGAAGGATGCGCAGGAACTGGAACTGGACTTGCCGCATCTGCTGCCCCCGGCGCAGCTCAAAGGGGCGCAGGAGGCCGCCGCCGCCCTGGCCGAGGCGATCGGCCGCGGTCAGCGCCTGCTCATCGTCGCCGATTACGACTGCGATGGCGCTACCGCCTGCGCCGTGGGGCTGCGCGGTCTGCGGGCGCTGGGCGCGCAGGTGACGTACCTCGTTCCCAACCGTTTCACCACCGGCTACGGCTTGTCGCCCGCCGTGGTCGATCTGGCGCTGCAGCATCCGGCAGGCAAACCCGATTGGATCATCACCGTGGACAACGGCATCGCCAGCGTCGACGGCGTGGCACACGCCAAGGCGCACGGGGTGCGCGTGCTCGTCACCGACCATCACTTGCCGGGGCCGGTCTTGCCCGCCGCCGACGTCATCGTCAACCCCAACCAACCAGGCTGCGATTTTCCAAGCAAGTCGATCGCCGGGGTCGGGGTGATGTTCTACGTGCTGCTGGCTCTGCGTGCCGAGCTGCGCCGGCGTGGCGTGTTCGACGCCGCCAGCCAGCCGCGACTGGACGCGCTGCTCGATCTGGTCGCGCTGGGCACGGTGGCCGACGTCGTGCGGCTGGATGCGAACAACCGTCTGCTGGTGGCGCAAGGGCTCAAGCGCATCCGTGCCGGGCGCATGCAGCCGGGCATTGCCGCGCTGCTGCAGGTCGCCGGGCGTGACGCGACGCGCCTGGGCAGCGCCGATCTGGGCTTTGCGCTGGGGCCGCGGGTCAACGCCGCCGGTCGGCTGGCCGATATGACGGTGGGCATCGAATGTCTGAGCACCGACGACCCGGCGCGCGCGCTGCTGCTGGCGCAGCAGCTCGACGCCCTCAACCGCGAGCGACGCGGTATCGAAGCCGGCATCAAAGCCGAGGCGCTGCAAATGCTCGACCAGCTCGATACCGGCGGGCAAACCGGCGCCGCGGCCATCAGCCTGTTTGCGCCGCACTGGCACGAGGGCGTAATCGGCATCGTCGCCGGGCGGATCAAAGACCGCGAGCACCGCCCGACGTTCGTATTCGCTCCGGCCGAGGACGGCACGCTGCGCGGCTCGGGGCGGTCGATCGCCGGGTTTCACCTGCGTGACGCGCTGGACCTCGTCGCCAAGCGCGAGCCCGGTCTGCTGTTGCGCTTTGGCGGCCATGCGATGGCCGCAGGTTGCACGCTGCTGGCAGACGGCTTCGAGCGGTTTCGCGCCGCGTTCGCGCAAGTCGCCGCAGAGTGGCTGGAGCCGGCGATGTTGCAGCGTCGCCTGGAAGTCGATGGCCCGCTGCCGGCGCAGTGGCTATTGCCCGAGATGGCGGCGCTGCTGGGCGCTCAGGTTTGGGGGCAGGGGTTCGCCGCGCCGCTGTTTAGCGCCCGCGTGCAGGTACGACAGCAGCGGCTGATCGGCGAGCGGCATCTCAAGTCTAGGGTACGGCTGCTCGACGCCGACGGCGTGACGGCCGATGCGCTGTTCGACCTCGTCGCCTGGGGGCGCACCGAGTTTCTGCCTGACGAGGCGCGCATCGCTTACCGTCTGGAGAGCAACACCTGGCAGGGGGTGACGCAGTTGCAGCTCGTGCTCGAAGCGGTCGAAGGCTGAAATTCAGCGCCGTGTCGCTGCGCGCTGCACGCAGTCCACATACGCCGCGCCGTCGGGCGGCAGGCCGGTGCGCTGCGCGGTCCACAGCATCTCGCCCAGACACTCCATGATGGCGTGGTGCGCCGCGTGTTCGCCTTGCCGGCTGCGCAGCAGCTCGAACGCCTGGCGGATCCCCGGCGGTTGATCGATCGACACCTGTTCGCTGATCGACAAATGCATCGACAGGTGCAGGAACGGATTGGTTCGCCCCTGCTCGACGCTGTAATCGCGGTCGCGGCTGTTCACGTCGGCCAGCTCGTCGTGGTACTGCGGATGCTGCTCGATCCAGCCGACGGCGATGAGCTCCAGAGGCGTGAGCACGCCACCGGAGCGGTGCCGCTGCCACGCCGAAATGAAAAACTGCCGGACGTCGTCTTTGCTCGGGTTGAACATAAGGGCGGTATTGTGCGGCAGAAACTGGCGTATGGCAGATTGCGTTTGTGCACGCTACGTCGCGCCTGGGCCGATGACGCCCCCGCTTCGCGCTTACAAAGCCGGTGGTTTCGTGATTTTTTTCACGAAACGGAGCCATTCGCCCGAGAGCGATTGATGTCGATCATTGAATTTGACATTGCGGCGACTAAAGTTATTTTACAAAGTCTCACTGCAGAAGGAACCGATGATGAAACGTCCTAATATTCACAGCCTTGTTGGTTTTGCCTACAGTTTGGTAGCGGTCATCGTGGCAGTTTGTCTGACGCCTCAACAAAATGCACTGGCGGCAACGGCAACGACCACGTTTCAGGTCACGGCCACCGTGTTGTCGACCTGTTTGGTTTCCGCCACTCCCCTGGCGTTTGGCAATTACAGCGGCGCGCAGACTGATGCCACATCGACAGTGTCGGTGACCTGTACCAACACCACGCCCTACAACGTTGGCCTCGATGCAGGGTTGTCAACCGGGGCGACAGTCACCACACGGGCGATGCAAAACGGTTCAAATACCCTTGGCTATGCCCTTTATTCCGACTCCGCACGGACGGTTAATTGGGGCAATACCCCGGGCACCGACACCGTCGCAGGGACAGGAACTGGCCTTGCGCAAACTTTGACGGTGTATGGCCGTATCCCGGCGGGTTCACTGCCTGCTCCCGGTGCTTACGCCGATACCATTACCGTGACAGTCACCTATTGATGACGCGGCAGGGCTGCGGCTGTGAGGGTTAGCGGCTTCAGGCGTTGGCTGCTGAGCCTGTTCGTGCCGGGCGCGGTGCTCGTCAGCATTGACCGTACTGCACTCGCGTCGGCGCTGACGGTGGCGCCTGTGACCCTCACCATGCCTGCGGGGCAGATGGCAAGCAGCCTGACGCTGTCCAATCCCGGTCATCAGCCGCTAGCCTTCCAGATCCGTGCGTTTTCGTGGGAGCAACGCGGCGGCAGCGATCATCTCGCCGCGACTGATGCCCTGCAGTTCAGCCCGCCAATGGGCTTGCTGGCGGCTGGTGCCAGCCAAGTCGTGCGTCTGGTGCTGCGCAGCCCGGCGCAGGTCTCCGAAGCGAGCTATCGCCTGCTCATCGACCAGATTCCGCCGCCAGCCTCGCCCGGAACGGTCAGCATGGTGCTACGCATGTCGATCCCCGTGTTTGCCGAGCCGCCGTCACGTGTTTTTCCCGACCTGCAATGGCATGTCGAGACCAACGACAAGCAGGCGTGGCTCGTCGCAGAGAACCGCGGAGGGAGCCATGAAGTTGTGCGCAATCTGGCCTTGCGCGCGCCGGATGGCAGCAGAGTGCCGGTGGAAGGCGGGGCGTTCGGCTACGTGCTGGCTGGTGCCAGCCGACGCTGGGAACTCGCGTTGCACTCTGCAGCGCTGGCCGCCAGCACAGTGATGGAACTCTCTGCGCAAACCGATCATGGCTCCATCGATATCGACGTCCCGGTGGCAATGTCAAAGCCATGATCGCATGCCCAGACGACGCCTGCGGCTGCTCCGAACAATCGCCATGATGGTCCTTGCTGCGGGCGCTGCATTCCAGGCTGGAGCGGCCGATGTGACTCTCTTGCTCGACGTGGTGGTCAATGGCCGTCCAAGCGGCAAGATCGGAACTTTCGTCCAGCGCGGCGATGAATTGTTCGCGCGTCCGAAGGAATTGCGTGACCTTGGTTTGCGCCTGCCGCCGTCCTTGCGCCGCGAGAAGGACGGACTCGTCGCCTTGTCAGCGTTGCCTCACGTCAGCGCCCGGCTCGATCCCTCGACACAGACACTGACGATCGCTGCCGGCACAGATGCGTTGCGCCCAGAATTGTTGCGCATCGGCTCTGCACCGGCGCGACACATTGCAGTGCAAAGCGGCACTGGCGCGACGCTGGATTACGACATCACCACAACATCCGGCAGTGGGCAAAATGCGGGAAGTGGGCAGTTTGGTCTGCGCGCATTCTCGCCCCTCGGCGTGGCGTCATCCGCTTGGCTCGCATTCCATGGTGCAAGGGCTTACGGCTTGCCGCCGACCATCAGGCTCGATACCACATTCACTCATTCCAACCCCGAGACGCTGCGCCGTTGGCGGCTGGGCGATGTCATCGCCAGCGGGCCAGGCTGGGCGCGCGCGGTTCGTTTGGGAGGTATCCAGCTTGCCACTGATTTTTCCATGCGGCCTGACCTGGTGACGTTTCCGCTGCCTTCGCTCGGCGGCTCGGTCACCGTGCCGTCGACTGTAGATGTGCTGGTCAACGGCACCCGCCTGCTGTCGCAACAGGTCCAGCCCGGGCCGTTTCAAATTCCGCAGATTCCGGTGGTCACCGGCGCCGGCGAAGTGACGATGACGGTGACCAATGCTCTCGGTCAACAGGTGGTCACCACATTGCCGTTTTATGCCAGCCAGGGTCTGCTCGCGTCCGGGCTGCAAAGCGATTCGGTTCAGGCCGGCTGGGTGCGCCGCAACTGGGGCCTGGATAGCAACGACTACGGCGCCTTCGCTGCTTCCGCCAGCTGGCGTCGTGGACTGTCCGATCTGGTCACTGTCGGGGCGCATGCCGAGGCTACGACAGGTTTGCTGATGGCCGGTGGAGGAGGAGTCGTCAATGTCGGCAACCTCGGCGTGGCCAACTGGGCAGTGGCGGGCAGCACCGGCTCGGGGCTGCGTGGCGAGCAATTGTCTCTCGGCATGCAGCGCCTCGGTCGACGCTTCAGCCTTGGCGCCGCAGTCATCGCCGCCACCCCGGGGTTTCGCGACATCGCCGCGGCGAACGGCGATCCGGTTCCACGTCGGCAAATCAGCGCCAACGCCGGTTTGTACTTGGGGCGATACGGTTCGCTCGGCATCGCTTACACCGGAATCGATCGTCCTGCCGCACCAGCAGTGGTCAATGTCTTGGCCCCGGTTGGAAGCGGCGTTGCGGGCAGCGCGGGGTCGGGTGGACCGGTCGCGTTTCCGTCTCCTGCATCCCGTATTCGCATGCTCTCCGCCAGCTATTCGGTCCAGGTTCATGGCATGGCGTTTTTTGCCACTGGGTTTCACGACTACGCCAGTGGCGGCGGCAGCGGCGTGATGCTCGGTGTCACGATCCCCTTGGGCGCGCGCAGTTCGATCAGCGCTAGTGTAGGGTCGGGTTCTGCCGGCGGTAGCGTTCAGATCCAGGCCACGCAATCGGCGGTGACAGTGGGAGATTGGGGGTACCAGGTCTACGGCGTCAGCGGCACGCCATCGCACCAGTTCGGCCAGGTGCAATACAAGTCGCCGTGGGCGCTGTTCACCGCGGGGGCCGACCAACTCGCCGGCCAGACTCTGCTACGCGCCGAGGCGCAGGGAGCGCTGTCGCTGATCGATGGCGGTTTGTTCGCCTCCAACACCATCAACGACAGTTTTGCCGTGGTCGACACCAATGGTTTCGGCAATATCCGCGTATTCGACGAAAATCGGCTGGTCGGCCGCACCGACTCGGCAGGAAAACTGCTCGTGCCCGACTTGCGGTCGTTCGACATCAACCACTTGGCGATCGATCCGAATGACGTGCCACTTGACGCGACCGTACCGTTTTTCGCGCGCAAGGTGCGGCCGCAGGATCGTTCGGGCATCGTCGTCGAGTTTCCGGTCAAGCGCAGCCGCAGCGCCTTATTGCGGCTGGTCGACGCCGCAGGGCGGCCGATCCCGGTCGGCAGCGTCGCCAGACTCGGCGCCACTGGTGTCGAGGTGCCGGTCGGCTATGGCGGTGAGGTGTATGTGCAGGGGCTGGAGCCGCACAACGATCTCTTTGTGATCGAACCTGATGGTCGGCGTTGCGCCGCAGCGTTCATCTACCGGCCCCAGTCGGGTCAAATCCCGGCTATCGGCCCGCTGGTCTGTCTGGAGGAAGGCCGATGACCTGGCGGTGGAGAACCATTCGAGCACTGGCTCTGCTCGTCCTGCTGGCTTATACCGCGCCGGCCGTGCAGGCGTCATTGCTGGTGAGCTGCACGACTTCGGCCAGCGGGGTTGCATTCGGCAGCTACGCGCCCTTTTCGGCGTCGCCGACCGACAGCGCCGGGACCGTCACGGTCACGTGTACCCCGTTTCTCGTCGGTTTATTGGTGAGCTACACCATCGCGCTCAGCACGGGCAATGGCGGTAGTTACGCCAGCCGAGCGATGAGTAATGGGTTGTCGCCGCTGCAGTACCAGCTCTACACCGACCCCGCACGCACCACGGTCTGGGGGGACGGCAGTGCGGGAACCGCGACGATCAGCGACGGCTACACCATCGCCTTGCTCGCGCCGGTGACGCGAAACTACACCGTTTACGGGCGTATTCCCGCATTGCAGCCGGTCAGCCCAGGCACGTATGTCGACACAATCATGGTGACGGTAGCATATTGAATCGAATGAATGGGTAGACTGCCCGGTGAAGAGGCATGGTCGAAGACGGCATCAAGGAACGACCAGAAAACACGTTTTGACCACCGGTTCACGCGGACTCGAACCGAGAAAGGATTCCAATGCACGCCATCGATCCCAGCGCCCTGCACCAACTCTTCGACGACGCCCGCACGTACAACGCCTGGCTGGACAAACCGGTTCCCGAGGCGCTGCTGCGTGAGCTCTACGATCGGATGAAATGGGGGCCGACGTCGGCCAACTGCTCGCCGGCGCGCATCGTGTTCGTGCAGTCGCCCGCGGCCAAGGCGCGGTTGGCGCCGTGCATGAGCGAAGGCAACCGTGCCAAAACGCTGCAAGCGCCGGTGACGGCGATCATCGGCATGGACATGGCGTTCTATGACCGCCTGCCCGAGCTGTTTGCGCACAACCCCGAGGCGCGCGATTGGTTTGCCGGCAAGCCCGATCTCATCGCCGCCACTGCGCTGCGCAACAGCAGCTTGCAGGGTGGTTACTTCATCCTCGCCGCGCGGGCGTTGGGTCTGGATTGCGGGCCGATGAGCGGGTTCGACGCCGACGCCGTCAACGCGGCGTTTTTTGCCGGGTCGACCGTCCAGGTCAATTTTTTGTGCAACCTCGGCTACGGCGATCCGCAGGGTCTGTTTCCGCGCAGCCCGCGGCTGGGTTTCGACCAGGCGTGCCGCATCGTTTGAGCGCGTGCGCCGCGCCGGCGGCGCAGCGGCTCACCGCACCTCGCCGGCCTGTTGCAAGCGGTGGTGCATGCGCTGCAAACCGAGCCAGACCAGCAGCGCGATGATCGGAATCGACACGCCTTCGGCCAGCTTGGGTTGGATGTGCAGCCAGTGTTCCGCGGCCTCGAACAAATGGCCGACGAGCGACGCCATGTAATACGTGATCGCCGCCACCGACAGCCCTTCGACCGTCTGTTGCAGCCGCAACTGCAGGTACTGCCGGCGGTTCATCGACGCCAGCAGACTGCGGTTTTGCTGCTGCATCGCCACTTCCACCCGCGTGCGCAGCAGATTGCTGCAGCGCGAAACGCGCTCGGACAGCGCCTGCTGCCGGCGTGCCGCCCAGGCGCAGGTCTGCATCGCCGGCGCCAAACGACGTTCGAGGAACTGGCCGAGGGTTTGCAGACCGAAAATCGGCGCTTCGCGCAAATCGGCGACGCGGCGGTTGACCAGGTCGTAGTACGCGGCTGCCGCAGTGAAGCGCGCGTGCGATGCGGCATAAAGCCCTTCGACGGTCGACGCCAGCCGCGTCAGCCGGTCGAGCGTCTGGTGGTCACGCTGCACGTCGTCATCTTTGCCGTTGCCGCCGATGGCGTCCATGATGCTCACCAGATCCTGCTCATAGCGGTTGAGCTGCGGGGTGAGCTCGCGCGCCAGCGGCAGCGCCAGCAGCGCCAGCAGCCGGTAAGTCTCGATTTCGAGCAGACGCTGCACCAGCCGCCCGCGCCGGCGTTCGGACATCGGTTTGCTCAGCACGATGAAGCGGGTGTAGCCGTCTGGGCCGATGCGCAGGTCGGTATACACCTGGGCATTGGCATCGCTGACTTCGGCACCGACCAGGGCATCGGCGTCGAGCACCGCGGAAAAATCCGGCGGTGCTTCGCCCGGCAATTCGCCCTCGGCGAACACCGCCACCTGATTGGCGCAAAGCCGTCGTCCGGGAATGCGCGCGCGCCAGTCGGCCGACACGCGCTCGCACGCCGGGTGGGCGAACAGCGGTTGATCCGCAGCCGGGCGTTCATGGGTGATGAAGGTGTAGCTGACGAACTCGCCGTGGCGTTCCCAGCGCAGGCGCACCGGGCCGATCTGCTCGGTGTGGAACATGCTTTGCGGCACTGGCAGCGGCAGGAGCAGATTGCTCAGCAGTTCGGTGAGGTGAACGAAGGCCTGCTGCGATTCCTCCGGAGTGACCAGCATGACCTGGTGGCTGATTTGCGCCGGCGCGCCGATGCGCTCGTACGGCCGGGCATGAATTTCGTTGTGCAGTTGCTGACGCAGCGGATGATCGGTCATGGGCGTAGGGCGAATGGGCGAAGCTGCGCGGACGAGACGCGGAACTGGTATGATGTAAAAGTTTTGTGCAATGCGGAACGCAAGTCGATCTGTTGCGCACAAGGCACACTATGGTACCTGCCCGGAGCATGAACCGCCCGGCTGCGGCCAGCAGTGTCGAAAACGCAAACCGGCTCAACCAGGTGTCGGATGCCGCGCGGTCCACAGCCCACGAAAAGCACGCGGCGGCCCGATCGGAGCCGGATTTCAGACCCAACTTGGATAGGAAACATCATGACTGTCTCGATGCGTCAAATGCTCGAAGCCGGGGTGCACTTCGGCCACCAGACCCGCTTCTGGAACCCGCGCATGGCCCCCTACATCTACGGCCACCGCAACAAGATTCACATCATCAATCTGGAAAAAACCCTGCCGCTGTACCTCCAAGCGCTGAAGTTCGCGCGCGAGCTGGCCAAGCGGCGCGGCACCATTCTGTTCGTCGGCACCAAACGCCAGGCAGGCGAAATCATCCGCGAGCAGGCGCAGCGCTGCGGCATGCCGTATGTAGACCAGCGCTGGCTCGGCGGCATGCTGACCAATTTCAAAACCGTCAAGACCTCGATCAAAAAGCTCAAGGACATGCAGGCGCAAGTGGCCGAAGGCGTGACCGAACACATGAGCAAAAAAGAGGCGCTGACTTTCCACCGCGAAATGGAAAAGCTGGAAAAGTCCATCGGCGGCATCCAGGACATGTCAGCCCTGCCCGATGCGCTGTTCGTCATCGACGTCGGCTACCACAAAATCGCCATTGCCGAAGCGCAGGCGTTGGGCATTCCGGTGATCGGCGTGGTCGATACCAACCACTCTCCGCTGGGCGTGACGCACATCATTCCGGGCAATGACGACTCGGCCAAAGCGGTGGCGCTGTACGCCCAGGGCATGGCCGACGCCATCCTCGAGGGCAAGGCCGACGCCGTCAACGACGTAGTGCAGGCCGTCAACGAGGGCGAGGAGGAATTCGTCGAGGTGCGGGAAGAATCGCCCGCTGCCTGAGGCGCAAGGGCAATCGGCGTCGGGTCGTTGCAGCGCAGATTGCATCGATAGGCGCCGCGGCCCGTTTCATCGGCCTGAACCCAAACGGGGGCTGCACACACAGCCCCTTTTTTACAGCTCGTTTCCAACCCGATTTCGCAATTTCGTAGTCAAGGAGTTCAATGATGGCGGCTATTACCGCAAGCATGGTGGCAGAACTGCGTGCCAAGACCGACGCACCGATGATGGAGTGCAAAAAGGCGCTGACCGAGGCCGACGGCGATATGAGCCGTGCCGAGGAAATCCTGCGCGTCAAACTCGGCAGCAAGGCGAGCAAGGCGGCGTCGCGCGTGACCGCTGAGGGCATCGTCGCCGCGTTCATCGACGGGGCCACCGGTGCGCTGGTCGAACTCAATTGCGAAACCGATTTCGTCGCCAAGAACGACGATTTCCTCACCTTCGGCAAAGATCTGGCCAAGCTGGTCGCGCAGCACGATCCGGCCGATGTGGCCGCGCTGTCGGCGCTGAGCCAGGACGGCGAAACCGTCGAGGCGCGGCGCAGCCGGCTGATCGGCAAAATCGGCGAAAACATGACCATCCGCCGCTTCAAACGCTTTGCCGCCGGACACAAGCTGATGCACTATCTGCACGGCACGCGTATCGGCGTGGTGGTCGAGTACAGCGGCGATGACGTCGCCGCCAAGGATGTGGCGATGCACGTGGCGGCAATGAAGCCCGTGGCCTTGTCGTCGGCCGACGTGCCCGCCGAGCTGATCGAAAAAGAGCGTTCGATCGCCACACAAAAAGCCGCCGAATCGGGCAAACCGGCCGACATCGTGGCCAAAATGGTCGACGGCGCGGTGCAGAAGTACCTCAAGGAAGTGTCGCTGCTCGACCAGGCATTCGTGAAAAACGACAAGCTCACCGTCGGCCAAATGCTCAAAGCAGCCAACACCACGGTGCATGGTTTCACCATGTACGTGGTGGGCGAAGGCATCGAAAAAAAGTCGGAGAATTTTGCCGAGGAAGTGGCGGCGCAAATGGCTGCAGCCAAGCAAGGCTGAGCGCCGTCGCCCGTCTGACCGCGGCTGCCGAGCATGCCGTGCAGGTGGGCACTGCGCAATGGGATCTCCTGCCCGTCACTGGGGTGTCCATGTCCAGATATCAACGTGTTTTGCTCAAGCTTTCGGGCGAGGCCCTCATGGGCGATGACGCCTACGGCATCAACCGCGCCACCATCGAGGCGATGGTGCGCGACATTGCCGAAGTGGTGCACAGTGGTGTGCAACTGGCCATCGTCATCGGCGGCGGCAATATTTTTCGCGGTGTCGCTGGCGGCGCGGTGGGCATGGATCGGGCAACGGCCGACTACATGGGCATGCTGGCCACGGTGATGAATTCGCTCGCCCTGGGCGATGCGATGAAACACGCCGGCCTGCAGCCACGGGTGATGTCGGCCATCGCCATCGATCAGGTGGTCGAGTCTTACGTTCGGCCGAAGGCGCTGCAATACCTCGACGAAGGCAAGTCGGTGATCTTCGCCGGCGGCACCGGCAATCCGTTTTTCACCACGGACACCGCGGCGGCGCTGCGTGCGGCGGAAATCGGCGCGGAGGTCATGCTCAAGGCGACCAAGGTCGACGGCATTTACACCGCGGATCCGGCCAAAGACCCGCAGGCACGGCGGTACGCCCGCATCAGCTTCGACGAGGCCATTGCCCAGCGGCTGCAAATCATGGACGCTACGGCCTTTGCCCTGTGCCGCGAGCAGAAGATGCCCATTCGCGTCTTCAGTATTTTCAAACCCGGGGCGCTCATGCGTGTGGTGCAGGGCGAGGATGAAGGGACGGACGTGTTCGTCTGAGGTCGTTGCCGCGCTTGTTCCCGGCTGCGCGCGCCGCAGCGGCTGCGCGGCCGATGTTTTGTTCCAGATCCGTTTGTGGAGTGCATCATGGGAATTGCCGAAATCAAAAAAACCGTCGAAGACAAAATGCACAAGTCGATCGAGGCGCTCAAATCCGACCTGGCCAAGGTGCGCACCGGCCGCGCGCATACCGGCTTGCTCGATCACATCATGGTCGATTACTACGGCACGATGATGCCGATCAACCAAGTGGCCAATCTGAACCTGCTCGATTCCCGTACCATCAGCGTGCAGCCTTGGGAAAAGAAAATGGTGCAGGCGGTGGAGAAGGCCATCCGCGAATCCGACCTCGGGCTGAACCCGCAAACGCAGGCAGACATCATCCGCGTTCCCATGCCGCCACTGACCGAGGAGCGCCGGCGCGAGTTGGTCAAAGTCATCAAACAGGAAGGAGAAACGGCCAGGGTGGCAGTGCGCAATCTGCGCCGCGATGCGAACCAAAGCTTCAAGGAACTGCTCAAAGCCAAAGAAATTTCCGAGGATGAAGACCGGCGCGCGCAGGACGAGGTGCAAAAGCTGACCGACCGTTACATCGCCGAAATCGACAAGCTGCTGGCGCAGAAAGAAACCGAAATCATGGCCGTCTGAGCATCCGCCGGCGGCAGCGCCTGTTGGCCCGGCAAAACACGGATTCAGGACGCGGCGCTGGTTTTGCCTTGCTCCAGCACCGCGCGCCGCAGCAGGCGCGCAGCCCTTTCTTCTCCCATTCGCATGCAGTTGGCATGAGCAAAAAATCCGCCGAACGACGCCAACCCCCGACCCTGCCCCGTCACGTTGCGGTGGTGATGGACGGCAACGGCCGCTGGGCGCAGCGGCGCTTTCTGCCGCGCACGTCCGGACACAAATTCGGTGTGGATGCGCTCAAGCGGGTGGTGCGGCATTGTGCCGAGATTGGCGTTCCCTATCTCACGGTGTTTGCGTTTTCCTCGGAGAACTGGTCGCGTCCAGCCGAGGAAGTGCAAACGCTGATGGATTTGTTCGTCAAGGCCCTGCAGCGCGAAGCTCCCGAGCTGGCACGGCAGGGGGTGCAATTGCACGTGGTGGGCGATCTGACGGCGTTTTCCGCCGAGATGCGCGAGCTGATCGAGCAGGCGCAAGCGCTCACCCGCGACAACTCCCGGCTGGTGCTCAACGTCGCGCTCAACTACGGTGGCCGCTGGGACGTGGTGCAGGCGGCACAGGCGGCAGTCGGCAACGGGCAGGCGATCACCGCCCAGACGCTGGCGCAGCATTTGGCGCTGGCGCACTGCCCCGACCCCGATCTGCTCATCCGCACGGGCGGTGAGCACCGCATCAGCAATTTTTTGCTGTGGCAGTTGGCGTACACCGAGCTGTACTTCACCGATTTGCTTTGGCCGGATTTCAACGCCGAGGCGTTCGACGCCGCCCTGGCTGATTTTGCCCAGCGCCAGCGCCGTTTCGGCGGCGTTCCCGACGGCAAAACCCGCGCGGCGGCCTGATTGACGGCCTGATTCAGCGTCTGCCCCGAAGCCATGCTCAGACAGCGCGTTCTCACCGCCCTGGTGTTGCTGGCTTTGCTGCTGCCCACGTTGCTGTGGGCCGACCCGCTGCCGTTTGCCGCGCTCGCTCTGGTGTTTTGCGCCGTCGGCGTGGGCGAATGGGCGCGGCTGGCCGGCTATGCGCAGCCGCGCACGGCCGGGATTTGGGCGACGGCCTGGGCCGTGCTTGCGGCGGTTTCGTTGTGGTGGTTGCAGCAGCGCGACTGGCAGTTGCCGGCGGCGATGCCGGGTTTTTGGGCTGCCGGCAGCGCGGTGTGGCTGCTCTTGTTGGTGCTGAGCCTGCCGCGGGCGCAATTGCCACCGTGGTTGCGTCAGCCGCCGACTCTGGCGGCGCTCGGCGTGGTGCTGATGGCCGCTGCCTGGCTGGCGCTGGTCGCGCTGCGAGTGCAGGGCGCGGTCTTCATGCTGTCGCTGCTCGCCTCGGTCTGGGTCGCGGACATCGCCGCGTATTTCGGCGGGCGGGCATGGGGGCGCAGCAAGCTCGCGCCGCGTATCAGTCCGGGCAAAACCCGCGCCGGGGCCTGGACCGCGTTGGCTGCGACCCTGCTGTATGCCGTGCTGTGTGCCCTGCTGTCGGCGTGGAAAGCGAATTATTTTTCCCGCATCCAAGGGCAATTCGGCTGGCCGGGGTTGTTCGTCGGCGTCGTCGCCCTGTTGGCGTTTGCCATTTGCGGCGACTTGTTCGAATCGCTGCTCAAGCGCGCTGCCGGGGTGAAAGACAGCGGCACGCTGTTGCCCGGACACGGCGGTGTGCTCGATCGCATCGACGCCTTGCTGCCCGTCCTGCCCCTGGCGATGTTTCTGCTGGCATTATGAAAACCATTACCGTGCTCGGCTCGACCGGGTCGATTGGTACCAATACCCTGGCGGTGCTGCGGCTGCACCGCGAGCAATTCACGGTCTTTGCGCTGGCGGCGCACCGCAACGCCGACAAGCTGTTCGAGCAATGTGTGGAGTTTGCCCCGGCCTACGCCGTACTCGGTGATGCCGCAGCGGCGCAAACGCTGCAGCAGCGACTGCGTGCTGCGGGGTGCACCACCGAAGTGCTCGACGGCGCGCAGGCGTTGGAGCAGGTGGCGGCGGCACCGCAGGTCGATCTGGTCATGGCGGCCATCGTCGGCGCAGCGGGGTTGGCCGCCAGCCTGGCTGCGGCGCGCGCGGGCAAGCGGCTGCTGCTGGCGAACAAGGAATCGCTGGTCGTCGCCGGTGATTTGCTGCTGCAGGCGCTGCAGCAGGGCGAGGGCGAACTGATCCCGATCGACAGCGAGCACAGCGCCATTTTGCAAAGCCTGCCAGCCGACCGCAGCCGCTGGCAGGCCGATGTGCGCAATATCGTGCTCACCGCCTCCGGCGGGCCGTTCCGCCAGCGCCCGGCGCAAACCTTGCACGCGGTGACGCCGCAAGAGGCGTGCGCCCACCCGAACTGGAGCATGGGGGCGAAAATCTCTGTGGACTCGGCCACCATGATGAACAAGGCGCTGGAAGTCATCGAAGCGCACTATCTGTTCGGCATGCGTCCGGAGCAGATCGAGGTGCTGATCCACCCGCAGAGCATCGTGCACTCCATGGTGGCGTACCGCGACGGTTCGGTGCTGGCGCAGCTCGGTCAGCCCGATATGCGCACCCCCATCGCCTATGGGCTGGCCTACCCGCGACGTATCGCCTCGGGCGCGCCCTGGCTCGACCTGGCGCGCGTCGGCCGGCTGGATTTCGAGCAACCGGACGCCCAGCGTTTTCCCGGACTCGCGCTGGCCTTCGATGCGCTGCGCATGCCCGCCGGGGCTTGCGCCGTGCTCAACGCCGCCAACGAGGTCGCGGTCGATGCGTTTTTGCAGCGGCGCATCCGCTTCACCGATATCCACCGCATCAACGCCGATTCGCTCGCCAGTGCACAATGCAGTGCATGCGGTTCGCTGGAGGCGCTGGTCGAACTCGACCGGCAGACCCGGCTGCAGGCGCGGCAGCGCGTGGCGCAGTTGTCCGTCTGAGCCGCAGCGCGCTGCGGTCTCGGCATCACGCGCGATGCACCGGCAGCCGGCGGCGCGCTTTTTGTGGGAACCGACACCATGAATCTGCTCATTACCCTGCTGGCGTTCGCTTTCGCCCTGGGCGTGCTCATCACCGTCCACGAGTACGGGCATTACCGCGTGGCCGTGGCCTGCGCAGTGAAGGTGCTGCGGTTTTCCATCGGTTTTGGCAAACCCTTGCTGCGTTGGACGCACGGGCCGGACAAGACCGAGTTCGTCCTCGCCGCCGTCCCGCTCGGTGGCTTCGTGCGCATGCTCGACGAGCGCGAAGGCGAGGTGGCACCGACGGAATTGGCACGCGCCTTCAACCGCCAGAGTCTGGCCAAACGGGCGGCCATCGTCGCCGCCGGGCCGGCGGCCAATCTGCTGCTGGCGGTGTTGCTCTTCGCGCTGGTGTCCTGGGTGGGTGTGCGCGAGCCGGTCGCCATTCTGGGCACGCCGCCGGCGCAGTCTGCTGCAGCGGCCGCCGGGGTGCATGGCGGCGAGCGGGTGATCGCCATCGAAGGGGACGACGGCGGTTCGCAGCCGGTGCGAAGCTGGACCGACTTGCGCTGGAAGCTGCTCAACGCGGCGATGGACGGTCAGCGCGTCATGCTGCGCGTGCAAACCGCGCCGGACGCGCCGCAGCGGAAGATCGCGCTGGATTTTTCGTCCAGCGCGTCTGCGGCCGAGGAGTCGGGCTTTCTCAGCCGCTTCGGCCTGCACCTGCAAAGCCCGCCTGCGGACATCCGCGAGGTCGTCGCCGGCGGCCCGGCGCAGCGTGCCGGTCTGCGCGCTGGTGACCGCGTCGTCGCCGTCGATGGTCGGCCGATCGACTCGGCCGACGCGTTGATGCGCGCCATCGGCGAATCGGGCGGCAAGTCACTGCAATTGCAGGTGCGCCGCGATGGCCGCTTGCTCGACCTGCCGCTGCAGCCCAAGGCCGTGGAGGTGGACGGCAAGCCGGTGTGGCGCATCGAGGCGTTGCTCGGCGGTGAGGTGCCGATGGTCAAGGTGGAACACTCCGTGCCGCAGGCGCTGGCAGACGGTGCGCGCCGCACCTGGGATTTGTCGCTGTTGACGCTCAAGACGCTCGGCCGTATGGTCATCGGCCAGGCCTCGCTGCAAAACCTCAGCGGCCCGGTGACGATCGCCGACTACGCCGGCAAGAGCGCCGAACTCGGCTGGGCGGCGTATGTGAGTTTTCTCGCCGTGGTCAGCGTCAGTCTCGGCGTGCTCAACCTGCTGCCTCTGCCCGTCCTGGACGGGGGGCATCTCTTGTATTATGCAGTGGAGGGGGTGACCCGGCGCAGCATCTCGCAGCGCTGGCAGCAAAGGCTGCAGCAAGGCGGTCTGGCGGTCATCGCCATGATGATGGCCATCGCCCTCTACAACGATCTGGCCCGCTTGCTCGGGCAGATGCACTAATCCAGCTCGAGGTCAATTTGAGGTTTTCTCCCGCACTTCGTGGTGCGACTGCGCTCGTCATCGCGGTCGCTGGCGTGCAGGCGCACGCGGCTGAGTCGTTCACCATCAAAGACATCCGCGTCGAGGGGCTGCAGAGAACCGAGCCCGGTACCGTATTCAGCTATCTGCCGTTTCGCGTCGGAGAACGCTACACGCCAGAAAGCGGAGCCGCGGCCATTCGCGCCTTGTTCGCCACCGGGCTGTTCAAGAACGTCCGCATCCAAACCGACAACGACATCGTCACCATCGTGGTCGAGGAGCGGCCGACGATCGCCGGGGTCGAGTTCGCCGGCACCAAGGAGTTCGACAAAAAGGCCTTGACCACCGCGCTGGCCTCGGTCGGTCTGGCCGAGGCCCGGCCGTACGATCAGGCGCTGGTCGATCAGGCGGTGCAAGAGCTCAAGCAGCAATACCTGGCCAAGGGCTTTTACGACACGCAGGTCAACGTCACCACCACGCCTTTGCCGCGCAATCGCGTCAACGTGCTATTCACCGTGGTCGAAGGGCAGATTGCCAAAATCCGCTCGATCCGCGTCGTCGGCAACAAGGTATTCAGCGAGGGCACGCTGCTCGGGTTGTTTTCGCTGAGCACTCCGGGCTGGCTGAGCTGGTACACCAAAGACGATCAATACTCCAAAGCCAAGCTCAACAACGACCTGGAAACCCTGCGCTCGTATTACCAGGACCGCGGCTATCTCGATTTCCGCATCGAGTCCACGCAGGTGGCGCTGTCGCCCGACAAGGACGGCATCTACATCACGGTCAACATCCACGAAGGGCCGAAATACACGGTGTCGGGCTATCAGCTGGCCGGCAATTACCTCGGGCAGGACGACGAATTCCGCGCGCTGGTCAAGCTCAAGCCGGGGCAGACTTTCAGCGCACAGGCGCTCAACGACAGCGTCAAGGCGATCACCAACCAGTTCGGCGTGTACGGCTACGCGTTCGCCCGGGTCGAGGCCAAACCGGTGATCGATCACCAGACCGACCAGGTCTCGTTCACCATCACCGCCGATCCGGGCAAGCGCATCTACGTGCGCCGCATCGACATCTCGGGCAACACCCGCACCCGCGACGAAGTCATCCGCCGCGAATTCCGCCAGTACGAAGACTCGTGGTACGACACCGACCGCATCAAGCTGTCGCGCGACCGCGTCGACCGCCTCGGCTATTTCAAAAACGTCACGCTGCAGCCGCGCGAAGTGCCGGGAACCAACGACCAGGTCGATCTGGACATGAACGTCGAGGAAAAGCCCACCGGCAGTCTGTCGCTCGGCGTGGGCTTTTCCAGCGCCGACAAGCTGTCGTTCAACGCCGGCATCAGCCAAGACAATATTTTCGGCAGCGGCAACAACCTTGCACTGGACTTCAACACGTCGAGCTACTACCGCACGCTGTCGATTTCCAGCACCAACCCCTACTTCACCGAAGACGGCATCAGCCGCACGGTCAACGCCTATTACCGCACCATCCAGCCGTACACCAGCCAGGGCAACAATTACAAAATCGTTACTCCGGGGTTCAACCTGCAGTTCGGCGTGCCGTTCACCGAGGTCGACCGGGTATTCTTCGGCGCGGGGTTCGAGCGCTACACCCTGGACCTGTCACCGGGGGCGCCAGCGTCGTACATTGCTTACGTCAACCAGTTTGGCAAAACGTCCAGCGGCGTGCCGCTGACCATCGGGTGGCAGCGCGACAGCCGCAACAGCGCGCTGGTGCCCACCTCAGGCCGCTACCAGCGGCTGAGTTTCGAGGTCAGCCCGTTCGACACGCTGCGCTATGACCGCGTCACTTACCAGTTGCAGCAATACCTCGAACTCACGCGCACGACCAATCTGGCGTTCAACGGCCTGGTCGGTTACGCGCACGGTCTGGGCGGGCGACCGCTGCCGATTTTCAAGAATTTGTACGCCGGCGGCATCGGCACGGTGCGCGGCTTCCAGCAAAGCTCGCTCGGTCCGCAAGACGCGCAAGGCAATGCGCTGGGCGGCGGCAAGCTGCTGGTGGCCGACTTCGAATACCAGTTCCCCTTCCCCGGCACCGGCGCCGACCGCTCGCTGCGCATGTCGGTGTTCAACGACAACGGGTATGTCTGGGGTGAAAACCAAAAAGTCAGCCTCAGCGACATGCGCTCGTCGATCGGTATCGGCGTGTCCTGGATTTCGCCCATCGGACCGTTGAAGTTCAGTATCGCCAAACCGATCCGCCACCAGCCGACGGATAAACTCCAGACCTTCCAGTTCACCGTCGGAGCCGGGTTCTAACTCCTGCGTCTTTTCATGAAACCTCACACCATGTCTCGCTCTGTTCTCGCCGCGCTGTGCGCGAGCGCGTTTTTCGCCTGCGCCCCGGCCATGGCCCAAGCCGTTGCGCCGGCCTCTGCCGTCGCGGCCAGTGCGCCGGTGAAAATCGGCTTCATCAACACCGAGCGCGTGCTCAAAGACTCCGCGCTGGCCAAGGCCGCGCAACAAAAGCTCGAAGCCGAGTTCTCCAAGCGCGACAAGGAACTGCAGGATATGGCGGCAAAAATCAAGGCGGCCAACGACAACCTGGAAAAAAACGGCCCGGTGATGTCCGACGCCGACCGCATCAAAGCGCAGCAGAACCTGGTCGATATGAACCGCGAGTTCCAGCGCAAGCAGCGCGAGTTTTCCGAAGACCTCAACGCCCGGCGCAACGAGGCGCTGGCCACGGTGCTCGACAAGGCAAACAAAGTGGTGCGTGAAATTGCGCTGAAAGATCACTACGACATCATTTTCCAGGACGCGGTATACGTCAATCCGCGCATCGACATCACCGATAAGGTGATCAAGGCGCTCGATGCCCAGACGGGTAAGTGATCGCGCCTGACTTCATGCCCGGCGCCGTGGTGCAGAAGCTGACGCTCGAACAGATCGTCAGCCGGCTGGGAGGCGAACTGGTCGGCAATCCGCACACGGCGGTGGCGCGTATCCGCCCCATCGCCTCGGCCGGCGGCGACGACATCACCTTTCTCAGCCAGCCGCGCTTGCGCGCGCAACTGGCGCATACCGCTGCGGCCGCAGTCATCCTGCCCGATACCTTCAAGGGCGAGCTGCCGGCTTCGGGCAACGCGATTTTCACCGCCGACCCCTATCTGTACTACGCCCGGTTGTCGCAGTGGCTATGGCAGCTCAGCCAGCCGCCGTTCGAGCCGCGGTGCCACCGGCTGGCGCACATCGACCCTGCGGCCCGGGTGTCGCCGCAAGCGCGCATCGACGCCTTTGCGGTGATCGAGGAGGGCGCGGAGATTGCCGAGGGCGTGCACATCGGTGCCGGCTGCCACGTCGGCCGCGGTGCGGTCATTGGTGCGCACAGTGTGTTGCACCCGCGCAGCGTCGTCGGCTGGGGGTGCAAACTCGGTGCGCGCTGTGTGTTGCAGCCGGGCGCGGTGGTCGGCAGCGACGGTTTCGGCTATGCCCGCGACGCCACTGGCGCCGGGGTGAAAATCGCCCAGGTTGGCGTGGCCGTGCTCGGCGACGACGTCGAGGTTGGCGCCAATTCGACCATCGACCGTGGTGCGTTGGACAACACCGAAATCGGCACCGGGGTGAAGATCGACAACTTGGTGCAGATCGCGCACAACGTGCGCATCGGAGCGCACACCGCGCTGGCCGGCTGCGTCGGCGTGTCGGGCAGCGCGCAGATCGGCGCCTATTGCTTCATCGGCGGCGGCGTGGGCATTGCCGGACATTTGCGCATCGCCGACGGCGTGGTCATCGGCGGCATGTCGCTGGTGTCGCGCTCGGTGCTGCAGCCTGGTATGTATACCGGCGCATTCCCGCTGGACACGCATGCCAATTGGGAGCGTAACGCCGCCACGCTGCGTCAGCTCTACCAGTTGCGCGAACGCCTGCGCGCGCTCGAACGACAACTCGACTCGACGAAAACCCCACTATCGCCATGACCCCCGTGCACGACATCACCCAGATTCTTCAGCTCTTACCGCACCGCTACCCGATGTTGCTGGTCGACCGTGTGGTCGAGCAAGTCAATGGCAAATACATCAAGGCGTACAAAAACGTCACGGTCAACGAGCCGTTTTTCACCGGGCATTTCCCGCAAAAACCCATCATGCCCGGTGTGCTCATCCTCGAAGCGCTGGCGCAGGCCTCGGGCATTTTGGCGTTTGGCTCGGTGGGCAAGACGCCTGACCAAGGCTCGCTCTACTACCTTGTCGGTATCGACAACGCGCGTTTCAAACAGCCCGTCATGCCCGGCGACCAATTGCATTTATACGTCGAAATGACGCGTAACCTGCGCGGCATCTACAAGTTCACCGCCGAGGCCTCGGTCGATGGCCGAGTGGTGGCGCAGGCCGACTTGATGTGCACCGAGCGCAGCGTGTCCTGAGTGCCGCATGCCCATCATCCATCCCACCGCGCAGGTCGACGCGCGTGCTGAACTCGCCGCCGACGTCGAAATCGGCCCCTACGCGCTCATCGGCCCGCAGGTGCGCATCGGCGCGGGCACGCAGGTCGGCGCGCATGTCATCGTGCAAGGGCGGACCACTCTGGGTGCACACAACCGCCTGCACCCGTTTTGCGTCATCGGCGGCGAGCCGCAGGACAAAAAATACAAAGGCGAAGACACGGCGCTGGAAATCGGCGACCGCAACGTCATCCGCGAATATTGCACCGTGCACATCGGCACCGTGCAGGACGGCGGCGTCACCCGCGTGGGCAACGACAATTGGATCATGGCGTATGTGCACATCGCGCACGACTGCCAGGTGGGTAGCCACACCATATTCGCCAACAACGCACAACTGGCCGGGCATGTGCACGTCGGTGACTGGGCGGTGCTCGGCGGCTACACCGGCGTGCATCAATTCGTGCGTATCGGCGCGCACGTCATGACCGGCATCAGCTCGGTGATTTTGCAGGACGTCCCGCCCTACACCCTGGTGGCCGGCAACCCGGCGCGGCCGCACGGCATCAACACCGAAGGGCTGCGCCGGCGCGGCTTCAGCGGCGGGCAGATCAACGCCTTGCGCACGGCGTATCGCCTGCTCTACCGCCAGGGGCTGACGCTGCAGCAAGCGCGCGGCGCCCTGCAAGACTTGGCTGGCGACAAACCCGAAGCGGCAGCCGCGCTCGCCGTCCTGCAGCAATTCGTCGCCGCGCCCGGGCGCGGCCTGGTGCGGCCCTGAAGCGGCAATGAGCTCGCGGCTGCTGGCTTTCGTCGCCGGTGAGGCATCGGGCGACGTGCTCGCCGCGCACGTGCTGCGTGCCATCCGGGCGCGCGCTTGTGACGTGCGGCTGGCTGGCATCGGCGGGGCGCAGATGCAGGCTGCCGGTTTGCAAGCCTGGTGGCCGAGCGAGCGTCTGGCGGTCAACGGCTATGCCGACGTGCTCGTGCGCCTGCCCGAGCTGCTGTGGATCCGCCGCCGGCTGCGTCAGCGGCTGCTGGCCGAGCCGCCGGCGGTGTTCGTCGGTGTCGATGCGCCCGACTTCAACCTGCAGCTCGAACGCCGTCTGCGCCAGGCGGGAATCGCGGTGGCACACTTGGTCAGCCCGTCGATCTGGGCATGGCGGCGCGAGCGCCTGGACCTCATCCGCCAAGCGGTCGATCACATGCTGTGCGTGTTTCCGTTCGAGCCCGCGCTGTACGCCGGCACCGGGGTGAAGGCCACATACATCGGCCACCCCTTGGCCGAGGTGATTCCGCTCGAACCCGATCGCGCCGCAGCGCGGCTTGCGCTTGGCCTGCCCGAGCAGGGCAGGGTGCTTGGCGTCTTGCCGGGCAGCCGCCACGCCGAGGTCAAGCACTTGACTGCAACGTTCCTTGGCGCCGCGCAGAAGTTGGTGCGGCACGGTCAGGTCAATGCCGTCGTCGTTCCAGTGGCGCACCCGGCCCTCAAGCCGCTGGTGCAGCGAGCGGCTGCGGCGTTTGCCGATCTGCCGCTGATCCTGGCCGATGGACAATCGCACGCCGTCCTCGCGGCATGCAATCTGGCGTTGGTGGCCAGCGGCACGGCCACGCTCGAATGCGCCTTGTTCAAGCGGCCGATGGTCATCGGCTACCGCATGTCGGCGTTGTCGTGGCGGCTGATGCAGGGGCGGAACTATCTGCCCGATGTCGGCCTGCCGAACATTCTGGCCGGGCAGCGGCTGGTTCCCGAATTGCTGCAGCACGACTGCACCGCCGACGCCATGGCAGCGGCCGCCAGCCGTCTGCTCGACGACGCGGCATTACAACGCCAATTGCACGAGCGCTTCACCGCGCTGCACCTGAGCCTGCGGCGCGATACCGCTGCCCTGGCGGCGCAGGTCATCCTCGACATGGCCGGGGCATGACGCAAGCGACGTTGTTCGCCTTGGGCGGCGCCGGTTTGCCGCAGCATGTGGCCGGTTGCGACGAGGCCGGACGCGGCCCCTGGGCCGGGCCGGTGGTGGCCGCAGCCGTCGTGCTCGACCCGGCGCGGCCGATCGCCGGCCTGGCCGATTCCAAACAGCTCAGCGCGCGCCGCCGCGAGCAACTCGCCGCGCAAATCCGTGCGTCCAGCCTGGGCTGGGGTGTGGCGCAAAGCAGTGTGGAGGAAATCGACCGGCTCAACATCCTGCAGGCGACGCTGCTGGCGATGCAGCGCGCGGTGGCCGCCCTGCGCTGTCCGGTCGATCTGTTACTGGTCGACGGCAACCAGCGCCCGCAGGTGCCGATGCCGTGCCAGGCAGTCGTCGGCGGCGATGCGCTGCATCCGCAGATCAGCGCGGCGTCGATCCTGGCCAAGGTCTGGCGCGATCGGTTGATGGCCGATCTGGCGCTGCAATACCCCGGGTACGGCTTCGAGCGCCACAGCGGCTACGGCACCGCGGCGCACCGTGCGGCTTTGCTTACACTGGGGCCTTGTGCGGCACATCGCCGCAGTTTCGCCCCGATCCGCCGCCTGCTCGCGGCCCCACGTTGAAGGATGGCGTTGCCGTGAAGCGCATCACCTCGGCCGAGAACCCGTTGATCAAAACCCTGCGTCACCTGTCCACCGAGCCGGGGGCGGTGCGCAAACTCGGTCAGGTCTGGCTCGAAGGCATCCACCTCATCGAGGCGGCGCTGGCCGCCGGCCACGCCGCCGAGCCGCTGATTACCACCGATACGGGGCTGCTCGACCCGGAAATCGCCGCGCTGGTCGAGCGCGTCGGCACGGCGCAGACGGTGGTGTTGCACCAGGCCTTGTTCAACTGGATTTCGACGGTCGAAAACGGCCCGCCGGTGGGCATGCTCATCGCCCGTCCGAAACCGGCCAAACCGCAGCCGGGATCGGCGCTGATTCTCGACAGAGTGCAGGACGCGGGCAACGTCGGCACCATGCTGCGTACCGCGGCTGCCGCGGGTTGCGGTGCGGTGTACTTGCTGCGCGGCTGTGCCGGGCTGTGGTCGCCCAAAGTGCTGCGCGCGGCGATGGGGGCGCATTTCGTCATTCCGGTGTTCGAAGACCCGCCGTGGGAACAGGTACTCAACATCGTGCCGCGGCCGATCTACGCCACGCATCTGCAGGCCGACACCGTGTTGTACGAGCTCGACCTCGAACAGCCGGTCACCTGGATATTCGGCAACGAGGGGCAGGGGATTTCGGATGCGCTGATCGCCAAATGCTCGGCACTGGTACGCATCCCGCAGGCTGACGGCGTCGAATCGCTCAACGTTGCGGCATCGGCGGCGATTTGTCTGTACGAAGGCGTGCGGCAGTCGCGGTTTGCCGGTTGAGCGCTGCTTCAGCCGGGTTTGCGCAGCAGCGCCAGCGACAGCGACCCGGCAGACGCCCACACCCGCCCGCCCAGGCTCATGTGGGTGACGTGCAGCTTGGCCGCGTGCTCGGCGGCAAGTTGTTTGAGGCGCTGCATTTCCGGCCATTCGCGCAGCTCGCGCAGGCTGCCGTCGTAGCTGATCTGGATCACTGGCGATTGCAATTGGTCCGCGGCGATCGCCTGTGCGGCCATGTCGACGACGCTGGCGGCCGCTGCCCTCCATTTCTTGGTGCGCGAGGCCAGTTCGAACCGCCCGGCGTTGCAGCGCAGCACCGGGTAGCGGTGCATGATTTGCGTCAACCCCGGGCTGCAGCCTTGCACCCACGGCGACAGCTCAGGCTGGCCGAGACGGCCTAGCGTCAACGCCAGATCGCCCGGATGTCCTGGGGCGAGCCAAACCTCGGTCTGCTGCGCCAGCACCTCGGCCCGTCGCGCCAGCGCGGACAGGTCACCGAGCAGACACTCGGGTGTGCCCAGCAGCAGCCGCACGAGCAGCGCCGGGCCGCTGAGCAGCGAGCGGGTGTCGACCACCTCGACGGCGTAGTGCGGGTCGAGCTGGCGCTCGCGCCGCAGGAGGCTGATTTCATCCTCGTGCTCGTGCAGCATGCGCAGCACGCTCTGGCTGGCTTGAATCAGCGCCGGGTGGGTGGCCAGCAGCAGCAGCCGGTCGAAGTTCAGCGCCAGATTCGGGTGCATGCGGTAGCTCAACGCCTGCACTGTGGGTGCGCTGACTTCGGCGGTGCGGATGCGCTCGTGGCTGAGCTGGCGCGAGACGGTGCGGACTTCGGCGGTGCCTTTGTCCAGCACGGTTTTTCCCGGCCACTGGATGCTCAGCGGCAGAATGCGCACCCGGCGGTCGGCCGCCAACGAGCCCGACAGATCGGTGCCGGCGTCGACCATCAACCCCAGCAGCGGGGTCTGCACCCGGGCCAAATCGATCGGCAGCGGCTGCTCGCGCTCGGGGAGTTTTTGCTGTGTCGAGGCGAAACCGAGCAAATAGGCGTTTTTGTCGTGGTCGCGCATGGTGGGTGCCCTTTTCAGTACTCCAGCCGGTCGGGACGGATTTGTTGCAGGATGGTGGTGGCGATCTCCTCGATCGATTTGTGCGTCGACGACAGCCAGCGGATGCCTTCGCGGCGCATGAGTTTTTCTGCTTCACCGACTTCGTAGCGGCAGTTGTCCAGCGCGGCGTAGCGGCTGCCGGGGCGCCGCTCGGTGCGGATCTCGCTCAGGCGTTCGGGGCTGATCGACAGGCCGAACAGTTTGTGCCGCAGGCTGGTGAGCGCGTCGGGCAGACGCATGCGCTCGAAGTCGTCGGGAATCAACGGGTAGTTTGCCGCGCGCACGCCGTGCTGCATCGCCAGGTAGAGCGAAGTCGGTGTCTTGCCGCAACGCGATACACCGACCAGGATGACCTCGGCCTCGGCGAGGTTGCGTGTCGATTGGCCGTCGTCGTGCATCAGCGAAAAATTGATCGCGTCGATGCGGTTGTGGTATTGCGGGCTGTACGCCGCGTCGGAAAAACGGCCGATGCGGTGGTTGGATTTGGCACCGAAGGCCACTTCCAGCGGTTGCACGAAGCTATTGAACAAATCGAGCACCAGCGCGTTGGCTCCCTGGATGATTTGCAATACGTCGGGATGAACCAGGGTGACGAACACGATCGGCGGCTTGCCTTCGACCCGCGCGGCTTCGTTGATCCGCTCGACCGCCTGCACCGCTTTTCCCACCGTGTCGACGAAGGGCAGGCGCACGCGGTGCGGTTGCACGTCGAACTGGGCGAGTACGGAGTTGCCAAAAGTCTCGGCGGCGATGCCGGTGCCATCGGAAACGAAAAAAACCGAGCGGTTGGCCATCTGTCAGGGTTGAATACCTAGAATGGACTGCATTGTCTGCGCGCCCGGGCAAATCGACGAGATCACGCGAACGAAACATGTCTTTTTTGCCACAAACGGCGTCGGCCCATGTTTTTCATTCTATGAAGGATTGGCATCATGACCCAACAAAACACGGCCCATAACGGCAATGAGCTCATATTGCGTCTACAAGACGTCAGAATGAGCGATATCGATCAAGTTGGTGGCAAAAATGCCTCGCTCGGAGAGATGATCAGCCAGCTCGCCGACAGCGGGGTGCGCGTACCCGGCGGCTTCGCCACCACGGCGTATGCGTTTCGCCAGTTCCTGCGTGCAGGCGGGCTGGATCAGCGCATCCACGCCGCGCTCGACGCGCTCGACACGGACGACGTGCGCGCGCTGGAGCGCACCGGCGCGCAGATTCGCCAATGGGTGCTCGACACGCCGTTTCCCGCCGATCTGGAGCAGGCGATTCGCGACGCGTATGCCGAGCTGACTGCTGGCAGCCCTGAGACGTCGTTCGCCGTGCGCTCGTCGGCTACCGCGGAGGATCTGCCCGATGCCTCATTCGCCGGGCAGCAGGAGAGCTATCTCAACGTCAGCGGCATCGACGGCGTGCTCGACAAAATCAAGCACGTGTTCGCCTCGCTGTACAACGATCGCGCCATTTCCTACCGCGTGCACAAGGGTTTTTTGCACAGCGACGTCGCCTTGTCCGCCGGGGTACAGCGCATGGTGCGCAGCGACAAAGCGGTGTCCGGGGTGATGTTCACGCTCGACACCGAATCGGGCTTTCCCGATGTGGTGTTCATCACTGCGTCTTACGGCTTGGGGGAGACGGTGGTGCAAGGCGCGGTCAACCCCGACGAGTTTTACGTGTTCAAGCCGACGTTGCGTGCAGGCAAACAGGCCGTGATCCGGCGCAACCTCGGCTCCAAACTCGTACGCATGGAATTCGCGCCCCCAGGTTCGGCGCAGTTGGTGCAAACCGTGGACACGCCGTCGGAGTTGCGTAACCGCTATTGTCTGAGCGACGACGAGGTGCAGGAACTGGCGCGTTTTGCCCTGACCATCGAGACGCACTACGGCAGGCCGATGGACATCGAGTGGGGCAAGGACGGCATCGACGGCCATCTCTACATCCTCCAGGCCAGGCCGGAGACGGTGAAGTCGCACGGCCACGGCAGGACCGAGCAACGCTACACCCTCAAGGGCAAGGGCACGGTGCTGGTGACCGGGCGCGCGATCGGACAAAAAATCGGCGCCGGCCCGGTGCGTGTCGTGAACTCGATCGCCGAAATGGATCGGGTGCAGCCTGGTGACGTGCTGGTCACCGACATGACCGATCCCAACTGGGAGCCGATCATGAAAAAAGCCTCGGCCATCGTCACCAATCGTGGCGGCCGCACTTGTCATGCGGCGATCATCGCGCGTGAGCTCGGCATTCCCGCCGTGGTCGGCAGCGGCAACGCCACCGAGGTGCTCAAGGATGGCATGCTGGTGACGGTGTCGTGCGCGCAGGGCGACACTGGCATGATTTACGACGGTTTGCTCGAAACCGAGGTCAAAGAAGTGCAGCGCGGCGAAATGCCGCCGGTGGCCACCAAGATCATGATGAACGTCGGCAACCCCACGCTGGCGTTCGATTTCGCGCAAATCCCCAACGAAGGGGTCGGGCTGGCGCGGTTGGAGTTCATCATCAATAACAACATCGGCGTGCACCCGCGTGCCGTGCTCGAATATCCGAACGTCGATGCCGATTTGAAAAAAGCCGTGGAAAGCGTGGCCCGCGGCCATGTCAGCCCGCGGGCGTTTTACGTCGACAAACTCGCCGAGGGCATCGCCACCATCGCCGCGGCGTTCTATCCCAAGCCGGTGATCGTGCGCCTTTCCGATTTCAAGTCGAATGAATACAAAAAACTCATCGGCGGCTCGCGCTACGAACCCGACGAAGAAAATCCGATGCTCGGCTTTCGCGGGGCATCGCGCTACGTCTCTGCAGAGTTCGCGCAGAGTTTCGAAATGGAATGCGCTGCGCTCAAGCGGGTGCGCGAGCAGATGGGGCTGGACAACGTCGAGATCATGGTGCCGTTCGTGCGCACTCTGGGCGAAGCCAAGGGGGTGGTCGAGCTGCTGGCCAGGCATGGGCTCAAGCGCGGCGAGAACGGCCTGCGCCTGATCATGATGTGCGAAGTGCCGTCCAACGCCGTGCTGGCCAAAGACTTTCTGCAGTATTTCGACGGCTTTTCCATCGGCTCGAACGACCTGACCCAGCTCACCCTCGGTCTGGACCGCGACTCGGGCTTGGTGGCGCAGGCGTTCGACGAGCGTGACCCTGCAGTCAAGGTGCTGCTGGCACAGGCAATCGCCGCCTGCCGCGCCGAAGGCAAGTATGTCGGCATTTGCGGCCAGGGGCCGTCCGATCATCCTGATCTGGCGCAGTGGCTGATGGAGCAGGGGATTTCGTCGATTTCCCTCAACCCCGACACGGTCATCGCGACCTGGCAGCAACTGGCCGCGCACGCGGCGGCTGCCGTTGCTCCTGTATAATGAAAAGTTCCTTGCCGCACCGGTGTTGACGCCCCGGGCGGCTTTGATCCACAAGGAAAGCGTGGGCCTGCCCTGGCAGCAGGCGCGCTGCCGCATGTAAAGGAGTTTCGATGCGTCATTATGAAATTGTGTTGATTTTTCATCCCGATCAGAGCGAGCAGGTGCCCGCGATGATCGAGCGCTACAAGTCGGCGGTGACGGCCAAATCCGGGCAAATCCACCGCGTCGAAGACTGGGGACGCCGCCAACTGGCCTACCCCATCCAAAAGCTCGCCAAGGCGCATTACGCCTGCCTGAACATCGAGTGCGATCTGGACACCCTGCGTGAACTCGAACACAGCTTCAAGTTCAACGACGCCGTGCTGCGCAGCCTGATCATCAAAATGGACAAGGCAGAAACCGCGCCGTCGGTCATGATGAAACACGTCGAGCGTGAAGAGGCGCGCAAAGCGCAGCAGGAGTCCGCGGCCTGAACGCCGGCCAGACCAACCGGCTCGATCTCCAGGGCGTTTTGGCCGAGCGCGGCGAGTTGCGCTACACCCCGGCCGGAATCGAAGCGCTGGATTTCGTGTTGCAGCATCAGTCGACCCAATCCGAGGCAGGAATGCCTTGTGAAGTGCAGCTTCAAATCAGCTGTATCGGGTTCGGCAGCATCGCTCGCGACATGCACCGCGTCAATCCTGGGGCCGTATTGCACGTCAGCGGGTTTTTACGTGCATCGCGTCGCGGCTCACGCCAGATGAAACTGCACGTCACACAATTTATCGAGGTTAACCATGGCACCACCACGCAAGTTTGACAAGAAAAACGATCCCAAGCGCGCCCGTCGCAACCAACAGTCGTCGCTGTTCAAGCGCAAGCGCTTCTGCCGCTTCACCGTGGCCAAAGTCGAGCGCATCGACTACAAGGATGTCGACACGCTCAAGGATCTGATTGCCGAGAACGCGCGCATCATTCCCGCCCGACTGACGGGCACCAGCGCGCATTACCAGCGCCAGCTCAATACCGCGATCAAGCGCGCGCGCTTTCTGGCGCTGCTGCCCTACACCGATCTGCACAAGGGCTAATCCAGGGGCGACATCATGCAAATCATCCTTCTCGAAAAAGTGTCGAACGTCGGCAACCTGGGCGATGTGGTCAAGGTCAAGGACGGCTACGCGCGCAACTACCTGATTCCGAAAAAAATGGCGCGCCGTGCCACCGCCGCGGCCTTGGCCGAGTTCGAGGCGCGCCGTGCCGAAATGGAAAAACACGCTGCCGACAAGCTCGCCGCGGCGCAGGCCGCCGGGGAAAAACTCAACGGCCTGGTGCTGACCATGGTGCAAAAGGCAGGCGTCGATGGCCGTTTGTTCGGCTCGGTGACGCATAGCGACGTGGCCGAAGCGCTGGTCAAACAGGGCTTCGAAGTGAGCAAGTCGCAAGTGCGCTTTCCTGCCGGCCATGTGAAGACCACAGGCGAGCACCCCGTGGTGATCGCGCTGCATACCGACGTCACCGCCGAAGTGACTCTGCAGGTCAAAGCCGAGGCCATGTAAGCACGCCGCCAGGCACTGCATGCACGAGGGCCGCACATGCGGCCCTCGTCGTCTTCGCCTTTTGCTGCGTGCGGCACAATGCCGCTGAACACCGCGCGCTTCGCGCTCGCCGCCGCCCCTTCCAACCGCCATGCAAGATCAAGCCCTCGACGCCATCCGCACCCCGCCGCATTCGATCGAGGCGGAGCAGTCGGTTCTCGGCGGCTTGTTGCTCGACAACCAGGCGTTCGACAAAGTCGCTGATTTGCTCGTCGCCTCGCAGTTCTATCGCTACGAGCACCGCACCATTTTCCAGGCGATCGCCGACCTGATCAACCTGGGCAAACCAGCCGATGTCATTACCGTGCTGGAGGCGCTGCAGTCGATCGGCAAGCATGATGAATGCGGTGGGTTGCCTTACCTGAATTCACTGGCGCAATGCGTGCCCAGCGCTGCCAACATCCGGCGCTACGCAGAGATCGTGCGCGAACGCGCCGTGCTGCGCCAGCTGGTGACGATCAGCGACGACATTGCGCAAAGCGCGCTCAACCCGCAGGGGCGGGCGGTGCAGCAGATTCTCGATGAAGCCGAATCGCGCATCTTTGCCATTTCGGAAGAGGGGGCCAAGTCCGCTGCCGGGTTCCAGTCGATGAAGGGGCTGCTGGGCGATTTGCTCAAACGGGTGAGCGAACTGGCCGAACGCGGCGGCACCGATACCACCGGAGTACCCACCGGGTTTGCCGACCTCGACCGCATGACTGCCGGGCTGCAACCCGGGGATCTGATCATCGTCGCCGGCCGGCCGTCGATGGGCAAAACCGCGTTTTCGCTCAACATCGCCGAGCATGTGGCGCTCAACGAGCAGCTGCCGGTGGCGGTGTTCAGTATGGAAATGGGGGCGTCGCAATTGGTGCTGCGCGTCGTCGGCTCGATGGGGCGGATCGACCAAAGCCATCTGCGCACCGGCCAGCTCACCGAAGACGAATGGACCCGGCTGCCCGAAACCATCGAGCGGCTGGAAGACATCCAGATGCACATCGACGAAACCCCGGCGCTCAACCCGCTGGAGCTACGCGCGCGCGCACGGCGCCTGGCGCGGCAGTTCGGCGGGCGCTTGGGGCTGATCGTGGTCGATTATTTGCAGCTCATGTCGTCGTCACGCGATGGCGAAAACCGAGCCACCGAAATCTCCGAAATCTCGCGTTCGCTCAAAGCGCTGGCCAAGGAGCTGCACTGTCCGGTGATTGCGCTGTCGCAGCTCAATCGCGACCTGGAAAAACGCACCGACAAGCGTCCGGTGATGAGCGATTTGCGCGAATCCGGTGCGATCGAGCAAGACGCCGATGTCATCCTGTTCATCTACCGCGACGAGGTCTACAACAAAGACTCCAAAGACGCGGGAGTGGCCGAAATCATCATCGGCAAGCAGCGCAATGGTCCGATCGGCACGGTGCACTTGGCCTTCCTCAAGCCGCTGACGCGGTTCGAGAATCTGACACGCGAGTTTTGACCCATCGCCGCAGCCAGGCGGCAGCAGGTTCAGAGCACTTCGCTGGCGTAATCGGCCAGACGGCTGCGCTCACCGCGCGCCAGGGTGACATGGCCGCTATGGCGCCAGCCTTTGAAGCGGTCGACCACATACGTCATTCCCGAGCTACCCTCGGTCAGATAGGGCGTATCGATCTGCGCGATATTGCCCATGCACACCAGCTTGGTTCCCGGGCCGGCGCGGGTGATGAGCGTTTTCATCTGCTTGGGCGTGAGATTCTGCGCCTCGTCGATGATGACGTATTTGTTGAGAAAGGTGCGCCCGCGCATGAAATTGAGGCTCTTGATTTTGATTTTGGAGCGGATCAATTCCTGCGCTGCAGCGCGCCCCCATTCGCCGCCGACATGGCCGACTTCGCTTTGATTGAGCACTTCGAGGTTGTCGTCGAGCGCGCCCATCCAGGGGCCCATTTTTTCCTCTTCGGTTCCGGGCAGATAACCGATGTCCTCGCCCACGGGCACGGTCACGCGGGTGACGATGATTTCGTTGTAGCGGCGCGAGTCGAGCACCTGCGACAACCCGGCGGCCAGCGCCAGCAGGGTTTTGCCGGTTCCCGCCTGCCCGGCGAGCGTGACGAAATCGACCTCCGGGTCCATCAGCAGGTTGAGGGCAAAATTCTGCTCGCGGTTGCGCGCGGTTACTCCCCACACGGCATTTTTTTGGTGGGTGTGGTCACGCAGCACCTGCAGCACCGCGGTATTGCCGCGGATTTCTTTGACACGGGCGTACAGCGGGGGCGCGCTGCCGTTTTCCCAGTACACCGCCTGATTGACCAGCATTTGGCTGACGAAGGGCCCTTGCACGCGGTAATAGGTGTTGCCAGCCTGCTGCCAGCTCTCCACGGCTTTGGCCTGTCGTTCCCAGAAGTCGGGCGGCAGCACCATCATGCCGGTGTACAGCAGGTCGGCGTCGTCGAGCGTTTTGTCGTTGGCGTAGTCTTCGGCGTGCAGCCCCAGCGCGCGGGCCTTCACGCGCATATTGATATCCTTGGACACCAGGACGACGGCCCGCTGCGGATGGCTGCGCGTCAGATCTTGCAGCACGGCGAGAATCTGGTTGTCCGCCTTGCCCTGCGGCAGGGCGATGGGCAGTTCGACGTCGTGCGCCCGGGTCTGGAAAAACAGCCGTCCGCGCGCTTCCGAGTGGCCGGTACGGTTCAGCGCAATGCCCTGTTCGATGCCGCTGCCGGTGTCGGCGACCAAGGCGTCGAGCTCGCGGCTGACCTGCCGACCGTTGCGCGCCACTTCCGACAGCCCCTTCTTGTGCGCATCCAGTTCTTCCAGCGTCACCAGCGGCAGGTAAATGTCGTGCTCCTCGAAGCGGTAGAGCGACATGGGGTCGTGCAGCAGCACGTTGGTATCGAGGACGAACAGCTTGGGCGGTTCGCTGCCGCGTGTGACGGGTTTGGCGCTGGCGCGTGTCTTGGTTTTGGCCCGGGCCGCAGCAGGTGGTGCGACTGCGGGCGGAAAGCTCGCCGCCTCGGCTGGGGCGATCGCCGGTGGCGTAGGTTCGGCGGCAGCCGGCGGAGAGTTGACGGCTTTGGCGGATTTATTGCGTGCCGGTTTTCCTGCAGCGGCGGGTGCCGGGGTGGGCTTGACAGTCTGCGACAACAGACTGCCCAAAGACTTGGGAGGAGGCGGCAGAGGCATGGGGCAAGATGCGGTCCGGGGGACGGCTAGGCGGAAAAGAAAAACCGCCGTTTGTCGGGTGACGGCACGGCGGCGGCAGACCAACGGCGCTGGCGCGGCGGTAGTAGCCTGCGCAGCCTGCGCCGGTTGCAGGCAGCCGCGGGCACGGACAAGCCTGAACGGCTCAGACGGCAGGAGCAGAAGAACGAACTCAAGGCGCGGTGCCAGGGCGAACGCGATGACGTCGGTGCGGTGGGGCGGTCAGAGTTTTTGAATCACGTCGAGGACTTCGTCGACATGGCCGGCGACTTTGACGCCCCGCCATTCCTGGCGCAGCACGCCTTGGGTGTCGATGACGAAGGTGCTGCGCTCGATGCCTTTGACCTTCTTGCCGTACATGATTTTGTTTTTCACCACACCGAACATGTGGCAGAGTTTTTCTTCGGTGTCGGCAATGAGTTCGAACGGCAGTTCGAGGTGCGCCTTGAATTTTTCGTGCGACATCAGGTTGTCGCGCGAAATGCCGAAGATCACCGCGTTCGCGGCTTCGAATTCGGCGTATTTGTCACGAAAATGCATCGACTCGGTGGTGCAACCCGGAGTCATGTCTTTGGGGTAGAAGTAGAGAACAATTTTTTTGCCCAGATAGTTTTTCGGGCTGAACTGCACGCCACCGGTGGCAGCGGCTTCAAAATCGGGTACCACTTTGTTCAAGACCAAGGCCATGAAGTCTCCTGCTGGGCTGCTGCGTCGTCACTCCCGTTGTGCCGAGTCGTTTTTTGCGGGAGTCAAAGCGCAATCAAAAGCTTCATTTTACCGTGCGAGCCGCGCCGGTCTCATTCGATGATCACCGCAGCGAGCACGCGGCGCCCCTCGCCGGCGAGGATGTTGTAAGTGCGGCAGGCGGCAGCCGTGTCCATCACCTCCCAGCCGACGCGCCGGGCGATGAACTGGCGCAGCAGTGCCGTAGCCAACAGATGCTGCTGCCGGCCGGTGCCGATGAGTACCACTTCGGGTAACGGCTCGGTCAGCAGCACGTCCAGATGAGCCGCCGATATCGCCGCACCCGCTGGCACGTCCCACGGCCGGGGCGCCTGCTGCGGCCCGAAGATGCACGCCGCGGTCTGGCGCACGCCGTTGACTTCGATATAGCCCGGCCCGTAGGCGGACACCATTTGCGTGTCGGGGACGAGGTCGGGCTGGAGTTTCATGCTGGCCACAGAGCAGGACGACGCGCTGCCGCAGAGGTGTCGTGGCTGTGTCGCGTCAAGGGCGGAGCGCGGACGATGGCGGCCACGATCCCGGTTGCAGGTAAATTATAGGGTTCACCACTGGCGCCGCTGACGGCGAAGGCGCGTTGCATTGGCCGGGCGATCGCGGCCATGCCGCGCCGCTGTTGCCGCGTCAGCTGGGCTACATACGCCGAAAAGGGAGTGAGATAGCCGTGCGCGAGTTTCGCAAATCCGACAAATTGGCCGATGTCTGCTACGACATCCGCGGGCCCGTGCTCGACAAGGCGCGGCAGATGGAAGAGGACGGCCAGCGCATCATCAAGCTGAACATCGGCAATCTGGCGCCGTTCGGTTTCGAGCCGCCCGACGAGATCGTGCAGGACATGATCCACAACCTGCCGGGAGCCGCGGGCTACACCGACTCCAAGGGGCTGTTTGCGCCGCGCAAGGCCATCGTGCATTACACGCAGGAAAAAGGCATCGCCGGCGTGGGTATCGACGACGTGTTCATCGGCAACGGTGCGTCCGAGCTGATCAATATGGCGATGAACGCGCTGCTGAACAACGGCGACGAGGTGCTGATCCCGGCACCCGACTACCCGCTGTACACCGCGTCGGTGGCGCTCTCCGGAGGCACGCCGGTGCACTACATCTGCGACGAAAGCAGCGACTGGTACCCCGACATCGCCGACATCCGCCGCAAGATCACGCCCAACACCCGCGGCATCGTGGTCATCAACCCGAACAACCCGACCGGGGCGCTGTACCCGCGCGAATTGCTCGAGCAGATCGTGCAGGTGGCGCGCGAGCACGAACTGATCGTGTTTGCCGACGAGATCTACGACAAGATGCTCTACGACGGCAACACGCACACCAGCATCGCGTCTGTGGCCGACGACGTGCTGTTCATCACCTTCAACGGCTTGTCGAAGAACTATCGCTCGTGCGGCTACCGCTCGGGGTGGATGGTGGTGTCGGGCGACAAGCGCCATGCGCGCGACTACATCGAGGGGCTGACCATGCTGGCGTCGATGCGGCTGTGCGCCAACACGCCGGGGCAACTGGCGATCCAGACCGCGCTGGGCGGCTACCAGAGCATCAAGGACCTGGTCGCGCCGCATGGGCGGCTGACCAAGCAGCGCGACCTGGCGTACGAGCTGCTCACGCAGATTCCGGGGGTGGGCGTGGTCAAGCCCAAGGCCGCGCTGTACATGTTTCCGCGGCTGGACCCGAAGATGTACCCGATCAGCGACGACCAACAGCTCGCCTACGACCTGCTGGCGCAGGAAAAAGTGCTGATCGTGCAGGGAACGGGGTTCAACTGGCCGCAGCCCGATCACTTTCGGCTGGTGTTCCTGCCCAACGCCGACGATCTGACCGAGGCCATCGGCCGTATCGCCCGCTTTCTCGACCGCATGCGCAAACAGTCGCGCGTCGCCGCCTGAACCCCATTGCGTCTTTGGCTATGAAACCTTTACAGATTGCCCTACTTGGCGCGGGCACGGTGGCCAGTGGTGTGGTCAAAGTGCTCGCGCGCAATCAGGAAGAACTGCAGCGTCGCGCCGGCCGCGGCATTGCCGTTGCGGCCATCGCTGCGCGCAATCCCGACAAGGCGCGTGCCGCGCTGGGTGACGCGCTGCCAGTGACCACCGATTTCATGGCGCTGGCCACGCGCGCGGACATCGACATCGTCGTCGAACTCATGGGCGGCATCGAGCCGGCACGGGCGCTGGTGCTGGCGGCGATCGACGCCGGCAAGCACGTGGTCACGGCGAACAAGGCGCTGCTGGCGCTGCACGGCAACGAGATTTTCGCCGCGGCGCAGACCAAGGCAGTGATGGTGGCGTTCGAGGCGGCAGTGGCCGGCGGCATCCCGATCATCAAGGCGGTGCGCGAAGGGCTCACCGGCAACCGTATCGAATGGGTGGCGGGAATCATCAACGGCACGACCAATTTCATCCTGTCCGAAATGCGCGACAAGGGGCTGGATTTCGCCACAGCGCTGCACCAGGCGCAGCAGCTCGGTTATGCCGAGGCCGACCCCACCTTCGACATCGAGGGCATCGACGCCGCGCACAAAATCACCCTGCTGTGTTCGCTGGCGTTTGGCGTGCCGGTGCAGTTCGACAAGGCCTACGTCGAGGGCATCACGGCGCTGCAAGCCGCCGACATCCGTTATGCCGAGCAACTCGGCTACCGCATCAAGCTGCTAGGCATCACCAAGCGCACGGCGCAAGGCATCGAACTGCGCGTGCACCCCACGCTGATTCCGGCCACTCGGTTGATCGCCAACGTCGAAGGGGCGATGAACGCCGTGGTGGTGCAGGGCGACGCCGTCGGCCCGACGCTGTACTACGGCAAGGGAGCGGGTGCCGAGCCCACGGCCTCGGCGGTGATTGCCGACCTGGTGGACGTCACGCGCCTGCACACCGCCGACCCCGAACACCGCGTGCCGCATCTGGCGTTCCAGCCCGACGCGATGAGCGACCTGCCCATTCTGCCGATGGATCAGGTGGTCACGGCGTATTACCTGCGGCTGCGTGTGGCCGACCAGACCGGGGTGCTGGCCGACCTCACCCGTATCCTGGCCGACGAAGGCATTTCGATCGATGGCCTGATCCAGCGCGAGGCCGGCGAGGACGAGCACCAGACCGACCTCGTCATCCTCACCCACGACACTGCGGAGGCGCGGATGAACGCCGCCATCGCCCGCATGCAGGCGCTGCCCAGCGTGGGCGCGCCGATCGTGCGCATTCGCAAAGAGGAGCTGCGCTGATGCAATACCTGAGTACGCGGGGCGAGCCGGCCAGCCGCGGTTTTTCCGACATTCTGCTCGAAGGCCTGGCGCCTGACGGCGGTCTGTACCTGCCGCAAACCTATCCCCGCGTCAGCGCGGAACAACTCACCCGCTGGCGCGGGCTGTCGTATGCCGAGCTGGCATTCGAAATCCTCTCGCTGTTCATCACCGACATTCCGGCGGACGACCTGCGCGCGCTGCTCGCCAAGACCTACACCCCGGAGGTGTTCGGCGGACATGCCCAGATCGTGCCCCTCAAGCCGCTGCCTGGCGATCCGGGGTTGGCGCTGCTCGGCCTGTCCGAAGGCCCGACGCTGGCGTTCAAAGACATGGCGATGCAGCTGCTGGGCAATCTGTTCGAGTATGCGCTGGCCAAGCAAGGTGCACAGCTCAACATCCTGGGCGCGACTTCGGGCGACACCGGCAGCGCCGCCGAGTACGCCATGCGCGGCAAACGCGGCATCCGCGTGTTCATGTTGTCGCCCTTTGGCAAAATGAGCGCGTTCCAGACGGCGCAGATGTATTCGCTGGCCGACGCCAACATCCACAACATCGCGGTGCAGGGCGTGTTCGACGACTGCCAGGACATGGTCAAAGCGGTGTCTGCCGACCTGGACTTCAAGCGCCGCTGGCGCATCGGCACGGTCAATTCGATCAACTGGGCGCGGCTGGCGGCGCAGATCGTGTACTACTTCGCCGGCTATTTCCAGGCCACACGCCGCAACGACGAGCAGGTCAGCTTCACCGTGCCGTCGGGCAATTTCGGCAATATCTGCGCCGGCCACATCGCCCGCATGATGGGCTTGCCGATTCGCAAGCTGGTGTTGGCGACCAACGAGAACAACGTCCTCGACGAATTTTTCCGCACCGGTGTGTACCGCCCGCGCAAATCGGCCGAGACGCACCACACTTCCAGCCCGTCGATGGACATTTCCAAGGCGTCGAATTTCGAGCGCTTCATTTTCGACCTGCTCGGCCGCGACGCGCCGCGGGTGCGTGAGCTGTTCACCACCGCATTGCAGCGCAAGGGCCAGTTCGACCTGTCGGCCGATGCCGCGTTTTCCAGGGTGTCGGCCGACTACGGTTTTGCCTCGGGCAGCAGCACGCACGCCGATCGCCTGGCCACCATCCGCAGCGTCTGGCAAGGCAGCGGCCGGTTGATCGACACCCACACCGCCGACGGCGTCAAAGTGGCGCGCGAGCACCGCGAGCCGGGGGTGCCGATGCTGGTGCTCGAAACCGCGCTGGCGGCCAAATTCCCCGAAACCATCACCGAGGCCATCGGAAAGCAGCCCGAGCGGCCGGCCAGGCTGGCCGATCTGGAGCGGCGCCCACAGCGTTTTGCCGTCATGCCGGTGGACGTCGAGGCGGTCAAGTCGTACATCGCGCAGCACTGCGCCGCACCGGTGGCAGCGGGCGGATGAGAGTCGTCGGTTTCGCCGGGTTTTCCGGCAGCGGCAAAACCACGCTGGTCGAAACGCTGGTGCAGCACTTCGTGCTCGACGGTCTGCGCGTGTCGGTGGTCAAGCACGCGCACCACCGCTTCGACATCGACTACCCCGGCAAAGACACCTGGCGCCACCGCGAAGCTGGGGCTTATGAAGTCTTGGCAGCGTCTGACCATCTCATTGCGCTGCAACGCCGGCTGCGGCAACCGGCCGAGCCCGACGTTCCCGGGCTGCTGCGCATGCTCGACCCGCAGGTCGACTGGGTGTTGGTCGAAGGGTTCAAGCACGCGCGTTTGCCGAAAATCGAGGTTTGGCGCGCCAGCACCGGGCGGCCCGTGTGCTATACCGACGACGCGCAGATTCTTGCCGTGGCCACCGACTCGCCGCAGCAACTGCCGCAGCCCGCCCCTGCGGTCGTGCTCGACATCAACACTCCGGCTGCAGTGGCCGCGTGGTTGTTGGACAATGCGCAGCGGTTCACGTATCAGCCATGAGTGCAACTTCCTCCCCCCTGCTCGACCCTGATGTGGCGCTACAACGTTTGCTCGCCGCGGCGCGACCGCTGGCAGCAACGCAAACTCTGCCAACACTGCAGGCGCTCGGCCGCGTGCTGGCGCAAGACGTGCGCGCGACCATCGACGTGCCGCCGGCAGACAACACCGCGATGGACGGCTACGCCGTGCGCTGTGCCGACGTGCCTGCAGCCGGGACGCGGCTGCGCGTAAGCCAGCGCATCCCGGCCGGGGCCGTGCCGCAGCCGCTGCAACCTGCAACCGCCGCGCGGATTTTCACCGGCGGCCTGATCCCCGATGGCGCCGATGCCGTGGTGATGCAGGAACGATGCCGCGGCGAAGGCCAGACCGTGGTCATCGACACCGTGCCCGTCCGCGGCGAGTGGGTTCGCCGCCGCGGGCTGGACGTCGCCGCCGGCAGCATCGTTCTCGCCGTCGGGCAGCGGCTGCGACCGCAGGATCTGGGGTTGGCTGCTTCGGTCGGTGTGGCGCAGTTGACGGTGCGGGCCAAGCCGCGTGTGGCCATCGCGTTCACCGGCGACGAGCTTGCCATGCCCGGCGAGCCTCTGCGTCCTGGCGCGATCTACAACTCCAACCGCTTCGTCATCCACTCGCTGCTGCAGGCAGCGGGATGTGAAGTGATCGATCTGGGCATCGTTCCCGATCGCCTCGACGCCACCCGGCAGATGCTGCGCCAGGCCGCGCTGCAAGCCGATCTCATCGTCTCGACCGGCGGCATGTCGGTGGGTGAGGAAGACCACGTCAAACCGGCGGTTCACGCCGAAGGCGCGCTCGATTTGTGGCAAATCGCGCTGAAGCCGGGCAAGCCGCTGGCTTTCGGCCACGTGCGGCGGCAGCCTGGGCAGGGGGAGGCGGCGTTCATCGGCCTGCCGGGCAACCCGGTGTCGAGTTTCGTCACCTTTTTGCTGTTCGTGCGTCCTTACCTGCTGGCGCTGCAAGGCGCCAAAGACACGGCGGCGGTGGCGTTGCCGGTGCGCGCCGCGTTCGATTGGCCCAAGCCGGACCGGCGCCGGGAATTCTTGCGCGTGCGTCTCAACGCGCAGGGCGAGGCCGAGTTGTTCGCCTCGCAGAATTCCGCCGTGCTCACTTCCACCGTCTGGGCCGATGGCTTGGTGGACAATCCGCCGCAGCAGGTCATCCGCCGCGGTGACGTGGTGCGCTATCTGCCATTTTGTTCCTTGTTGCAGGGTTGAAGCATGCAAGTCTCGATTCGTTACTTTGCCAGCGTGCGCGAAGCCATCGGCGTGGCGCAAGAGGTGCACGACCTGCCCGAAGCGCTGCACACCGTTGGCGAGGTGCGCGATTGGCTGCGTGCGCTCGACGGCCGCCACGCCGCGGCGCTGGCCGCGGATCGACCGCTGCGCATGGCGTGCAACCAGACGCTGTGCGATGCGCACACCGCGTTGCAGCCAGGATGCGAAGTGGCGTTTTTCCCGCCGGTGACCGGGGGCTGACGGCATGGCGCCGGTGACCATCCGCATCCAAACCGAGGGGTTCGACCTCGGCGCGGAAGTGCAGGCGTTGCGCAACGGGCGGCTGGACGTCGGCGCGGTGGCGAGTTTTGTCGGCGTCTGCCGCGACCACCACCCGGGGCAGTGCGCCCCCGGCCACGTGCAGGCGATGGAACTGGAGCATTACCCTGGCATGACCGAGCGCGCGATCGCGCAGATGGTCGAACAGGCCCAGCAGCGCTGGCCGCTGCTGGGCGTGACGGTGATCCACCGTGTCGGCCCGCTGTTGCCGGGCGACGATATCGTGCTCGTCGCCGTGGCCAGTAGCCACCGCGGCGCGGCGTTCGCCGCGTGCGAGTTCCTCATGGACTACCTCAAAACCCAGGCGCCGTTCTGGAAGAAAGAGACGACGCCGCAGGGCGGGCATTGGGTCGATGCCCGTGAAAGCGACGACGCCGCATTGCGACGCTGGGGCGTGGCCTCGGACAACGCGCAGCAGGGCAGGGCTGAAAAGACGTGAACGCCGCCGCGCCCACTCGCCGACCGGCGGGTTCGAGGGGGCGGACGGTAGAGAATTTGCCAAGACTCAGGAAAAACCAGTACGAACGGTCGTTCGCTTTCACCTGTTTGCGAACAACACATCTGGATACAGGTATTTGTCGCCTGCTGGGCTAATCTGTGACCGTCGCTGCGGTCAATCCTTTGCCGCGGCGCGAGATCAGAGCTGGCGCGCCGCGAGTGCGCACGAAAAAGTTCAGGAGACCGTTCATGTCCAAACCCAAACCTCTCGGGTTGCTGGAGTTCGTCTTGTTGGCGATTCCATGCGTCGCCGTGCTTGCCGTCCCGTTTTTCAACACCCTCGAACCCAGCGTGTTCGGTATCCCGTTTTTTTATTGGTGGCAGCTGATTTGGGTGCCGTTGTCGGGTGTGTTCATCGCCATCGTGTTCAAACTGGTCGTTCCGGCCGGCAGCGGAGACTGACGCCATGAATCTCGTTGCGACCATCGTTTTCGTCGCCCTGTTCGTCGCCATCACCGTGCTGGGTTTTGTCTCGGCGCATTGGCGCAAAGGCGATATGAGTCATTTGCACGAATGGGGGCTGGGCGGGCGCCGCTTCGGTAGCTGGATCACCTGGTTCCTCATCGGCGGCGACCTCTACACCGCCTACACCTTCGTCGCCGTGCCGGCGCTGGTCTTCGGTGCCGGGGCGCTGGGCTTTTTTGCCCTGCCGTACACCGTGTTGGTCTATCCGCTGGTCTTTGCCATTCTGCCGCGGCTGTGGGTGGTGGCGAAAAAGCACAACTACATCACCGCGTCGGATTTCGTCGCCGGCCGCTACGGCAGCCCGGCGCTGGCGATGGCGATTGCGGTGACGGGCATCGTCGCCACCATGCCGTACATCGCGCTGCAGCTCGTCGGCATTCAAGTGGTCATCGGCGGTCTGGGCTTTTCCACCCAGGGGTTGATGGGCGACCTGCCGCTGATCATCGCCTTCGTCATCCTCGCCGCGTTCACTTACACCAGCGGTTTGCGCGCCCCGGCGTCGATTGCCGTGGTCAAGGACTTGCTGGTGTACATCACGGTCATCGCGCTGATCGTCGTCGTGCCGTACAAGCTGGGCGGGTTCGGCAATATCTTTGCCGCCATTCCCAAAGAGAAACTGTTGCTGCCGCCGCCCAAAGGCGGCAACTTGGGCTTGCAGTCGTTCTATCCGACGTTGGCATTCGGCTCGGCGCTGGCGTTGATGCTCTATCCGCACGCCACCACAGCGGTGTTGTCGGCCAAGGGGCCCAATACGTTGCGCCGCAACTGGGTATTTCTGCCGGCGTATTCGTTCATGCTCGGGCTGATCGCGCTGCTGGGGTATATGGCCTATGCCGCCGGTATTGCCAAGCTGCCTGATCTGGCGCCTTACTTCAAACAGTATGGGCCGCAGTTCGCCATGCCGGGTTTGCTGCTGCACTTCTTTCCGAGCTGGTTCGTCGGCTTGGGGTTTGCTGCGGTGGCCATCGGCGCGCTGGTGCCTGCAGCCATCATGTCGATTGCCGCGGCCAATCTGTTCACCCGCAACATTTACAAGGCCTATGTCAACCCCAACTGCTCGCCGGCCAAGGAAACCGAAATGGCCAAGCTGATTTCGCTCTTGGTCAAGTTCGGCGCGCTGCTGTTCATCGTCTTTCTGCCGCTCACCTATGCCATCCAGTTGCAACTGCTCGGCGGCATCCTGATTTTGCAAACCCTGCCGGCCATCGTCTCAGGGATCTACACCCGCTGGTTCGACGCCAAGGCGCTGTTGCTGGGCTGGGCAGCGGGTTTGATCTGGGGGATTTGGGCAGCGTCGCTCAACGGCTTCAAGACTTCGGGTTACGCGCTGCATCTAGGGACGATGGTGATCCCGGCTTACATCGGCCTGTACGCGCTGATTCTGAACTTTGTCGTGGCCATCGTCGCCACCGTGGCGCTGCGCCTGCTGGGCATGGCCAACGACCAGGACGCCACTGCCGCCGCCGACTACGCGGGTTGATTTCCTTGAAGACCCCGCAGAACGGGGCCGTTGGGCTGCGGTCCGGCAATGCGCCGGGCCGCAGCTTTTTGTATGCTGCGTAGGATTTGCCGGAGACCGCGCATGCTGCTGACAGCCATTTTGTTGCTCATCGCCTCGCAACTGCCCATCGTCGCTGCGGGCATCGCCAAGTCGGGGACTTTGGGCGCGGCGGAAAACCGCTACGACAACCACGAGCCCCGGCTGTGGCTGGAGCGGCAAACCGATCCGCGCCGACGGCGGGCGAACGCCGCGCAGGCCAATAGCTTCGAGGCGCTGCCATTTTTGTTCGCCGCGGCGTTGTTCGCGCTCTCTCTCAAAGCACCGCTGGCGCTGATCGACGGCTTGCTCATCGCCTGGTTGCTGCTGCGCGCGGCGTACCTCTGGTGTTACATCAACGACAAGGCCACGCTGCGTTCGCTGCTCTGGAGTGTGGCCTTGCTGGTCAACATCGCTTTGCTGTTCGCCCCGTTCTATGGCTGAAACCTCTCTGAGCTCCACCGTGGCCGGTGCAGCGCTCGACGGTCTGCGCGTGCTCGAACTCGGCAGCCTGATCGCCGGGCCGTTCGCCACGCGGCTGCTGGCCGAATTCGGCGCCGACGTCATCAAAATCGAAGCTCCCGCGCGCGATGCCGACCCAGGCGGCGATCCGCTGCGCAGTTGGCGCAAGCTGCACAAGGGCGTGTCGCTGTGGTGGGCGGCGCAGGCGCGCAACAAACGCTGCATCACGCTCGATTTGAAGCATCCGCGCGGCAAGGACATCGTGCGGCAACTGGTGGCACGCGCCGACGTGGTGGTGGAAAACATGCGTCCGGGCGCGCTGGAAAAGCTCGGTTTGGGTTGGGACGATCTGCGCGGCGTCAACCCCAGCCTGGTGATGGTGCGCATTTCCGGTTTCGGCCAGACCGGGCCGCTGCGCCAGCAGCCGGGCTTCGGCGCCATCGCCGAGGCGATGGGCGGGATGCGCTACGTCACGGGCGACCCGGATCGTCCGCCGATGCGCGCCAATTTGTCGCTGGGCGACTCGATCGCCGCGCTGCACGCGGTGATCGGCGCACTCATGGCGCTGCGCCACCGCGACGCTACCGGCGGACGCTGGAACGGCAGCAGCGGCGGGCAGGGGCAGGTGGTCGATGTCGCGCTGACCGAAAGCGTGTTCAACCTGATGGAAAGCACGTTGATGGAATACAGCTACGACGGCACGGTGCGCGAGCGCGCCGGCACCAGCATTCCGGGGATCACGCCGTCGAACGTCTACCGCAGCCGCGACGGAGAATGGGTGCAGATCTCGGGCAACGGCGATGCGATTTTCCGCCGACTCATGCTCGCCATCGGCCGCGCCGACTTGGCCGACGACCCGAGCCTGGCGCGTAACCCTGGCCGCATGGCGCGGGCGGCGGAGATCGACGCGGCGATCCAGGCGTGGGCGCAACAGCTCGGCGCCGCGGACATCGTGCGTGCCATGCGCGGCGCCGACGTGCCAGCCACTCGGATTTACAGCATTGCCGACATCGTCGCCGATCCGCAGTTCAAGGCGCGCGGCCTGATCGAGCCGCACCGCCTGGCCGACGGCACGCCGGTGGATCTACCCGCGCCCGCGCCACGGTTGTCTCTCACCCCGGGGAAAACTCGCTGGATCGGCCCGCCGCTAGGGGCGCATACCTCAGCCGTGCTCGCCGAGCTCGGCCTGGATGCCGGGCAAATCGCCGCGTTGCAACACGACGGCGTGATTTGAGCGAACCGCTCGGGCGGGCGCACCAGCCCGGCAGTGGTCATTGCTTGGCCAGATACACCGGATGCGCGTCGCGGGTGCGCACGTCGTAGTGCAATTCGCGGCGTTCGTTTTGCTGCGCCACTCGCACCTGACGGTGGACGATGGTGCGTCGCTTGAACTGCGGTTTGCGTTCGGCGACCAGGCGTGATTTTTCGGCTTTGCGCTCGGCGACGAAAATACGCGGGGTATGCGTGACGTAAATGGTGACGAATTGGCCGTTGCGGAAAATGCCGCGCTCGGTGGTGTGGTTCCATTGCGCCACTTGCAGCGGGCTGAGGTGGTAGCGGTGCGCGACGCGCTCGACCGAGTCGCCATATTTGCCCACGCGCAGCACCAGGCGACGCCCCGGCGGCGCCTCGGGAGCCAGCGCCAGCGTGGCGTTTTCCGCGACCGCGGCGCTGACGTTTTTGTTGCCGTCGTCGTCCGCCTTGGGAATGAGCACGGTCGAGCCGGCCTTGATGAGTTGCCGTGCCGGGATGGCGTTGGTCTCGCGCAGCACGGCTTCGCTGATGTCGAGCTGCCGCGCCAGTAACGCCGGCGCGGTCGTGGCCTTGACGGTATAGGCCGTCCAGGTCGATAGCGTGCCGTTGTAGGCTTGCAGCGCCTGCGCGAAATGCGTGGCGTTGTCGTAGGGCAGCAAAATGCGTGGGTTGGTCGCGCCCAGGATCACCGGCTTGGTGAACGCCGGGTTGAGCGAGCGGAATTCGTCGAGCGTCAGCCCGGCGAGCTTGGCGGCGAGCTTGACGTCGATGTCGCGGGTGATGGTCACGGCCTTGAAGTAGGGGTGGTCGGGAATGTCCGGCAGGGTGATGCCGTATTTGCCCGGATCGGAAATGATGTCCTTGACCGCTTGCAGCTTGGGGTAGTAGTTGCGCGTCTCGGCGGGCATGCGCAAGTCTTGATAATCGACCGGCAGGTTGTGCGCTTTGT
>Ga0078972_1001910_pt1 | contig 73098 bp, 75 predicted proteins | sample YelNatPaOPGAMG01_FD_67568 | JGI IMG/M metagenome (GOLD analysis project Ga0078972, IMG submission 67568) | Hot spring thermophilic microbial communities from Obsidian Pool, Yellowstone National Park, USA - OP-RAMG-01 (SPADES assembly) (version 2) | ecosystem: Environmental > Aquatic > Thermal... | reverse complement strand
AATACTCCACCTGCCTCTCCAGGTCGTCTTTTTGGGTTGATGACGAAACTCTGGCATAACCTATTATGCTCTTTATACCTCTCTCGCCCTGCATCCTCCGAATCTCTGATTCGGGTATTCTCCTGCGGCCGCCTATGGTCCTCACGACCCTGATCTTCCCCTGCTTGTCCCACTTCTGAATCGTTCTCGGATGAAGACCGAGAAGCAGGCAGGCTTCTTTAAGGGTGTACAACTTCTCTGGCATGCACATCGTATATTATAAGAACCTATAATAGCCTATTTATTTTAGAACTGTTAGTAACGGCTAAAGCCTGTGGTCGCTCTCCCGATTATTCCGTAAAGCTGCGGCATATGGAATCCTAGCCGACCACTGAAGCGGCTCTTGCTATGCCTGATCCGATGCAGGGATTCTTATTCTGAAGGTCGTCCCTTTTCCTTTTTCACTGGTGAAATCTATAGAGCCGCCTATCGACTCCAAAAGCCTCTTGCTAATTGCCAAACCAAGGCCTGTCCCGCCCTTTTTTGTGGTGAACATGGGGCGGAATAGTTTTTCCTTGTCCTCGGGCGCGATCCCCACCCCCGTGTCTGAGACGGTCACAACCAGCTGATTTCCTTCTTTTTCGGCGGAGACTCGTAGGATTCCTCCACCTGGCATCGCCTCGATGGCATTGAGGATGACATTGTGGAACGTGCGCTGCATGAAAATGGGGTCTGCAAGGATCTTCGGCAAGCCCTCGGGAAGGTTAATTTCTGCCTTTATATTGCTTGGGATTTCTATCGACTTAAGCACACCACGCAGGAGTTCGTTGAGGTCAACGGGAGAGATTGACGGCTTCATTGGCTTGGCATATTGCTTCAGTTCCAAAGTTACATTATTAAGGTACGATATTTGCTGATCGATTCGATCCAGAATGCCTTTCAATTTTTCGTCTCTGCCCACGGATTCTGAATTGCGGAGCATGAACACTAGATTTAGAAGCGTTTGCATCGGCGATTTCATGTCATGGATCACTGAGGCGGCCACTTCACCGAAGGCTGCACCCCGCTCGATCTCCAAGAGGCGCTCCTGCAACTTCAGGATTCCACGCGTCTTTTCCTCGACGATCCTCTGAAGCCTCTCCTCGTTCTCCTTGGTAGCGCGGAAGAGGAGGGCATGAGGGATTGTGATCCCGACCCTCACGATCGACAGATAGATCAGATAGAATGAAATCAGCTTGAGAATGTGCCCTAGCATGTTGAACAAGCCGTAAACATCGAGATATAGTGTGAAAGACAGTTCCGAGAACGCGGTCACAGCGATCGAAGAGCTGACAAGCAAGAGAACGTGCCTGTCGAACAAGGGTCTCAATCGGTATATTCGGATTATGGAGAGGGCCAAAACCAGGATTATGATGTACTCGCTCGCCACTTTGAAAACGGTCAGGCCATAACCTTCGATGTAGCAGACCGGAAATGAACGTGAGAAAATCGAGAGCAGCGCAATAGAAGTCGCCGAAGCATAGAGCGCCAACGCTAGTGCTGGCCTGAGTTTTCTTTTCAGGAAGGCCGTAGAAATTAACAAGCCCGTGGACTCGAAGTATCGTGCTGTGATCCAGAGCTGCGTAGGCAAATTTGAGTCAAACCCCGGGAAGACGCCCATTCCTTTGTAGGCAAGAGTGTGGAAGAGATCGATTATCCCAACAAAAAGGTACACTATTCCAAGGAACAGCAAAAAGTCGTTGTCCATGGATTGCTTGGAGTTCCAGGCGATCAGGAAGATCGAGAAGGCAATAATAATAGAAAAAAGCTCTACTAACGAATGGAAGAGGAGATAGCTGTACGCCCTAGTTATTGTCACAAGGATCAGCAATGCAACGCCTGCCAAGACATCTACGTGGGACGGCCTCAAAGATAGACCTCTTGTGTTGGATCAGGTTCTATTGCAAATTTTATTATTTTTTATATATATTGTTATTCAAATCATTCCAGCAGAGCGCCCAGCGAAATAGGCAAGGGACAAAAGCAGAGACGTTTAATGTGGACGGGCAGGCGAGATCGGGATGCAGGAATGGGAAGAATACCTCAAGTTCTTGAATGGCGGCAGATATTCCCTGCAGGTGCTCAGCTCAGGGTTGTCGCCCTCAAAGAGGATACCCGAAAAGGAGAGCGTGTCGGTAAAGAGCCTGAACTACCAGCTCTACCCATTCCAGCAGAAGATCTTGGAAAAGATAAGCAACGGGACGCTCATAGTGGGCCTGCCAACCGGGCTGGGGAAGACCTACGTTGCAGGAGCATACATACACCGGATGACCTGCAAAAGCCCTTCGAGGGTCGCTTTCCTAACCCCTTCAGTCCCGTTAGGGGTGCAACAGACGATCTTCGCCAGGAAGCAGCTCAACTTGGAGAATGCGTATTTTATCTCAGGGAGCATCACCCCCGAGAGGCGGAGGGAGCTGATGGTCTGGAACGCGGGTTACGTTGTGACTACCCCCCAGACGCTATACAACGATTTGCTCGCGGAGTTCGAGATCGAGATAAGGCAGGCAAAGGCAGAGGGGGATCCTGTCGGGCGCCTACGCAAGATCTTCGAATCTGAGGGGTTCCGCTTCCCCTACGACATACTGATAGCGGACGAGTGCCACGGCTACATAGGGGAGACCGATGGGTATTCGATACTAGTCTCGGCAAAGGCGTCGGGCGCAAAGATTCTTGCCCTGAGCGCAACGCCCCAGCTACACTCACCCAAGAGGCTCGGAGAGTTGAGGAAGATCTTCGAAACGATAGAGTCGGTCTCAATCGAAGACCCAGAAGTCAAGGGGCAGATGCCAGGTAGGGAGCTCTCAATTTTGAGGGTCCCGGCAAGTCCAAGGCTTATTGCAATCTACAAAGGGCTTTATAGCGTCGCCAAGGAGGTGCAAGAAAGGGTAGCGAGCATCTACGGCCCTGCTCATGCGCGGGGGTACTGCAGGGATCACGGTCTATGCGTCTGCCTGATAGCCCTGAAGATAATGAGGACCAGGATTGTCGAGGATGGTGCGAGCAGCGTCTCAGGATACGGGATCTGGAAGATGAGGGAGCTTTCAAGACCAGCGCGGGAGCTGGGAGGCAAGAGCATACTTGAGGCGTACAAAGAGCTGGTTTTGGAGCAGCCGAACCATAAGATATCGGCAGCGATCCAGCTGCTAGAGTCTGAGCGTTTCAGCAAGGCAATAGTGTTCATGGAGTCGGTCGAGGGCGCCAAGGAGCTGGGCGGGGTTCTTCAGAGATCCAGAGGGATCGAGGATGTGGCTGTGCTTGTAGGCAAGGGGGACATGAAGATGGAGGAGCAGGCATCCGCGCTCATGCAGTTCAGGGAGCGGGCCAGCATACTTGTCTGCACCAGCATCGGCGAGGAGGGGCTTGACATTCCAAGCGCCGACATCGAGATCTGGATCGATCCGCCGAGCAACCCCAAGAAATGGATACAGAGGTTCGGCAGGGTACTCAGGAGGTCAGAGGGGAAGAGCGTTGCGAAGATCTTTGCCCTTGTGACCCCCGGGACTCACGAGAGGAACAAGATGATTGGGGTCATGAGGAAGGTGGAGAGGGTCTATGGGTTCACCCAGCGGGTCAGCGAGTCAGAGTTGCCGAAGAGAGCCCCTAGGAGCCAGACCAGGCTCACCATGTTCCAGCGAGATTAGGGGCGCTGGCACGCATATAGGCAAACAGATATCCAAAAATAGAGGCATGGATGGAGAATAACTTCATGAAAAAGACCTTTGCTGCGCTCCTTTTTGTGGCGGCGATTGTGTTGGGGGTTTCATTTGTGGGGAGCGCGCACTCTTCGGTGGACGCGAAAGACGTCCACCAGTGCATCTATTTCTTCTATTCGAAGGGCTGCCACAGCTGCGTTGAGGCGGACAATTACATCAAGACGGTCGAGGCGAAGTACCCGCTGCTTGAGGTTGTCCGCTACGAGATAAGCAACAAGACTAACTACGCGCTTCTGATCGAGTTTTACAACTCCCGGAACATAGGAACTTACCGATGGCCCGTCGTGTTCATAGGAAACGAAATACTCCCAGGCAAGGAGGAGATCCAAAGCAGGCTGGAGCCGCTGCTGGAGAACAAGACGGGATGGGTGTGCCCCTCGCCTAATGCCACGGTGCCCCCTTATCCAGGGGATGAGCAGCATTCCGAAGGGACGCCGATCGCTGTAATAGCCGGCATGGCTTTCGCGGACTCGATGAACCCCTGTGCAATCACAGTGCTCCTCCTGCTTATAGCTGCGATCGGCGCTTCCACTGCGGGCACCTGGAAGATCGGCGGGGCTTACATTGCAGGCAACTTTGTCGCATACCTGACGATCGGGCTAGGACTGTTCGCGTTTCTCCATCAGTTCGAGATGCCGGCATACTTGAACAAGATAATAGGGGGGGCAGCCATAGCACTTGCAATATACACATTATTCTCGAAGATACCCGCCCAGAGCAGACCAGTTGTCAAGAAGCTAATCAACAAATCCACGACAGCGCCTCTATCTTTTCTTGCAGGGGCAGCCATTTCTGCGGTCGAACTCCCATGCACAGGGGGGCCGTATTTCCTTGCCCTTGCGCTGATGACTCAATACGATATGGGCAGCGTCGAGGTTATCGCATACCTTCTTTTTTATAACCTCATATTCGTAGCCCCACTGGTGGCGGTGCTCGTCCTTTGGGGGCGCGGGATCGCTCCAAAGATCCCGAAGAGTCACATAAGGATCGTCTCTGCAGCCCTTCTGTTCTCTGTCGGGATGATCATCCTGTTGATTTGATGGCAAAAAAGGCAGGAGCCTTTTGCATCCCAGTTGGGCGCCTGGCGACCTAAGTTCATGCAGCAGGCTGCAACTTCTGATCGAACGGCTTCCTGCAAGGGGCGGGCGGTTTGCTGAAGAATACATAGCCCACCGGGCAGACCGTTTGCATTCGGATCGGAGAACTCAATTTCGCGAAACAATGGGCCAAATCTCCATTAGATTGGATCCGAGCGCAGTTGCCATTTTTGGTCTAGCATTCCGTCTTGGGAGATGCTAGTCCTTTTGCTCAATCCCAGATTTACTAGGTTTGGCAGGCTTATGGAGCTCAATTATGAACGAACTCCCCTCACCGACTTGGCTCTCGACTCTGATCTTACCTCCGTGAGCTTCCACTATGCGCTTGCAGATAGCCAACCCGAGCCCGGAGCCTTTTGACTTGGTCGTGAAGAGGGGGGTGAAGAGCTTATCCAGGTGCTCCTTAGGAATCCCGACACCAGTGTCTTTTACCTCGATTGCAACCCATTCACCAAGGTCTCGTGCATTGATCTCGAGATTGCCGCCTTTCGGCATTGACTCGATCGCGTTTGTGATCAGGTTCACTAGGACCCTCGTAAACATGCCTTGGTCGACCGATACTGGATCGCGAATGTCCAGATTTAATGAAAGAATGACATTTTGGGGGAGGGAGACCATCGACAGAGCTTCCTGAACCAGGGTTTGGACCGGGACGGGACGCTTATCGAGAACAAGGTTCCTCGAGAAGTCCCTGATATCCCCGATTATTCCACTCATGTATTGCACCTGGCGCTCTATCTTTTTCTGCAGTTCGAGTATTTCGGCGGAGGATTTTTCCGGGAGGCTTGGGTCCGACGCCGAAATCCCCAGTAGATAGGCATTGTTCATTATTGACTGCAATGGAGCCCTCAGGTCGTGCCCCACGGAGGCGGCTATCTGGCCGATTGTGGCCAATCTCTCTGCTTCCTGGAGCTTTCTAGTCCTCTCTTCGACTAGGTTCTTCAATTCATCCTCGATTCGCTTGAATGCGGTTATGTCCTGACCAGCCGCCTGGAACTCGACGATACGCCCGACTGAATCAAATATTGCCCTCCCTATCCACATAATCCACAACATGCTGCCGTCTGGCTTGGCTTCCTTCGTCATGAACTTTGCAACAGGATTTTCGTTTGCCTTGTCCAGCAGGGCAACCACTTCTTTGCGTTCTTCCTCAGGAATCAGGTCAAGGACATTCATTCCCACTATGGAATCTTTTGGGATGCCCATCATCTCTTCGAATGCCCTGTTAACAAAGGTTATCTCCCCATCAGGTTTGAACCTTACAATTGCCTCTGTCAAATCGTCAACTATTGCCCTGTAACGCCCCTCGCTCTGCCTAAGCGCCTCTTCCAGTTCCTTGTGGTCTGTGATGTCCTTGAAAGTTTCGACTCCGCCCAGAAGGTTCCCAGCAGAGTCATAAATCAGGCTGGCGTGACCGATCACATACCTCCTCCCGCGTTTGGAGTTGATGTACCCCTCTGCCACTGCACGCGCATTGGTCCTCTCGAACCGCGCATACAACCTCGCATATCGCGCATCACTCTCGAAGAGGAGATCCAGCAGGAGGGGGCGGCGTTCCCCATAGAAAGGCACCGCATATTCGTACTCACCCTTTCCGACGATCGAATCTTTTGGAATGCCTGTAAGATCCTCGATCGCGCGGTTCCATTCAATGACACGCCTATTCTTGTCAACTACAAAAACAGGATCAGGGATTGAGTCTATTATAGCGGTCATGAAGCGCGCGGTCTTCTTGAGTTCTGAGATGTCGACCATCACTCCGACCAGACCCTGAATTTTGCCATCAGGGTCTAGGACGACCGATTTCTGAACAAAGAAGGTTTTCGAACCGATCCCGGTCTTTATTTCGAGCTCGTAAGACTGGATCCCGCCCATTTGAAGAAGCTCCTCATCCTTCTGTTTGATGAAGCGGGCGCTTTCAGGCAGAACTTCCTCGACCGTCTTGCCAATTATGCTTTCTTTCGGAAGGCCAACCACAATCTCGAACTCATGGTTGCAGTCTTCGAAGAGCATATCTTTGTTCTTGAAAAAGACCGCGCCCGGGACAGAGTCCATAAGCTTCCTCAGGAGCCTTGCCTTTTGATCCAGCGCTGCCTTCTCCTCTTTTGAAAGTTCGATCAGCAACTCCAGACGCATCGATGCTGCTCGAGAGATCTGTTCCACTGCAACCTTTGACTCTTGAGGGAGCCCCTCCCCACCAACTATCAACAAACCTAGGACCTCTGAGCCTTTTCTTAGAGGCGCGACTACAACGCCGCAGCCTTCAACCTCAGTTGCTTTCTCTGATCCGGATCTGATGGATCCGTCAAGCTCTCTGAGTGCCTCAATCAGCGCCATTATCTGGGTAGTGCCCTCGAAAATGGCTTTGGATATGCCTCCACTAAGTCCGCTGAGGAGGACCTCGTTTGCAACTTCGACATAATCCAGGATAGGGTGCCTCGATTTCGATTCAAGCCTTAGGGCCTTGGAGGATTTGGAGTAGGTCAAGGCGAAGCATTCGCCAGATTTCGAGAATTCGTCTCCTACTTTCTGGAAGATTTCTGCCACGGTGCCAGCATTGTGAATTTTTTCGGTAACGGATGCTGCCAAAGAAAATAGCCTGATGGCTTTGGATGGATCTCCGGGGGGCTGGAAAAGGAGCATGGTTTTCAGTGATTCTCTTTTGCTTAAAAAAATTTTGGTTCAAGATTATATTTTACAGAAATAAACTACCAATGAACAGCATTACAAAGGTTTATTCCAAAGAAATGAGACAGCAAAAATACGTAGCTGTCTGCGTCTCTGCAAGTAGAGGAGGGGCAGTTTATTTTGGCTTGTGGGCTGTTTAATTTGGTGGACCGGACGGGATTTGAACCCGTGGCCTCCCGCACTTTGGTGCGGAAGGGCTCGCAAGCCCGGCATTGCCAAGCGGGCGCTCTTCCAGGCTGAGCTACCGGCCCACAGTGCATTAGACAATATGAGGAGGTTAAAAAAGGTTATTGGCGTTCAGTCCGCCTTCTCGAGGAGCCTCTCGATTGCCTCCCGAAGTTTCGGCCAGTCACTCTTCCTACCGATTGTGAACTTCTGCCTCCTTGACCACCGGTCCCCCTTCTTGTTCCACATGTAAAGCATCACGTGCTTCCGGCTCCCCTCGCCCGCAAGGACTACCGCTGTCCACCAGTTGTCTGTCTTCGATATTGTCACGTAGTCGATTACCTTGATCATCTCGTTTGTTGGGAGTTTCTCTTCTTTTTGCACTTCAGCCATAATTCCACCTCATGAATGGAGTTGCTATAGGGGCAGATATCCTTAGCGCAATCCACTGGCCGCAATGGGACTTTCGGTTTAATGGGGAGCGGACAATGGCATTAGAACAAAATTGTGAGAGCACTCTTGATTTTGGGGCACAGAATGGAGAATGGATAATCAGCACATTGCAAAGCAATGTTGGATTGTGAATGGCTGCGAGTCCTGCGAGTCGCGCCTAGTTCCGCATCTTTGGCGTCTTGCCGAAGCCGCAGGCGGAGCAGAACTTGTCCCTGACGTTGTAAGAGTGCCTGCCGCAGCGCCTGCACGATACGTGGGTTTTGCCCCTGTTCCTCCTACCGAATGAGGTTGTGCCCTTCATCCAACTCACCTCGGGGAAGGCGAAACGATGACTACATTGTCGCCCCTAACTATGATTGCACCGAGCTTCTTCGGCTCTTTGTCAGGGAAGAGCTCCTCAGCGTTATCAAGGACTAGGTTCAAGTGTTGGTCAAAGCTCTTCATCAAGCCCCGGACTTCCCTGCCTCCCTTGAGCTTGACTAGGACGAATGAACCGAGAGACTCGCTCAGCATTTCTGTTGCGCCAATTTCACTCATAATGGATTCCAGCCGTAAAGGTTAATTAGCATTCTGGGAGTGTATTGAAAACGTTATTTAAGTTTATCGGAGAATGGGATTTTGCTGATAAAGAAGCGGCACCCGGTAAGCACGAAGGAGATTAAGGAGATCCTGGAGAGGGCGAGCAGGATTGCCCCCAAGCTTCCTGAGACGATTGACAAGAAGAAAGGTCTCGAGGTGGTAGAGCTCGACAGCGGCGAGAAGGTCTACCTTCAGGAAAAGAGGCCGGTGCTAATCGAGCTGGAGGGGAAGCTTATGCCAGCCCTGACGGCCTCGGAGGGGGTGCTCTCGGAGATACCCAGGATCGTCGTTGACATGGGTGCTGTGCCCTACATATGCAATGGGGCAGACGTCATGGCTCCCGGGATAAGATCCGTGCCCGAGGGGGTTAAGCCAGGCGATGTAGTGGCAGTGGCAGACGAGAGGCACAACAAGGTCTTGGCCGTTGGTGTGCTCGCCATGGAGAGGGAAAGGATCCTGAACAGGGAGAAAGGCAAGGCGGTCAAGAATGTCCACCATGTAGGGGACGAGATCTGGAAGAACATGCTCAAGATCTGATCGTATCAGAAATGTGCCAGGGGTTCCGTCGACATCCCTATTTTACTCGCATCCTGTCCCCTATGCTTGGTGCAGACGCCTCGACCTTGAAGAAACGCCTTACCGCGTCTGCCATGCTGAGGCATTTGCTCTCCTCACCGTGGACCATGAAAACCTGCTTCGGGCGCGGGGAAAGGTTGCTGACGAACCTGAGCAGCTGCTTCCGGTCGCTGTGCCCTGAGAATCCGTCGACGGACTCGATTCCCATCTTCACCTGGACGACGTCTATCTTCCCAGACGGGTCGCTGAGCGGTATCTCGCGCAGCCCACGCAGGATAGACCTGCCTAGAGTGCCCTCGATCTGGTAGTTGACGAAGATCATTGTGTTCTTCGGATCTGGCGCTAGGAGCTTGAAGTATTCGAGCGCGGGTCCGCCTGTGAGCATCCCGGAGGTCGCCATGATTATGGAAGGGCCTCCCTCGGCTATGTCTGGCCTCGCGCTCCTGTCGTCCACACTGATGAAGTGCTCCGACAGGAACGGGTTCTCCCCCTTGTGGAAGATCCTGTTCTTGAGGTCCCGCGCGAGCTCCTCAGGGTAAGCCGTGTGTATGGCAGTGACCTCCTGGAGCATCCCCTCGATGTAGACTGGGACCTGCGGTATGATACCTGCCTTCAGGGCCTCGTCTAGGACAAGCATGATCTCCTGAGCCCTGCCGACAGCGAGTATGGGGATGAGCACCTTCCCCCCGTTGCTTATCGTTTTACTCACTACCTCGAGGAAATGCCTCTCAGTATCCTCCCTGGATGGCACGACGTCATTGGGGGCGCCATATGTGCTCTCCATTATCAGCGTCTCTGCCCTCGGGAACTGGCAGGTCGCCTGCTCGAGAAGCCTGGTCTTTGCATACTTGAAGTCGCCGGTGTAGACTATGTTGTGCAGCCCCTCGCCAATGTGCAGGTGGACCATTGCAGAACCGAGTATGTGGCCTGCGTTGTGGAGCGTCAGGCGCACATCAGGCGCGATGTCAGTCACTTCGCCGTACTCGAGAGGGATGGTGTGGAACAGCTCTTTCTTCACGTCCTTAAGCCCGTAGGGGACCGGCCGCCCCTCCTTGACAGCAACGTCGAGGTAGTCAAGCTGGAGCAGCGTCATGAGGCTCTTAGTCGGCTTGGTGCAGTAGACAGGACCCGCATATCCGTACTTGAATAGGAGTGGGACCAGCGCGCAGTGGTCGAGGTGGGCATGGGTGACGACAACGGCGTCAAGGTCCTCCACCCGGAAGTCCCCGAAGTCTAGGCGCGGGAATTCGTCGAAGGCAGACTGCGCCCCCGGCCTAACGCCGCAGTCTATCAGGATCCTGCTCTCGAGGGTCTGGACGAAGATCGCCTGACGCCCGACCTCTCGGAAACCCCCCAAAGCGGAAATCGTAACCATGTTGTTGGTGTAAACGAGAGGGCGGTGGATCTTCTTCCCCACGTTCCTAAGGAACTCCAAGCGGTAATCGGTCTCCCTGCTCTGGAAATAAAGAGTCTGCTCGATTATCCTGGACTTTATCGGCGGCGATCTGATTATGGTAGGGCGCCAACCGGTCGAGGAGGCGATGTCCCTCAGAGTTGATCCTCCCTTCCCGATGACGAGACCGGGCTTCTTTGCCATTATAGTGACCTCGCCTGTGCCGTCGTCGAAGTGCATGTCTGAGATCTCTGCCTCGGGAGGGATTAGCCCCTCGATGATCTTCTTGGCCTCATCAGGCCTCTTGCGCGAGGATGGATCCGCCCTTATTATAACGCGCTTCTTGATCTCCCGGACTATCCGCTTTACCGGCTCGCTGTTCTCAAGCAGGAGGTTGTGGTTGGTGACGTACACCACTATTGAGGGGCCCTCGAAGTCGACCTTAGTAAGCCCGGCCTCATTGGGGATCTCCCTCTCGATCACCCTTTTTATCCATCCGAAAGTGTCTACAGTACTCGAATTTACCATCCGCTGCACCTTCTCCTGATGCGGGAGGAGCATTATGCGAGAAGTTTTGCTACCTCAGTATCACTAAGCTCCGTTACGCCGCGTTCAGTTATTGTGACTATGTCTATGCCCTCGCCGCTCCCCGGGTCACGTTCGATCGAGGATCGGACTGCCCTAGCGACTACCGGGAGGGCATCAGAGACGCTCGGGTTTTTCTTCAGGTTGGCCTCTAGAACCCCAATGGCATATGGGGATCCCGAGCCTGTGGTTATGAACCGCTCCTCGGTCAGCGATCCGAACCAGTCCAAGACGTACATCGACGGGCCCTTCTCGTCATAGCCCGCAATGATGAACTGTACGATGTACGGATAATACCTCGAGCTGAAGAGTATATTTGATGCAAAGGTCGCAATGGACCGGGTTGTGACCGGGCCTCGGTTCGTGAGCTTCATTAGCGAGATCTGGGACTTCAAGAAGTCCATTATCATCTGGGCGTCTGCCACAAGTCCCGCTATGGTGGCAACCCGCATCTCGTCGAGCATGAAGAGCTTCCTACCCCTCTTGTGCGCAACGTAGGTGCCCGAGGTGACCCTCCTGTCGGTTGCCAAGACTACGCCGTCGGTGCACACTACGCCGACTGTGGTGGTCCCGTGCTTAAGCTTCTCGTACAGGACCTTTCTTTCGTCTAACTCTTGGGGTAACAAATTTTTTGCCTCCGCTGACGTGGGAGAATGAGCGAAGTTAAATAAAACCAACAAATCCAAGTATTTAAGGGTTCCCCGACCTCATGGGAATGGGCGGATGGTCGGGGGCGGCAATTGGTTAAGATAAAATAGGTGAGGCGCTCCTTTGATTAATGTGTTTGGATCATCGGACTCAAAAGAGGTGCAAGCGATGCACATTCATGCGATTAACCTCCCGAGGTTTGTTATCGTGGGGGACAACGTGTTGCCCAAGATAGACGAGCTGCTGAGCAGGTTGCTCGTCAGGGAGGACGTGTTGCTGGTCAGAGGGGAAGGGTTCACCAAGAGCCCAGCTTCTTTGGTGAAGGATTATGTTGCGGAGATGGGCCTCCCGGTCCACGAGGTCTGCGTCCCAGCCCCGACTGTGGATGTCGTCAGCGCGGTTGAGTGTGCAATCAAGGAGACGAGATCTTGCATGGTGATCAGCGTCGGGGGCGGGAAGATAATAGATGTAGCGAAGATCGCATCCCACCGGCAGGGTATCCCGTTCATCAGCATACCGACCTCCGCGGCCCACGACGGGATTGCATCCCCGATTGCCTCGATAAAGGACGGGAAGACCTCGATATCTGTAATGGCGCAGCCGCCGGTTGCGCTGCTGGCTGACATCCAGATAATTTCAAATTCTCCAAGGCGCTTCATAATAAGCGGCTGCGGCGACATCATCGCGAAGTTCACCGCGGTGAGGGATTGGAGGCTTGCGCACCGGCTGAGGGGGGAGTACTACGGGGAGTATGCGGCATCCCTCGCGCTGATGTCAGCCCAGCTCCTGAAGAGGAACGTCGACCTGATAGCGAGGGGTCTTGAGGTGGGCGTCAGGACAATTATAGAGGCCCTCATAAGCTGCGGCTATGCGATGTGCATAGCAGGCAGCAGCAGGCCCTGCAGCGGCTCAGAGCACCTGTTCAGCCATGCGCTGGAGAAGGTCAGCAAGAATGGATCGCTGCACGGGGAGAAGTGCGGAGTCGGGACAATAATGATGATGTACATGCATGGGGGGGACTGGCAGTCGATCAAGGCGGTCCTCAGCAAGATAGGGGCGCCGACGACCGCGAGGCAGCTCGGCGTCTCCGATGAGGATGTGCTCGAGGCTCTGACAATTGCACACACGATGAGACCCGACAGGTACACGATCCTTGGGGAGAGCGGAATATCAAGGAAGGCGGCTGAAGACCTCGCCAGGATTACAGGTGTGATAGACTGATGCCCGAAGCTGGAACCAAGAGGCAAGAGATAGTGACCTTCGTGGGAGATGTCCAAGCAAAGGTCGGATTCAGGTTTGTTGCTTCGCAGCCCCCGGAGGTCTGCAAGGGATGCAAGCTCTTCCTGGCATGCATGTCGAAGCTCAAGCCAGGCAAGGTCTACGAGGTAGTCGAAGTGAAGGACAAAGAGCACTACTGCCCCCTTTACGAGGGGAGCGTGAAGGTTGTCAAGGTAGCAGAGGCGCCAGTTGAGGCCCTTGTGAAGTCAAACCTTGCCGTGGAGGGCGCGACTGTGGAGCCATTAATCGAAGATTGCGGAAAGAAATGCCCGCTGAAGGTTTACTGCACCCCGGAGTGGGCGGAGCCTGGCAAGAAGGTCAAACTCAGGATCTGCCAGGTCATCGAAGACGTCTCGGATAAGGCAGCCTGCGGTAAAAAACTTAAAAAGGTTGCAGGAATGGCAACGGATGGGGCCTGAGGGGCCCGTCTACTCCTTCTTCGTTTCGCCCTCGCTTGCCTTTGGCTCCTCGGCAGCTCCTGCTTGGGTGGCTTCCGCCTCTTTTGCAGGCTCAGCAGCTGCTTCAGCCTTTGGCGTCTTCAGGACATATGTCTCTATGAACTGGACGCTGGTCACATCAGGGAAGTACTTGGATATTTCCCTTGCCAGCCCCTTCTTTGCGAATTGTATGTCCTCGAGCACGAACGATTCTTCGGGCATCTCGATTGTTATGGCACTTCCGATGCTGGTTATTATGAACTTCTCCTTTGGCACATTGCGGACCCGCCTGTGTATCAGCTCGCGGATCTTCTCGGCCTGGTCCTCGACTACTTTCCTTACATAGAGCTTTGCCAGCAGTGCCCTGCCCGCCAGCGGGTGGTTGAAATCGATCGTGACGCGCCCGCTACCCACGCTCCTGATTGTTGCAAGAGATCCGCCAACCTCGATCCTGGCCCCCGCCTTAGGTGTCACGCCCTGGCGGGTCAAGTCGCGGGCTGGGACAATCCTCACCTTAGCAGGGTCCCTCTCACCGAATGCCTTCTCCGGAGGGATCTCGAACTCCTTCTCCGCTCCTTCCTCCATCCCGACGAGGGCTTCGTCTATGCCCTTTATCGTCCAGCCCTGCCCCACTGCAACAAGCCTGGGCTCGTAGATCTGGTCAGGGGCGTAAGCGTTGTTAGCCTTTGCCTGATCCTCCATTGTGATGTCGAAAATCTCGCCAGTATCCTTTACCTTGAGAATGTAGTCTATGAGTACGAAATCTCCACTCTTAATGGCCATCAATGACACACCACAAACGGCTAAACATGATCCTCTTTAAAATCTTTTGCCTGCATCAGTGGAAAGGCATTTACCCAATGGCGCATATTTGGTCACGGGGGTTTCTGATTGAGCTACGAGATCGAAGCCAAGGCGCAAGTGGATGATGCCAGTATTGTGGAAAGCAGGGTCAGGCAAAGCGGCGGCTATCTAATCGGCGAAAAGAAACAGGTAGACATCTATCTTTCGCATCCTTGCAGGGACATGATGGCGGCGGACGAGGCTCTCAGGCTGAGGCTTGAGGGAGGGGCTTGCGTGGTCACTTTCAAGGGGGCAAGGATGAAGGGCAGCCTCAAGTCCAGGGAGGAGTTGGAATTCTCAGTCGGGGACTGGGAAAAGGCGCTGGAAGTCTTCAAGAGGCTCGGGTTCAAGCCAGGCGCCAAGGTCTGCAAGGTCAGGAGGGAGTACAGGCTGCTTGGCGCTAATGTTGCGATCGACAAGGTCGAGGGTCTTGGTAATTTCGTCGAGATCGAAGCCCCTAGGATCGGAAACGAGATGGAGAGATCGGCTCTGGTCGAGAGGGTGGCCAACCTGATCGGGGTGGACAAAGATCGCCTCACGACAAAGTCCTATGTTGAGCTGCTCGAGTCCCGAAGCTCGCAGAGAAGCGACTCCATGTAGAGCCTGAGGATCGCTTCCCTTTGTTTTGCCATCTTCCTTCCAGTCGCGGTGTGCATCCCCCCTGAGAGGCGAAGGAGCTTTTCAGATATGTGTTCGGCTACCCGGGCAGCAGGATATCCCCTCTCAAGGTTGTACTGGACTGTCCTGTAGATCCCGATAGCCCCCATGGCGTCCAGCCGGTCGGCATCAGACAGCACCTTTGCCTCAAGTGACTGAGGGGTACGCCCGCATGTGTAGCTGTGGGATGCTATGGCATCCCCCACGGCTTTCAAGAAGCCTTCAGAGAATCCCTCAGACCTTAGGACCTGCTCGGCGAACTCGGCGCTCCTTTTTGCATGGTCGTCCTCGCCCCTCTTCAAGTCGTGGAACAGGGCCGCTAGATCTAAGATCTCGAGCAATGCCCCTTCCTCAACGCCAATCCTCCTGCAGAGCACGCGCACCCTCTGGACGTGCTCCCATCCGTGGCACCCAATCTCACTGAAGTGCCCCCTGCAGAAGCCCTCCAGGGAGGCGGCAACCATCTTGTAGAGCGAGATGTCGCGCTCAAGCTCTGCCGATCGAGACGGTGACGCCACCCGCTCCAACCTCCACCAGCGCATAGTTCCCTTTCATCGCAGGGCCAGGGTTGAAGACCACCGTTCCCCCGATCCGCTCGACGCCGGCCGCTTCGTGTATGTGGCCGCACTGGACGGCAGCAGGCGAGATGGCCTCTATGAGCTCCCTCAGCCTCCTGCTCCCCACGTGCCGGCCGAAGGCGGTCCTGTCCAGAGAGGTGCCGTAAGGCGGGTTGTGCACCAGGAGGTAAAGGCCTGGTGATTCGGCACCGCAAGATCCGAGGTTCGCCCTGATCCGGCTTACGATTTCTTCCTCATCCCTTTCAAATGTGGTCCCGAACGGGGTGGGCGTGGATCCGCCAGCACCTGTTAGGAGGAGCCCGCCGCACACCTCACACCTGGTCTCAAGCTGGATGGCTACCTCAGTGGAAAGATCTGATGCCTCCCGGGGGTCGCAGTTGCCAAGCACGAAGAAGACAGGCAGGCTAAGGCTTCCGAGGGCATCCAATATGCGCCTCACCTCGGCCCTGTCGCCGTAGTGGGATATGTCGCCGGAGACGGTTATCGCGTCGATCTTTTGCCCAGCCAGAACCTTCTCCGCTATGAGCTGCAGGCTCGAAAGCTTTCCGTGGATGTCTGAGAGGGCCAAGAATTTGACCAAATAGCTCACCACTCCTCTTGATTCAAAGTCTTCACTCTGATAAAAATGATCTCTAGTGCGGATCTGGCAAGTCAGATAGGCTTATCTAAAGGGGCAATGGATCAATCAAGACAGGTGCTTGGAAGTGTGCTTAGCGGTCCCCGGGAGGGTAACAAAGATTGAGGGCGAAAAGGCCGAGGTCGACATCGGGGGGATCAGGAGGGAGGCATCGCTGGAGCTTGTATCCGACCAGGGCGTCAAGATAGGGGACTATGTCCTGATCCACACGGGATATGCAATAACAAAGCTGGACGAGGCTGAGGCGAGAGAGATCCTGAAGGCTTGGAGGGATGTCGCCCGCGCCGAGCTTGAAGGATGAAGCGGTGGTATCCTTGTTCTCCAAGTACAGGGACAGGGATCTTGTAATCAAAATTGCGGAGAGGATAGCAGAGGCTGCCGGGGGCGATCCCCTTAGGATAATGCATGTCTGCGGTACCCATGAGTGGGCAATAACCCACAACGGCTTGAGGGATCTCCTGCCCGAGGGCGTCCAGGTCGTGGCCGGCCCAGGTTGCCCTGTTTGCGTGACTCCCGGAGGGGAGATAGACGCGCTCTGTCGACTCGCGCTCGAACAGGGCGTCGCAGTGACCACCTTTGGCGACGTGCTCAGGGTTCCGGGCTATAAGTGGTCGCTGGCAGAGGCGAAGGCTTCGGGCGCGGACATCAGGGTGGTCTACGGAATTTCAGATGCCATCAGGATGGCCCGGCAAGAGACGGCACGGGACTTTGTACATTTTGCGATTGGCTTCGAGACGACTGCGCCCACGACCGCCATCGAAGTGATCAAGGGACCCCCAGGGAATTTCAGCGTCTTCGCATCCCACAAGCTGATACCGCCCGCAATGGAGTACCTGCTGGAGTCGGGAGCGGGCATAGACGGCTTCATATGCCCAGGGCACGTCTCAACAATAATCGGGGCTGACGCCTACAGGGATCTCGCTGCGAGATACGCCAAGCCGATGGCAGTCGCCGGCTTCGAGCCGCTCGACATAATGCTGGCCATACTCAACATTGCACTCCAGAGGAAGAGGGGCGTTGCAGAGGTCTACAACGAGTATGCCAGGGCAGTGAGGGGGCCTGGGAACAAGGTCGCGCTCCGCGCAATGGAAAAAGCATTCAAGGTCACAGACGCATATTGGAGGGGCATCGGGATGATTCCCGGCTCAGGGCTCGGGCTACGCGAGGATTACATCAAGTATGACACTGCAGCGAAGTACGGGATCGCGGCGTCTGGGGGGGAAAGGATGCCTGAGGGGTGCAGCTGCGGGGAGGTACTTCTCGGGACCTTGAGGCCCGAGGAGTGCCCGCTCTTCGGCAGGGGCTGCAACCCAGAGCAGCCTGTGGGACCATGCATGGTCAGCATCGAGGGGACATGCGCAATAGCGTTCAAGTACTCGGATCTGAAGCTCAGATCTCGGAGGCCATAGGGAGGGCTGCCTCGATCCCGGTTCCTATTTGCCCCCTGAACCCGAGTTCCCCTAGGGCTGCGCCGACGGATGAGATCGTGGTCAGGACCTCCCTCGGGGTGACTATCCCCATGTTGCCTATCCTGAAGATCGCATCCTTGAGGGACCCGAAACCCCCTGCGACAACCACCCCATACTTGGTCCTCAGCCTTTCCCTCAGCTCTTTTGCGGAGATCCCCTGAGGCATGTTTATGGCTATCACAACAGTGGATCTGCTCCTCTCCTCGGCGAAGAAGCCGAGACCCATCTTGCTGAATGCAGCGTAATATGCTGCGGACGCCTTCTTGTGCCTGCCTATCCACTTCTCAAGACCGGTCTCGAGTATAATCTGCAGTGCCTCGTCTAGGGCAAAGAAGAGGCTTACGGCAGGTGTGAATGGGGTTTCCATCTTCTCATCCCTGAACTTCCTGCACTTTATGAGGCTGAAGTACTCGCTCCTCGGCTTTGCCCTTTCTGCGAGCCTCCATGCTTCCTTGCTGACGGAGATCAGTGCAAGACCTGGCGGGGTCGCGAGGCATTTCTGGGAGGCAGTTATGCAGACGTCAATCCCCCACTTGTCCACAGGGAGGTCATCGCCGCCCAGTACTGAGATCGCGTCAACAATGAAGAGAGCCCCGGAGGATTTTGCTACCTCGCCTATCTTCTGCAGCTCCCTCACGGTCGTGCCGGTTGAGGTCTCGTTGTATACCACCGCGACTGCCTTGGCATCCCTTTCCCTCGCAAGGGCTTCGCGCACTTGGTCCGCGGTCGGCGTGGATCCCATTTTGACCTCAATTGGGACGACATTCGCACCGTACGTGCGGAATGCATCCGCAAGCCTCTCTCCGAACGTCCCTCCGACCGGGACCACTATCTTCTCGCCGGGTAGCAGGAAGTTGCTAGCCGCGCACTCAACACCGCCTGTACCGGACGAAGTCAGGACGAAGAGGTCGTTCTCCGTCTGGAAGACTTTTTTTGCATTCTCGAGGATCCTCGAGTGGAGCTGGTGGAACTCTGCCCCCCTGTGGTTTATCATCGGCTTGCACATAGCCGAATAAACGCGTGCCGGGACATTGGTCGGACCCGGCAGCATGATAAGTTGGGGTAAGCTCATAAGCCAAACCTCAACGTAATATCATAGGATCTTTTAATATAGGTTTCGAAAGGGGCAGCACGAAAGATGACCATTGTGACGCTCACCACGGACTTCGGGGGGCACTACGCCGGGATCATGAAGGGGGTAATTAAGCGGATTGCCCCGCAGGCTGATGTTGTGGACCTCACGCATGAAGTGGAGGCATGGGACGTCAAGTCTGCAGCCTTTGTGCTGCTTTCCTCCTACAAGTACTTTCCAGAGGGGACGATCCACGTCGTAGTTGTGGATCCAGGGGTCGGAACCGGCAGGAAGGCCCTTGCGCTGAAGACAAGGAGATACATCTTCGTCGGCCCAGACAACGGCGTGCTTTCCCCGGCGTCAGAGGAGGATGGCGTGGAGGAAGCGTTCGAGATCAGCAGCCCAAGGTTCATGCTCAAGGAGGTGTCCAGCACATTCCAAGGGAGGGACATTTTCGCGCCGGCTGCGGCTATGATCGCCTCAGGAAGCCCGATAAGCGATTCAGGGAGGGGGGTCGAGCGCTGGGAGAGGCTGGAATTCTGGAAGAGACTTGGGGAAAGGAGCGCAGACTGCGAGGTCATATACGCGGACAGGTTCGGGAACCTTACCATCAGCCTTCGCGGGAGTGATGTGGAGCTCGAAGGCAATGTGGATCTGGTTGTTGAGGGCAAAACATTTGCTGCCACAAAAGCCAGGACGTTCTCAGACCTGAAAGACGGCCTGGGGGTGCTGGTGGGTAGCTCCGGATTCTATGAGATCGCCGTCGACAGGGGGAGCGCACGATCACTAACAGGTGCAAAGGTCGGGAGCCTGGTCAGACTCAAGTGGTGATCGGCTGCATCCCAAACGGCATATGCCCGCCGTAATCAACAGTTTAGAAATAGATGGGCTTATATAATTTTAGAATGAACATTAATTATTGGCAGGTGCATGGGCAGTAAGGTGATAGCAAAAGACCAAAGACCTCGATTCAGATGAGGGGTACATGCACAGTGCCACACCGAACTGAAGATGGAGGGAGTTCCCCGTGAAGGCTTCCTCGGCAACGGGGGAGGCTAATGAGCGGGCGGGTACTTCCTGACAGGGGCGGAGGGCAGTGAAGAGCCGCCTATGAACTCGTGAGGCGGACGAGTCTGGTGAAGCCCAAGACCTGTGTGTGCCTACATAGGTTGAAACCCGATATATGTATCTCCAGAGGGGGCACCAAAAATTTCGGAATACGACCAATGGGCTGAAGTCTACGACATAATGTACGGGAATTACCGCGAAGACATCGACTTCTACAGGAGGGAGGCCAAGAAGGTCCAAGGAAAGGTCCTCGAGGTTGGCTGCGGCACGGGGCGGATCTACTTGGAGCTGCTCAAGGAAGGGATCAATGTTGAGGGGATCGACATTTCGCAAAGGATGCTTAACCAGCTCAAGGAGAAGGCATCGGCAATGGGGCTCAGCCCAAAGGTCTCTGTGGCTGACATGCGGAATTTTGATCTCGGGCGAAAATTCTCGCTCATAATTGTGCCGTTCAGGTCTTTCCTGTACAACATAACCACCGAAGATCAGCTCAGCACACTCAGATCCTTCCATAAGCATTTGGAGCCTGGTGGGCTGCTCATACTGAACTTCTTCTACCCTGATCTGGAAATGATGATGGGCCTGAACAAGGAATCGGAAGAGTTGCTGATCAGCGAGGAAGGGAAATACATCCTGCGGCAGAGATCTTACTTCATAAGCGAGCCTGATCAGATCGTCGAGACGGCCGCAGTCCTCTACAGGGACGGCGAGCTCTACTGGAAGGGGACACAGCGCCTGGCATTGGTGTTCAAGCGCGAGTTCGAACTGCTTCTGAGGATCGCTGGTTTCTCGGATTGGGAGGTATTTGGGGGGTTCGACGGGCGCCCTCTCACTTCTTACAAACAAGAAATGGTCTGGGTGGCTAAAAAATAAAAATAAAGTAAAAATAAAACAAAAGATTAAGCCTGCCCGACAATCACAGGGAGATATGCCTGTAGGCTTCGTCTCCCTCTTCGAAGGCATACTTCACAGTCGTGAACTGCGAGATCAGCTTCCTGACATCCTCTCGGACTGAGGCTGGATTTTCCCTGTCGACTGCCACCCTCTTTACCAGCTTTGCAATCTCTGCCATATCGTCCTCCTTCATTCCGAGCCTCGTCACCTCTTGCGTGCCGAGCCTGACTCCGGAGCAGTCCTCCTCAGTCTTGTCTGTCGGGAGAGGCGTCTTCGTTGCGACAATGTTGGCCTCTTCCAGCCTCTTCGCAGTGGCATCCCCGTTGTTGTTGTTCCCTCTGAATATGACTTGGTGAGACCGGGTAAACCCGTTCTTCTCCCCCAGTACTGGGACACCCATGTTGTAGAGCTCCTCAGCCAGCCTCCTGGCGTTCCTGATCACTTGGGCTGCGTACTCCCTGCCGAATGCGAGGAACTCTGCCAGCGCGACCGAAAGGCCGGCGACGCGGTGCACATGGTGGTTGTTGACCAGCTGCCATGCGGCGTTGTCGATCTCCTTGGCATACCTCGCCTTGCAGAGGATGATCCCACCCTGCGGCCCAAAGAAGGTCTTGTGGGTGCTGCCTGTGACGACCTCTGCCCCCTCCCTAAGCGGATCTTGGAATGCCTTCCCGGCTATTAGCCCAAGAACATGTGCGGAATCATATGCCACGATCGAGCCCGTCTCGTCGGCGATCCTTCTGATCTCCTTGACTGGGTGCGGGAAGAGGATTTCGCTCGCGCCGAGCAAGACGATTTTTGGCTTGACCCTCGCGATGACCTTCTCCGCTTCCCCTACGTCGATATTCATCTCATCCATCGAGAACGGGAGTGGCACAAGGCTCACCCCGTGTATCTTGGAGGTCTCCCTGAAGCTTGCGTGCCCCCCGTCTATCACGCTCAGTGCGGTGACAACCTCGCCTGGCTCCGTCAGGGAGTTGAACAGCACAAGGTTTGCCATTGTGCCAGAAATCGGCACATAGTTCACATGTTCTGCATCGAAGACCCGCCTTGCTAGATCGGTGGTGATCCCTTCGAGCTCGTCGATGTACTTCGTGCCGCAATAAAACCTGTTGTGCAGGAATCCTATTGCATACCTATTTCCGAGATCTGAGATGAGCATCTCCTTGACCGCCTTGCTTACCACATTCTCGCTGGCGATCAGGTTAAGGCATGAACCCCTCCATTGCGTATGCTCAACGACTATCTTCCTGATGGCTTCAACTTCTCTGCTCAATAGCCTCACCAGACTCTTGAGAATTGGGCACAGGTATTTAAAAAATGTTTGTACATTTGTGATCGTTTTCAATCGGGCGCTTTAAAACCCTACAGCTTGAATACGTCGCCGATCGAAGGGGCATACGCGTCGTGCCCTGTCTCCTCCTTGATCCTCTCGGCGAAATCGATGCAGGACTCTGCCTCGCCATGTACGCAGAGTATCTTGGGGTTCCCTTTAAGCGACTTCACCAGCTCCATCAGCCCTGTCTTGCCGCAGTGGGATGAGAAATCGATCCATTCTACCCTGCACTTCACCTTCTTGAGATCGCCTGGCGGGCCGTACTTGCCCTCGTCCATTAGGATCCTGCCTGGCGTCCCCGGAATCTGGTATGAGACTAGAATCACCGCGTCCTTCGGCCTGTTCCTGATCTTCTCCATGTAGAAGGTCGAGGCCCCGCCCGTCAGCATCCCTGATGAGCTTATCACCACTCCCTTCTTGTCGATCAGCTTTTTCCTGTCCCTCTCCCCCTGCACCCACTTGACCCTAGCCATCGCGTCATGCAGGAGCTCGGGATCCCTCAGCTCTCCTGCGCACCCGGCTATCATCTTCGTAGCGGTCCTGCTCATCCCGTCAACAGCGATGTCGTACTTGAAACCGTACTTCTGCAGAATGCAGAGGATCTCTTGGGATCTGCCGACAGAGAATGCTGGAATCAGGGCCAAGCCGCCCCCTTCAACAACCTCCGTCGCAGTCTCAACCAGCTTCCTCTCGCATTCTTCCCTCGGCAGGTGGTCGACGAGAGCGTATGTGCTCTCAATGATTGCCATGTCGAGCTCAGGCAAATCCGGATTTGCGCGTTTCAGCAGTGCGGTGTCGATCATATTTATGTCCCCTGAGTACCATATGTTCTTGCCTTCGAGCGTCACAAGCGCATTCACGCTGCCTGGTATGTGCCCTGAGTTCTGGAACAGGACATCTGCATCCCCGATCCTGTAGGTTCCGCTCCTGATGCTCCTGCAGCTCTCGAGCATCGTCTTAAGCTCGAGGGCCTCGAACGGGATGTAGTAAGCAGAAAGATGCAGCAAATCCCTGATGAGGATGTCTGTGAGCTGCTTAGTGATCTCTGTCATGTAGACTGGGGGCGTCTCGGATATATAGAAGAGGGGGGCAGTGCCGGAGTGATCCAGGTGAGCGTGCGTTATTATTATCCCATCCAGATCCTTCGGTGATGTTGAGAGAGGAAAGGCGGGTCTTTCATCCTTCACAAGGACACCATAATCCATTATGATTTTTGTCCTCTCGCCCTTGACTTCGAACCCAGATCTCCCGACTTCCCTTCCGGCCCCGAAAACAGTTACACTCACCAAATTTAATTTAACCTCCGTGATATCTGTCAAAAGAAAGTTTTTCCCCCTTAAAAATTCTTCTGAATCCGGTGGAAAACCAGTCAATATAAGCCCCGCGAGGCACTCTTTATTAATGAGAATTGGTAATCGATATCGAGGTTGTGTATATGGCAATCACGTTCCATGTTGATAATTCGTCCCTGAAGGGCTGTTCGCTCATCACCGGTTTCCACGGGCTCGGTGCCACTGGCTTTATATCGGTCAAGCATGCGGTAACCTCCCTCAGCGCTGACCTGATAGGGTACATAGAGACCGACAGGATCCCGCCTTTCGTGTCGATGGAGGAGAAGCGCCTCTCCCTCCCGTTCGAGATCTACAAGAAGGATAAATTCGTCTTCGTCCTCACCAACGTCCCTCCGCACCCAAAGGAAAGGCAAAGCTTTTCAAAAGCGCTTGCGGAGTGGGCCATAGACGAGGGGTTCTCCAGCTCGTACCTTATCGGGGGTCTGGACAGCCGCCTCCGACCAACCGAGAATGACAAGATCCGATGCACCGTGACCAAGAAATTCAAAGACGTTGAGGGCCTTGGCATACCCCTGCTCGAGAAAGGGCTGTTTGTCGTTGGCCCATTGGCCGTCATGCTGACATACTTCGAGATAAACGAGTTCCCTGCCATAGCTTTACTTCCTTACGCTAATCCGACGAGGCCGGATCCAATGGCCGCCTCAATAGCCGTCGAGAACCTGAACAAGTTGACAAACCTTACAATGGACGTATCTCAGCTTATCACCGATGCGCAGCGGATTGAAATGGAGATACAGGAGTTCAACAAGCAGAGGCAAGACAGGGGCAAGATTGACCAGCATACGCTGTACCTCTGATCCGAGGTGCAGTCCCAAAGCCTGACCTATGCCCTCTCGCCAAGTCTGATGATCGACTTCGCCCCCCTCCTCAGCGCAGCCAGAAGCGAGTCCAAATCCTTCTCGCATTCGATGACGTTGACCACCGCCCCGACCTGCCCTTTATCATGCGCGTCGCTCCCGCCTACCACTGGCGCGCCTATGGCCTTTGCGAACTCCTTGGCCTGCTGATTCTCGTCCCTGCTGCACTTACCATTAACGCCCTCTATCAGGTCCACTCCGAGCATTGCGCTCTTCTCTCCGAGAGAAGCCCTCTTCCAGTCAAAAGGATGGGGTGCGACTATTATGCCGCCGGAAGCCCTTGCCCTGTCTACGACTTCGAATGCGTCCCTTGACACAATGGCCTCTGTTACACCAAGGACTATTATATCCCCAAGATCGGTGGTTATCTCGATCCCTGGCACCACTATGATATCCGCGAAGCCTTTTGTATCCATCACCCGCCTGTACCCATCCATTGTGTCGTGGTCTGTAATGGCGACTGCATTTATGCCCTTGGTCTTTAACCTCTCCAGCAGCTGACCCGGAGTCAATGTGCTGTCTGGAGAGCTATTGGTATGCACGTGCGCATCAAGGAGAATCCTCATCAAGCTGCCCTCTAATCTCATCGATAGACCTTAGGGTTTTCGCCCCCTCGATCACCATGGTTGACCTTGGATCAATTATGAAAACTTTTCTGTAGGCGTTAGCTGAGATGAACTTCTTGAGTTCCTTCGCGACGTTCATCCCAATCCCCTCTGAGCATTCATACTGGGAGAGGGGGAATGTCTCGGAAAGCTCTGAGGGGACCACGCCGAAAGGCTCCCCATAAAAGCATATGTGGAACTCTTGCCCGGAGAGGATTTCTGCCGCATACTTGTACTCCTTCGATTTGATGTAAGGCCTCTCTGGCGGGTTCGGGATGAACACCCCTATTTCCTTGCCTGGAGGCCTGCTGTAGTTCTCGATCACCCTCTTGCGGTGCCTCATCACCTCTGGTCGAGCTAGGGAGTGCTTGTCGTAGATGAATATGCCCTTGACCTCCTTCCCTATTACAGGGTCATTCTCTTCCAGGTATTTGGCGTATTTGCCCAGCCTCTTGTATGCCTCGTACAGCTTTGGGTGAGCCCTGCTCCTCGCCTCCACGAGTTCCCATAAGCCGCCCTCTTTCAGTGCCTGCCTTATCGCCCTCATCTCAGAGGCGGTTACGTAGAGGTTGTGCCTTGCGAGGTTTTCTTCGCGCTCTTTCTTTGGCATCTCCAAGAGATCCTTCTGGCTGTACCTTGAGCATACAGGGCAGTTGCAGGGCAGCTCAGTCAGCCGGTCAAGCCTGAAGGTGCCACGGACCGTCAAGTAGCGGTCATCCTTGGCGAAGAGCGCATATGCAGCCGAGTCAAAGAGGTCGCAGCCGAGGGCTACTGCCAGCGCAAGCATCATCGGGTGACCTGCCCCGAAGAGGTGAAGCGGTCTGTCCGGAGGGAGGCTGAGCTTGGCTGCAACAATCATGTCTACTAATGTGGAATAGTCATACCCTTCCATTATCTGCACGGGGCTCCCCAGCGGGTGGGTCTGGAAGTCCAGCCTGCCCATTGTCCTTGCGCTTCTCCTAATCAGGTCGAGGTACCTTCCACCCTGGATCGGGCCTGCCCAGAGCATTGTCGGGTCCTCCCGCCATTCCAGGCTGAGCCTCGCCCTCCTGATGGTCTCTTCAACAGTCTTCTCCGCATCCGTCCTGCTTGCGAATCCGCCGGTTGGCGTGTCAAGTATCACGCCTATATCGCTGCCAATCCTCTCCTGGAACTTGACGATTTCATGAGGATCCGTCTCGACCCCGCCGTAGATGAGCAGCTGGTACGCGCCCGAGTCTGTCATTATTGCCCCATCATAACCAACAAGCTGGTGGACGTCGGGTGCCTCGTGACCGAAGTGTTTCAATATGAGATACGAGTTCGTGATTATCATCTTAAACCCGAAATTGTCCTTGAGCTCACGGGCAGGGATGAGGTTCTTTACAGGGTTGATGACAGGCATAAGGCAAGGCGTTTCAACTTCGCCTCTCCTGGTCAGGAGCACCCCTGCCCTCCCTGCCAGATCCCTCTCCGTAATCTCAAAGGACATCAGAATTCCTTCCAAAGAAAAAATTGGGTTTTAGGCGCTTTTCTGCTCGAGTACGTGCTGCTCATAAACTTTTTTGACCCTCTCAACCATCGGGCCTGTCCCCTCGACTCCTTCCGCAGTCACCCTGATCCTGTCCATCACTGTTATGAAACCTGCATCTTCGTAGTATTTCACCATGTTCGGGAAGAGCTTCTGTAGCCTGTCCGATAGGCCTTTCATGTCAAAAGGCTTCTCCTTCAGAAGGATCTCCGAGATCGCCTCCCCCCTTATTATCGCGCGGGCAAACCTCTCCTTGTTGACTGTGGCATCCTCGAGGCAGATGCTAAGGCTAGAACCGTCAAAGCCCAAGAGTTTGCCCTCATAGGCGACTCCCCTTGTAGTGATGACCTTGACAGTCTTGTCGACGAAACCATTTAGCTCGCTGATGAATTTGCGCCCACCTACTGTAACACTCATTTTCGCTCACCTACCCACCCTTAAATATTTTATAAATTATAAATATAGTGCAAAGCAACGCCTTGGGAAGCCAGGGGATCCAAGGGGTTATCAAAGTGGGCGCCAATCCTGCTGGCTAGGCAGGACCTGCCGCCCCTTCAGTTTCGCCCCTCCCTCTCTTTCTCCTAGTGCCGGCTCTCCTCGTTTTGAGATGGTTGCTTCGTCCAAATGCACATGTGCGCCCCCGGATAGGAAGCCTGTTGCTGGTAAATCTTAAAGCCCCTGGGATTGCTAGCCGTGCAGTTCAGCCATGAAGAATACATTTTTGGTGGTGGAAATGAGCTGCGATGAATGCAAAGGCGTTTTGATCCCAGACGGCAGCGGAAACCTTGTTTGCGTAGAGTGCGGCCTTGTCCATAGTAACTGCGACTTTTACAATCCGCCGGTTGGGAAGAAGCAGCGGTTGGGGAGCCTCATAACCAAGGGGCCTGCGTTCTTCACCGACTCATCAGAAAGGAAGCTCTCCCCAGAAACTCAGGCGAAGTATATTCGGCTCAAGCGGCTTCAGGAGTCTGCATACAACGGATCATGCCTCAATATGCTCCAGCTCCGCCGAGATTTGGAGTTGATAGCGGTGGAACTCTGCATGCCCAGGGAGGTTGTTGAGACGGCAATGAACTTCTTCGATCAGCTCCTCTCCAAACTCAGGAACCCTTACGGGAACTACGGCATGCTGATGGCGGTGTGCCTGGCCTCGGTCTCTAGGGAATTTGGCGATCGCGCACCGGTGCGGCTTCCCGAGCTGGTCAATGCCTTCAAGCGGAGGGGGTACAAGCTATCCGTTAGGGTGGTCGCAAAGAACCTTAATTTCCACTCTTTCTTCATCCCATTCAACAAGAAATTCCATCAGTCAGAGGATTATCTCGGCAGGGTTGTCGAAAAGTTGCGCACATCTCCTTTCATCCAAGTCAGGATCCGCCTCATCGGCTTTGAACCCGACGACTACTTCCAGAGGCTCTTGTCGCTTTCTAAAGTTCTGCTTGCAGGCCTCCCCCCGCCCCGCAGATCAGGCAAGAACCCATACCTCCTTGCGGCTTCGGCAGTTTTCCTAGCGAATAAGATCCTTGCAGAGTCAAGATCGGCCGAAAGCATACTGACCAAGTCGCAGTTCTCCAAGGATGTGGGGATAGCCGAGTACACGCTGCGGAGCCATCTTTCAACAGTCTTCACTAACGGCGCCTCCCAGTCCAAAATGCTCGCTGCCCAGATCTAGCTTCCGCCCTACTATCCTCTTTTTCTACTTGCGTTTCAGATTGCTATCTTGATCCTGTGGTTAGCCCTGAAGAGAATCTCCTCGTTCCAGAACTCGACATACAACTCCCCAGTCACCAGCCACTTCTCATCCCCCGTTTTGCCAGCAAAGCGCATCTGGCAGCTATCCACGGCCTGTCCGGAGTATTCCTCGACCAAGACAGATTCGATGTGAACCGATAGGCTGTACACGCCACCGCTCTTGGCATTGCTATTGATTTGCGAGCACCACCGATCCAGCAGTTGGGTGATCCCTTGGCTAGCCTCCTCGAGCGAAGCGAAATTTTCGTGTGCTTTGAGGTAGCTGCAGAGGTCGAAGAGCAGGTTGTATGACGTGAACTCGAATCCTTTCAGGAGATCTGTTGCCTCCGCCTCCCTCTTTAGCTCCCTGCGCTGGGCATTTACGGTTAACGCGGCGACCAGGACGAGGAGCAGTATAATTAACTCGCTGGCGGTCAGGATTACCCCTTTCTTGTTGCGTAGAATAGCGTGATCCCCCCATCCCTGCTGGAAAGTAGCGCCACATAAGGCCCATTTTCGGGCTCATCCAGGCTCAACCTGATGCCTCCAATATCCAGGCTGCCTTGCTTAGCGCACAAATCAAGAAGATGAGTCATGTTCCCGGAGGCAATCAGATGGTAAATTTCTTGCCTCAGGCTCTCCTTCTCCGCGATCTCATCAAGATCAGCCCCAAAACCTGCTTGGGCTAGTGATGCCGCTGAGAGCACTAGAATGGCTGCCAGAAGCGCCCCCAGCGCATCGATCAGGGGGACCTGCCCCTTATCCACCGCAGAGGACCTCCGGGTAGACGTTGCCCGAGGCGTTGTCGATCGCATATGCGCAAGGAGCCATCCCCAGCGTCATATTGAACCCCTCAAGATCTTCTATCTGGCTATCAATGACCTCCAGCACCGTCGCATTTATTGCCACAATGGCAAGTATCACTGGGACCATTAGGAGGAATTCCAGCATCTCGTCATCCATCTTCAACTAACCCCATTATTCCATTGAAATTGACTTCGAACCTGCCTGTGCTATTCATACTCTCCACTGCTGCCAAGAAAATCCCCTCGTGCCCGCCTTCCAGGGACTGGATAATCTCGAAGAAGAGCCCTAGGCTGCCCTCGCCGATCGCGGTGGCGATCAGGATCCAGAACAGCAATAAAGTGCCAAAGACCACTATCCGAGAGGGCACTCTTCTCACGCTATTAGACCCCTTATAAAAGCCCACGGGCGGACTCCCCAATGGCGGTTTGCCATATAAGTTCTGGCATATTTTGGAGGCTGATCTGATGGTAAACTGTCAGGAGGCCGATCGTTTCCAAACGAGTAGGAGTGGCGATGCCATCTCCATGCTTGAAGAGCGGATCGCGATCCTTGAGTACTCTATATGCCTGGTGTCTAAGAAGGTAGAAGAGATTGAGAGAAGGTTCCCTTAGGATATACCGAAACCTCGATCCCTGGATGTCGCTCTCTGAGTTCGAGCAGGTCCATGAAGATCTTCCCGGACCGGGCGCGCTCTGCCTTTTCTTGGGTAAGAGAAGCCTCCTCCTAACCGGCGATCAGTTCCAGATGATTAAGCGGGTCTGCCAGGATCTCATGCTCAGCATTGGGATCCTCTCGACCAAGGCAAAGGGATGCGCTTTTGCAAGGGAGGTCTGCTCTTCGCGTAACAGCGAATGGCCCGTGCTGCTTTCGAAAGTCCGTTTGGGGATACACATCCACAAAAAGGGGATCAGGTGCAGGCTTTGCGGGGCATGCGGCGAGCTAGCTGGTTTAAGGTCCCTTATGATCCCAAGGGGTGAGCTCCGCTTTGCCATCCGCCCGCAGGTTGTGCCATCCGGTCTCATCTCCTTTGGGCCTCCAGCGTACTCGATCCCTCCATATTCCGTTTACATGCTGAGGCGTTCTGGACGCCTTGTATACGTCCCTGTGCTGTGTTCCCTCTCGGTTGAAGAAAGGATAGAGTCTTTCAGGCTCATGAGGAAGGTCAGGGTGCATGAGGAGATGCGACTCAAGCCCCCTTTTTCGATAGAGCTAGGGAAGGTCATCGAGGAGAGGAGGGCAATCCTGAGGGAATTTTCGAGGATGAGTGTGCCTGCCGAGAACTTTGCCCTGTATTCGTCCGTCGGGCTGGAAAACCTCCTCCCCCTCCTCATTGACGACAATGTCGGAGAATTCTATGCCGACTCCCCCATGACATTTGCATACATAGACCACAGGGAGTTTGGCAGGTGCGAATCAGCGGTTTGGGTCACTCCAGAAGTTATCGATCGGCTTTTGGCATTTTCTGCCGCAAGCTCAGGAAGGGCATCTGACTACATGAACCCTTCAATAAAGGCATCGATAAAGACCAGCGAGTTCCATGCAAGGGTCTCTATCGACGCCCCGCCACTCTCATTTGAGGGGGCTTCGGTCGATGTCCGTAAGTTCTTCAGGAATCCGACCGATTTCAAAATGCTGGTCAAGAACAAGACAATCCCGCCCGAAGCAGTCTCATACCTGCTCATGAAGCTGAGGGCTGGGAGCAGCTTCAGCATCTATGGTGAGAGCGGCTCTGGCAAGACGACGCTCGCAATAGCCCTCGACCTCGAGACCCCTCAGCACTGGAGGAAATACTCTGTGGAATCCGACATCGCAGAGAACATAACGCAGCGCCACCTTGGGAAGCACCAGGTCAGGCTGCTCGCTGCGACAGGGTCTGGAGAGGCCGCAGAGAGGCGCAGATCGGTCCTGGACAGCCTGCTCCACAAATCCCCTGACTACGTCTTCTTTGGGGAAGTCCTCTCCGAGTCCGACAGCCGGGCCCTGTTCCAAATTCTGGCATCAGGCATTCGCTGCATACACACAGTGCACGCCCCATCCGGGGAAGGGCTGCTGAGGAGGTTCGCCTACCAACACCACATACCGCTGATCTCCTTGTCTGACTTGGGGGTGCTGGTGCAGATGCGGAGGTTCGACATCGAAGGGAACTTTGCCAGAAGGGTTGTAAGGATATCCGAGGTAGTGCACGACGAGCCGCCGGTCGAGATACCGCCGCTCAGGGACCTATTCCTCTGGGATGCTGCTTCCGGACAGCTAGAGCCCACGCCTGCGTACAGGAAGATCTCGATTGCCGCGTAGGGGGATTGATCTGCCTTGCCCCTCCTAGAAAAGGACCACACGCAAGCCCGAAGCGCATCGCTCAACGCCTTCTGCCGAAGGTCAATCCTGCCGTCCCGCTCATTGGCGCGGCTCTCCACCGTACTGGGCTACGACGCAATCGAAGTGCATGGGGTCGCAGGCAGGGACCTCCTTGTTGCGGGGCTCAACCTCCTTGCGCTTTCAACTTTGGCCATCCTGATCGCGATCCTCTTTTTTGGCCTTCCCCTGCACTCGGCTCTGGCAGTGCCGGTTGCGGCAGCTCTCCTTGCCGTCCTTCCGTGGATCACTGACGCGGGATCCGGGATAAGGGATCTCTTCGATGCTGCCCACTCATTCGAGATCTTTGCTACTGTGCTCCTCGCCACTGGGAATCTTGCTCTTGCCGCTAGCAAGGCCGCAGAAGTGCCAGGAAGCGCTTCTGGAAACTTCAGTAAAGCGGTCATGTCGATGAGGGACGGCGTTAGGCCTGAGAAGGCGATACTCCAGTCCTTCAGCGGCAAAGACATCTGTTCAGATTGGGTAAAGTCTGCGGTCAATGGCAGGGAAGGAGAGATCTCGCCTGTGATTTCGAATTGGTACAATGAATTGCACGGCAGGATCCTAAAGGCAGAGGACATGCTTTCCTTGCTTATCGCTCTCTCGACCATCCTGCCCATAGGGTTGTCAATGGTCATGGCTGTCTGGGGGCTTGCGTCCACGCCATTGTCTCCCCTACTCATCCTGGCGTTCTCCGCTGCACTAACGGCGATATTCTGCTGGTTCAAGGGGCTCGAGGCGATCCTTTCATGAGGCGCGCGTTCCCAAGCCCTCTGGCAATCTTGGTCTCAATCCTTGTCACCGTGCCCCTCGCCTCCGCCCGAGGCATTTCGTGGGTGCTTGTTCTGCCGCCTCTGCTACTCATGCTCGACAGGCTGATGAAAATCCGCGGGGTCTCCAAGAGTGGCGGATCTGACAGTACTGCCCCTTTCCTGCTTGCATTCTCGAGGCTCTTGGGCTCGACCTCACCAGGGGAAGCCCTCGTCAGCGCATTCAGCACCTCTGTGCCAGATGAGCGGCTTTTAAAGCCTCTGCTGGAGCTCAGGGAGGGCGTTGCCGCCGCATCCGTGGTGCGCAGATTCTCCAAGCAGATGCACGTTGAGAGCCAGACTTTCGAGGCCATCGCGGCACTGCTCGGGTTTGACAGAGCCTCGTCATCTGAGCGGCTCAGGTCCTTGGTTAAATTGAGGGAGGATCGAAGGAAGGTAAGGCAAGACCTCGAGGTGCGGCTGAGGGCAATTTCGATGCGATTTAAGATGCTCTCAATGATTTCCTCGGCATCCTTGGCAGTAACTGCCTTCGCCTCCCCGATACTGGGATCCTTCTTCTCCGAACAGCGGCTGGGCGCGGCAATGGGCAGGCCCATGATCAGTTTTGATTTTCCAGCATTTTCTGTTTTCTATTCGATAGCGCTACTGTCGTCGTACCTCCCCACCAAAGCCCTCCCCCACGTCGGCTGGTTAGGGTCTGCTCTCCGCGCATCGGCCGCCTACTTCGTGACTTACCTTGCCCTGGTGGTTGCCGTGGGCATTGCTTTTTAAAGCCGCAAGATCTATGGGGGAAAATTTTTGCGAAGGCGTTTTTCGAGAAGGGGTTCGCCCTTGGTCGAAGAGGGGTTGCTGCTTGGCCTATCTATAGTGACGCTGACAGTAGTCATGTCAATCGTTGTCGGTCTGCTTTCAGGAGTCCAGAACACATTCAACCTCTCTATCTTCAATGGGAACGAATTTATCGAGAACCTGCGGAATTCCTTGAACCAAGTCCTTTCATTCTTCAGGATTGGCTGAGAAATGCCCATAATACCCTCATTTTTTCTCGCAATAATCAGCTTCCTGTTCCTGAAAGACTATTTGTCGATCCCGTTGGCTGCAGCTTTTTCGATTTCAATCCCTATTCTCTCCGCGATCGTACCTAAATTGGTGGAGCGCAGCCCGTACAGCGGGGCAGCGCTCAGGCTAGGGCAATCGCCGCCCATCCTCGAGTTTGGAGGCAAGCGGTATTCGGCTGTCGCCCTTTCGATAAGCACCTCCCAAGACAATTCTTTTGGTCGGTTCGAGAAAGAGCTGGCATACGAGCGCTTATGCAGGTTTACCGAGGCTATGGGATCATTCGGGATACCGACCGCCTACATAATGTACTCTCTACCGGGATCCTCCCCATTCCGAGAATCGCCAAGCGGGAGCCAGGCCCTGCTCATTGCATGGTTCTGCTCTGACGACAGGATTGCCCTCTCCGAGAGGGCAGAGATGGCTTTGAGGCAGCTGGAGAGCCTGGTCAGCCTGGTGTTCCCGGGAGCGCAGACAAGGCGACTGGACGAGAAAGATTTATCGTTGATCCTCTCTTCACCTTTGCCCTACTCGCTGGGGGAGATCGGCGGCATTGCAAAGCCGCCATCTGGGGAGGCCATCTCAGCCGTCCCGCCCCCGCCGGATCGCCAAGAGCCATCTTCCTTGGTGCCCGCCGTGCAGCCGCCAATAACCAGCGGGGGGCCTTTGATAGGATCTGTCTATTCAAGGGGCAAGGAAGTGGCTCCCCTCTGCATCCCGCTCACCGACATCAGGCGCCACGTCTCGATATTTGGGGCTACAGGCAGCGGCAAATCCACAACTGCAATGAGCCTGGCCCTCCGGCTCTACTCTTTGGGATGCTCAGTCCTCATCTTGGACTGGCACGGCGAGCACTCTCTGGCAGTCGAGGACGCTGGCGGGAGGGTGCTGAAGCCAGGCACCCAAGGCGGGCTCACCATAAACCCGCTGTCAGGGTTCAGCGGCAAAGACCTCGGTTTCCAAGTTGAGTTCATCACTGACATCTTTGCCCAAGTCTTCCGCTTTACCCCTCCGCAGTCCTATATGTTCAGGGAAGCGCTCAAGGCGGCATTCAGGTCCAAAATCACCCCGACCGTCTCTGACTTGATAGCTGAGCTGAGCCTGCTGCCCATGCGATCCAGCTGGGATCACGAGACGAGGATGGCGCTTATGAGGCGTCTCAAGTCGTTCACAGAGGGGGCATGCGGATTTGCCTTGTCCGGTAACGATTCAATCCCGAGGGATGAGATTTTCCAGGGTCTGGTCTCCATTGATCTGACAAACCTCAAGGACGTCAACAACAGGACGATCTATGCGAACATCCTGATGAAGATGGTCTACGACTACTGCGTCCAGAGGGGAGGGAGCTCAGTTCTGACCCACGTCCTCTTCATCGAGGAGGCCCAGAATGTCTTCCCCCCCAGGCGCCCCGAAGACCCGATGACGATAGGCGAGAGGATACTCGCCGAGCTCAGAAAATTTGGGGAGGGGGTCGTCGTCATATCCCAGTTCCCCTCGTCTGTGTCCCAGGATGTAGTCAAGAACACTGCCGTGAGGGTTATACATGCAATAAGATCAGGGGAAGACCTGCAACTGATAGCGGCATCCACTTCGATGGACGAGAGGCAAGTGGGCGCAATACCCCTCCTCTCTGTCGGCGAAGCAATAGTGAGCCTTCCGAGCAAGTCTGGAAACTTCTTCGTCAAGGTGTCTGCCGATCCGCTGCTCTCTGCATCTCGGTCGATCAGCGAAGGAAATCGTGGAGAGCCCCTTCCTTCTGGAGCCGTTCAACCCAATTGACGCTCCCTGGGGGCAGTCCCCGGCCGTTTATCGCTTCCCTGACGCTCGCAACTAGCCGCTGGAAGTCAAGCCCTGTGGCGTCGACCTCCAGGACCGCCTCCTCACCAAATGCCTCGACTGCGTTGACTAGGCAGGAGTCGAGGATTTCTGCCTGGAGATTTTCATCGACCTTTGAGGGGGGGTATCCCCTCTCTACAAGCCTTAGCCTCAATATCCTTGGATCGAGCCTTATCACAACCGCTCTCTCCACATACTTGGGGGGGACAACCTCTCCATAATGCCCCTCTACAATGAACTTTGGGCCGTCTGCCTTCAGCGCCTTGGCGATCTCCCTTTTCAGCTTGGCCTCGTCAATTATCGCTGCCCCCCTCTCAGGATCTTCGCCTGAGAGCGCCCCAGCCTCCTTGGCAAGCGAGTTCAGCTCGATTAGCCTATACCCGTCTGCCCTTGCCAACTCTCTTGCTACTGTTGTCTTCCCAACTCCGGGGGTGCCTGTAATGACTATTGTGTTCTTCATCGCGGGTGGCCCTGTTGGTCTAAATGAAACAGGAATTAAAACATTGCTTGGCGCAGTCCCATCGCTGAAAAAAAGCCCGAATAGATGCATGCTGTTAAAAAACAAAAATTGGGTTTGAAAAAGCAAAAAATGTTGGGCGTTTTAGCCCTTTCAGTCCTCTCCGGCTCCGCCTTCGCTCGGCTTCTCTGGTGCCTTGGGGCCGCTGCCCTTCGAGGAAGCTATGACGTCGTCGATCCTCAGTATCATCGCGGCTGCCTCGGCAGCGGACTTGATTGCCTGGACCTTCACAGCCAGGGGCTCCACTACCCCTAGCTTGAGCATGTCGCCCGTCTTGCCCTCCTTGACATTCACTCCGGCCCAGATCTCGCCCTTGTCGTGGAGTGCCCTCAGCTCTACGAGGACATCGATCGGATCCATGCCGCCGTTCTCGGCCAACGTTCTCGGTATCGCCTCAAGGCTGTCCGCAAATGCTTCGATGGCTAGCTGCTCCCTGCCTCCGATGCTTGCTGCAAAGTCCCTAAGCTGCTTCGCTGCCTCGAGCTCAGGTGCGCCTCCGCCGGCGACAATCCTGCCGTCCTCGATCACGTCGGCAACTACGCAGAGCGCATCGTGGAATGTCCTCTCAGCCTCGTCGACGACCCTCATCAGCCCTCCCCTGAGCAGGACGCTGACTGCCTTGGGGTTCTTGCACCCTTCGATGAAGGTCAGCTTGTCCTCGCCGAACTTCTTCTCCTGCACGATCTTGGCCTCTCCCAGATCGGCTGGGGTGAGGTCGTCCAGGTTCGTGATGATCCTGGCGCCAGTCGCCTTTGCAACCTTCTCGATGTCAGACTTCTTGACGCGCCTCAGTCCAAGGATCCCTTCCTTTGCGAGGTAGTGCTGGGCTATGTCGTCGACGCCTTTCTGGCAGAGGACTACGTTCGCTCCCGTGGACTTGATCTTGGCAACCATGTTCTTCAGGAGCTTCTCCTCCTCTTCGATGAAGCTCTTCATCTGAGTCGGGTCAGTGATCCTGATCTCTGCGTCGAACTCGGTCTTCTCGATCTCGAGAGGCGTGTCCAGCAGGGCTATCTTGGCATTCTCAACCACCTTCGGCATCCCTGGGTGGACCACTTCCTTGTCCACTATCACGCCATAGACGAGCTGGCTGTCCGCGATGCTTCCGCCCTGTTTCTTGACTATCTGGATGTAGTCTAGGTCTGCGATGTACTTGTCGCCGCGCCTCTCCGCGATTGCCTTAACGGCCTTCATTGCCATGTCTGCAAAGTAGTCCTGGTTCCCGACAGAGGCCTTGCTGTTCATCGCGGTGTAGGCAATCATCTTAAGGTTCTTCTCGTCATCAAAGCCCACCGGTATCGCTATCTTCGATAGCACCTCTACTGCCTTCTCTGCCGCCTTCTTGTAACCTTGGACGATGAGGGTCGGGTGTATGTTCTTGTCTATCAGGTCCTCTGCCTTCTTCAGCAGCTCTCCGGTGATCACCACCGAGGAGGTCGTCCCGTCCCCGACCTCGTCATCTTGGGTCTTCGAGATCTCTACCATCATCTTGGCAGCAGGGTGCTGTACCTCGATCTCCCCTAGGATCGTTGCACCGTCGTTAGTGACAGTTACGTCGCCAAGAGTGTCAACAAGCATCTTGTCCATCCCCTTGGGACCCAAAGTCGTCCTGACAGCCTCAGCTATGGCCCTGGCTGCCATCATGTTTACTTTCTGTGCCTCTCTTCCTTGTGTTCTCTGGGTTCCTTCCTTCAAAATTAAGACTGGAACTCCACCGAGTTGAGCGGTTGACATAGAATCCACCTCAAACAAATTGCATGAAGAAAGACTTTTACACTTCTATATATAGATTTCTGTCTGGGGGAGGACTCTGGTCGGCGCGTATGGGCGCGAAACTGCCCGAAACTCAGATCCCTAGCTTAGTCATTGCCAGCAGCTTCCTGCTGGCCATCTTGATGTCATCAGAGTTCACAGTCTTCCTGCCTGCATGCTTGGCCAGTGCCACGGCGTCCCTGGCGATCTCGAGCGCAAGCGTCTCTAGCACTTCCCTCAGCGCTTCCGAGGCTTCGTCGCTGACCCTCTCTGCACCTGCCTTCCTCATCAGCCGGTCTATCGCGGAAATAGCCAAGTCCGTCATAGTTATCCTAATAGGGTATGTCTGGGGCGTTTAAAATATTTCCCCTCCAAAGGGCTCGAGACGCATTTCCGGATATCACAAATTATAAATTATGGTTCTAATATCGGGTTGATAGCCTGTGGTGACTGGTTTGGGAAAGGTTCGGATAGGGAAGGTAAAGAGCATCTCAAATGAGCTTGTCCTCAAGTTCGGTGGCGTTTTCACTACTAATTTTGAAGAGAACAAAAAGCTGGTTCAGCAGTATACCGACATCACCAGCAAGAGATTGAAGAACAGGGTCGCGGGCTACATTACCCGCCTCAAGGTGAATGAGAAGAAACGGGAAGAGGCTGAGGCTGCAGAGGCTGAGAAGGTGGCTGAGTCTGAGCCGAAGCAGACCCTGGACATTGAAGGGGAACCGAAGGCACTTGAGGAGACGGCGGAGGGGCCCGAATCACAGGAGCCTGAGGCCGGCGGCGGGTCCGGCGAGCCTACTGATGAGACCACCACCGAGGCCGCTCCTGCAGAGGGCGAGAATGCCGAAACCAGCACCGATGTGAAGGGCGCCGCCCAATAAACCTTCATTCTTTCTTGTCCTGAAAAAAGCCAGGGCTGGCATGCGAGCAGCGCAATGCCGCCCTATATAACCATGCCCCCCTCAATTTGATCATGAATGGGGATGCGGATATTATATTAGTAAATCAAGCATAGATCAGATCGGAATGAAGTGGTTGACCTGCACTGAGTCAGTCGATGAAGAGTAGCACCTCCACTGACCTTTGATGACCACCGGGGTAAGGTATATTGAGCTCCCGCCTTCCGACCATATCCTCAGTGGCAATCGATGATCTCCGCCCCCACGAAGAGTATGACAGGCAGATCCTTTACGAGATCGCCCTCTCCCTGCAGACCGAGCGGGTGGTCAGGGATCCGATCATCGTGGACGCCTCTAGCCTCATGATACTAGACGGGACCCACCGGTACTGGGCGCTGCGCCGGATGGGCTGCCTCTCAGCCCCAGTGGCGATGTACGACTACGCCTCCAGCTCCATTGGCGTCTCCCGGTGGGACCGCTGTATAGCCTCGCCGGCAATCTTCCTCCCGAACAGAAAGATCAGGGTCGAGTACTCCAACGAAATGGAGGCCTTGGCTGCAATAATGGACCGCAAGGCAAGCCTTGCGATCATAGGCTTATCGGGATCGCAGTTATTGGTTGAGGAAGGGTTTGAGATACACCGCGCATATTCCTTGCTCAGCGAGCTAGAGACCGAGCTCAGGGCCAAAGGGTGCGGAATATCCTATGCGACAGAGGAAGACTCTTTCTTGCGGCTCAAAAAGGGGGAGTTCTCTTGGGTAATTGTCCCCCCGGCAATAAAGAAGGATGAAGCCCTTGAGGCTGCACTGAGCGGGCGCCTCTTCCCAATAAAATCAACGAGGCACATAATCCCGTCACGCCCGATCAACCTTCGCATCCCGATAGGGTGGCTCATGGATCCTCCTGAGACAGTCAATTCAAAGCTCCAAGATCTTTTGTCGCGCCTCTCCTTCAGGAGGGTAAGAGCGGGCGCAATTTTGGGCGGGCGCCGGTACGAGGAAGAGGTTTATATCGGTGAGCCATCCAACCCATGAAGGGGATCCTCCATGAAAGTGAGGGTGAAGTACATGGCTGTGCTGAGGGGTCTGTCTAAGGATCCAGAGAAGGACGTTGACTTCAATGGTAGCACCTTGGCTGAGCTCGTCGACTTCCTTAGGGGCGCGGAGGCCGAACCGTTAAAGTCCAGGATGTTCGGCGAGGGCGACAAGATGCGTCCTGACATAGTTGTGTTCATCAATGATTCTGACTCGATGCTGACCGGTGGGATGGCATCCCCGCTGAAGGAGGGGGACGAGATCGTCTTCCTACCATCTGTGCATGGCGGATAGGTGTCAGGAATGGAAATGCTTGTTCTGGACTGGGGCAGGGTCCACTCTTCCGTACTGGAGCTATCACGGAAAATAGAAGGGAGCGGATTCCGCCCCGACTCGATTGTAGGCGTCGCCCGGGGAGGCTGGGTCGTGGCAAGGCTGCTCTCTGACCTGCTCGGGGTTGACGATCTGCTCTCAATCAGGGTCTCATTTTACAGTGGGGTAGGCCAGCGGGAATCCAGGCCAAAGATAATATCACCCATTGGAGGCGATATCAGGGGAAAGCGGGTGCTTATTGCTGATGACGTTGCAGACACGGGCGAGAGTCTTCTCCTGGTGGTGAGCCACCTCTCTGCCCTGGGGGCTTCGGAGATAAAGGTCGCCACGCTCCACGTCAAGCCTTGGTCGAGGATGAAGCCTGACTACTTTGTGGAGAGCACGGCGAGCTGGATACTTTATCCGTGGGAGTACCGTGAAACTATATCTAACCTCATCAGGGAATGGGGCAAGGAAGGGATCGATCCAGCTGGAGCAAAGGAGAGGCTGGTGGGCGCTGGCATACCTTTAGAGATCGTTGAGAAGTTCTCTCCCGTAATGCCCAAGGAGATCCGGTAAGATGCGGGTGTGCAATCTGGGGAAAGGGCAGTTCGCACTGCTGCTGATGTCAGGCCTGAGGCCGAGGCCTGGGGCGGATCCAAGGCCGCTGCTAGCGAAATACTCTGAGTCGCCGAGCCTGCAGATCCTTGATGCATGCCTTGTAGCAGGCGAGGCCCATCTAATCACCGCTGCGACTCTTGCAAAAAGATCTTGGGAGGCAGGAGAAAACGTATCCAGGACCCCTGCAAACGAGGTCTTGCTCTACGCGTCATCCAAGCGGCAGATCAGGGAGGCAATAGAATTCATGGGGGTCCGGGATCAATCCGAGGGGTGGGTTGCAGTCGCTGTCTGCGAGAGCGAATCACAGGCAATGTGTGTGATGCAGGATCTGCTGGCGGCGGGCACCGAGGACGACTCCCTCATAGACCTCTGCGACTCCAAGTGCCCCTTTATCGAAAGCAAGTTCGGGATCTCTTGGGATGAGGTATTGTGCACAATTCCTCTGGTGGGATCGAGAGTCAGGGCTGTGTCCTCACTAGTAGTGGAGAGGGTCTCAATCTCGGATCTCTTTAGGTGAAATCTAATTTTTCCCGAGGGCCTCCTCCTGCATCTTTGTGACCGAGACTATATCGCCAGGCCTAATCACCGAAATCCCGGCTACGTCCCTGATCAACTCTATGTCGACTATCCAGTCGGGGTGCTCAAGATCCACCTTCCTCTCGATCTCCCGGGCCACTTCCCTGATCAGCCCTGAGGAGCTGATCTCCGAACCCCTCTTGTTCACGGTTATCCTGAACGTCGCCCCCTCTGGTATCGACCCAGCGAGCCGCCTGACGGCTGCCCTTATATCCTCGGCTTCTGCCCTGGTCACCTCCTGGATCGGGGTGACCTTCTGGACGAACCTTGCCCTCCAAGGATCTTCCGCCAATCTGGCTGCGAGCGCCTTGCAGAACTCTACCGGGTCGGATTGCACTTCGCCTTTCAGGAGCCCAGGGAAGCCCGTCCTCGAGAACCTGATCGAAGGCTCTCCAGAAAGGGTCACGAGTTCCCTCATGCAGTTCCTCTCGTTGCCCCTCTGAGTCGTCACGATTATGTTGAACTCCTCTCCCCTGCCCGGCGTTCCCATCTGCGGCAACCTCCCGCCCAAAGCCTCCCTTATCCTCTCTACGTCTATCGGTCCCTCTCTAATAAGCCAGACCCCGTCGGCTATCTTCTTACCGACTTCGGGGATCGGATCCCCTATCTCGACTACGGTGGAGGCCATCCCAGCTGGCGCCTTACCTGCGTCAACAACGATCTCGACCTCGTTGAGGATCTCTGGATCAAGATCCCCCGCGGCGATCGCCGCCCTCCTGCCTGAGACATTTGCGCTCGTCCCGACCAGCGCGCCGCCGGATGCCGCTATGATTGCGATTGCAATTGGATGGTCAGGGACCCTGACGCCAACCTTCTGCCTGCCGCCGGTCAGTTCCTCTGGTAGCCTCTCCCTGAGGGGCGCAACTATTGTGAGCGCGCCTGGCCAGAATCTCTCAGCGAGATCCCTCCCTGCCTTTCCCAGGTCGACCAGCCTCTCGGCTGACTGGAGGGAGTCGACCAGCACGGGCATCGGCTTCTTTTCCCTCCTCTTTGCTGCGAAGACTTTCCTGACTGCTTCTGCGTTCCTCGGATCGCAACCTATGCCGTAGACTGTGTCAGTGGGGTAGACTATTATTCCGCCCCCCCTGACGGTTCCACCGATCTCGCTCGGGTCGAACCCTTCGGCTGCGCATACCCAGCGTGGCATATCAAGATGATGATCATAGACATGCTTAAATATTTCGAGCTCACGAAAACTCTTTGCTCTCTGGAGGTATTTGGATTGTTGTATATGGAAGAGGACTTCGATGACGACTGGACTGAGGACGAAGAAGAGGATGAATGGCCCGAGGACGAAGAAGAGGATGAATGGCCCGAGGATGAAGACGAAGACTTCGAGGAAGAAGAGTGGTGATCTTCTTCCCTTCCTGTTTTGTTTGGGGGTAACTAAGTGGAATTCTGTCCAAAATGTGGGAAATTGCTGATGCCCGAGAAGAAGGAAGAGAAGATATTCTTGGTATGCAAGTCGTGCGGCTTTCAGAAACCGACCGCCGAGACGAAAGGGTACAAGATTGTGCAGCCTGTAGACGAGAGCAAGAGGAGGACGACCCTGATCGTTGAGGCCTCCCAGGTAAAGGGGAAGCGCCGGAAGGAGGAAGAGCACGAGCTGATAGCCGACAACTATGACCTCTATTCAGAGTCAATGCTCGAGGAAGAAGAGGAAAGCGAATCTGAAGACAGCGACTTCGAATAGGGTCCTTCCCGGGGGCAGGCACAGGTGGCGCGTATCGTGGTACTTGACGCTGACTTCTGCAAGCCGGGGGAGTGCAGCAAGGAGTGCATCCGGTTCTGCCCCATAGTGAGGACTGGTGCCGAGGCGATAAAGTACGAGCCGGGGATGGACCGGCCGCTAGTCGCTGAGAACCTCTGCACGGGCTGCGGCATCTGCGTGAAGAAGTGCCCGTTCGGGGCGCTGAACATAGTCAACCTCCCAGACGAGCTAGAGGAAGTCTGCGTGCACAGGTACGGCCCGAACACATTCAAGCTCTACCGCCTCCCGATCCCGAAAGAGGGCGTGGTTGTCGGTCTCCTTGGCCCGAACGGAGCCGGGAAGTCTACATCCCTAAAGATCCTGAGCGGCGAGATGATGCCTAACCTCGGGCTTTACGACTGCCCGCCTGACTGGAAGTCCATACTGCGGTTCTTTAGGGGATCTGAGCTCCAGGAGTACTTCAAGAAGCTCTCGGAGAAGAAGCTGAGGGTGGTCACCAAGCCGCAGTACATAGACCAGGCCCCAAAGCGCCTCACCGGAACCGTCAGGCAGCTTCTTGAGAGGATCGACGAGCGGCATGCGCTCGACGAAGTATCTTCTTACCTGTCGCTCGAGTCGATAATGGACAAGGACATCCATACCCTAAGCGGCGGAGAGCTGCAACGCGTTGCGATCGCCGCTGTCTCGGTAAGGAAGGCCGATGTATACATATTCGACGAGCCCTCGAGCTACTTGGATGTTTACCAGCGGATGGCGATGGCAAAGCTGGTCCAGTCCCTGGCTGATGAGAAGAAGTATGTCATTGTTGCGGAGCACGACCTCGCTGTTCTTGACTACATCTCAGAGCAGGTGTGCCTATTCTACGGAAAGCCAGGGGTCTATGGCATCGTTTCCAAGCCGCATGGCGTCCGCGTCGGGATCAATATATACCTAAACGGCTACATCCCGGACGAGAACATCCGGTTCAGGACGTCGCCAATAAGGTTCCACCTCTCACCGACCCCGACTGAGTGGCGGTCTGAGGATGTGATGCTGAGGTGGGGGCACTTCAGAATAAGCCGTGGCGACTTCGTTCTGGACGCGCAGGGCGGGGAGATACACCGTGGCGAGGTAGTCGGGATTGTTGGACCGAACGGGACCGGAAAGACTACCTTCGTCAGGGTCCTCGCAGGCGAGCTCCTCCCCGAGGGGGGATCCCCAATCAACTTCGGTCTCCGGATAAGCTACAAGCCCCAGTACGTGGTCCCCAGTCCGACGAAGACTCTAAGGGAAATCCTCAATTCGATTGACCCCGGACTGCTGAGCACACAGTGGTTTATCGACGAGATCTATGCCCCTCTGGAGATCGAGCCCCTCCTAGACAGGAGCATGGAGTCGATGAGCGGCGGCGAGCTGCAGCGCACAGCTGTGGCGGTCTGCCTCTCCAGAGATGCCGAGCTCTACCTCTTGGATGAGCCGACCGCCCACTTGGACGTCGAGCATAGGCTCGTCGTTGCAAGGGCTATAAGAAGGGTCACAGAGAAGAAGGGGGTCGCCTCGTTCGTAGTTGAGCACGACATCGTGGCCAACGACCTCCTGTCCGACACTGTGATGGTCTTTGGCGGATCCCCTGGCAGGAGCGGTGTCGCCTCAGCGCCGGTGGGGCTCAGGAAAGGCATGAACTACTTCCTCAAGAACCTTGGGATCACCTTCAGGAGGGATCCTGAGACCGGGCGGCCTCGCGTGAACAAGAAGGACTCTTGGCTGGACAGGTACCAGAAGGAGATCGGGGAGTACTACTATACTGAAGTGACTGGCGAGGACAAGCAGTAAACCGTATAAGCCATATTTTTATAAGCGATACATCTGATTGAGATTCGGGTGATCTGAATGTTCAGGCTCGCAGCAATGATGTTCCTGCTTACAGGGATCCTAGTCGGGCTAGGTTACGTTGTGGGGTGGCTCTTCGGCAGCCCGGAGATCGTTACGCTTGGCGCACTGGTGCTTGCATTAGCGATCAACGCGATCTCTTACCTCTACAGCGACAGGATAGTCCTCTCAATGACTAGGGCGAAGGTGGTCAGCGAGAACGAGTACCCTGCGCTCCACAGGATCGTCTCCTCCCTGGCGGCGAGCGCAGGTATGCCGAAGCCTAAGGTTGCAATAGTTAACTCGAGCGTGCCCAACGCATTCGCTACCGGGCGGGGTCCCAGCAAGTCTGTCGTTGCGGTCACAACCGGGCTGCTCCAGCTGCTGAACGAGAATGAGCTCGAGGGCGTCCTCAGCCACGAGATAAGCCATGTGAAGCACAGAGACGTTCTCGTGGCGTCCATAGCAGCCACAATCGCCGGAGCGATCAGCTACCTTGCGCTCATGGGGAGGTTCGGAGCGTTCTTCGGCGACTCGAGGAAGAGGGACGCGAACATGATCGCGCTGATCCTGAGCTTCCTGGCGCCACTTGCAGCCTTCCTGGTACAGACTGCGATCTCCAGGGGAAGGGAATACGAGGCTGACAGGGAGGGCGCACAGCTGAGCCGAAAGCCCCTGTCGCTCGCGAGCGCACTGGAGAAGATCGAGCGCACGGTGAGGGGCGGGACCAGGCTCAATATCAACCCGTCAACCAGCCCCCTCTGGATCGTCAACCCGTTCAGGGGGGATGCAGTGATGGAGATGTTCTCGACGCACCCCTCGACTTGGAAGAGGATAGAGCGGCTCAAGGCGATGGCCTTGACCATAGGTTCGATGCAGTGATCGGAGGACTTGGATTGTCGGAGAGCGAAAAAACCGAGAAAAAGCCCTACATCTACCCGCACAGGCACTGCCTCTACTGCGGGAGGATCATTGAGGTAAAGGGGAGGGACTACTGCCTCAAGTGCAAGCCCGCATATGTTAAGGAGCAGTCGAAGATCAATCGGTCGAAGAAGTTCCAGCGCTACCTCCTCTACTACATAGTGGCGGTCTTTGCGATCTTGGTTCTGGTAGCGCTCTTTGCGTGATGGGTGTGGGTCCGTGGCCTAGTCCGGATCAGGGTGTCGGCCTCCGGAACGGAAACCGTGGGGAGAGCCGATGGTCGAGGGTTCAAATCCCTCCGGACCCGCCTAATCTCAACAAAAGTACTTTCTGTTTTTCCTTGGCAATGTCCAAATCATGGATCGGCAGTTCGTTTTTAGTTATTTGGTCATACCCCGTGCTTTCATGGAAGGCAGTTGAATTAAGGAGGGGTGAGGGCCCGTGTCCTCCGGCAGGCCCAAAAATTTAGACCTTGTCTTGCCCGCTCCTCACGCAAGCTACTTTTCAGAGGCGGGTCTAGCCTGCTATCTTATCTTCCATCCGATTTCGAGCCTGTACACTGCGAGCTCTATCCGCTTCCCCCATGGGGCATCCACGCTGACCTCCCCCATGAACTCGAACCCGTTCTTCTCGTAGAATGCCCTGGCCCTGCGCTCATCCCTCCCTGCGTAGACGATTATCTCCCTCCTGCCCTCTCTCGCCTGATCCTCGACGGAGAACTCGAGAAGCCGGCTGCCGAGCCCCCTCCCCGTGTGCCCCGGGAACATAACTATCCTGTCCAACTCTGCCCTCTCTCCCCCCTTCGGCACCATCTGGCAGAAGCCGAGTATCTCATCCCTCTCCAATGCAAGGTAGAACTTCGAGCCTTTGGACGCAGCCCCCCTCAGCGCCCCCTCAGAGAACGCCCTTTTCACGTAATCCTCAGGTATCCCGAATTTAGCCACATTCTCCTGGTAGATGTCGCTCGACCGATCAAGAGCGTTCAGAATCCTGGAGCTGAGCTTCGGCAAATCGTCTAGACCTGCAACCCTGAACCAAACCAAGCAGCTTCCCCAATTAACATTGCTGGATTGGCAGAAAAATAGTTTATTTTCAAACTAAAAATGGGCATCCTCGCCATAGATTCTCTGCGCGGGGGTGTGGAGTCAGTTCCTAGATAGGAACTCCTCGACCTCTTTCCTGCTTGGTGTCTCGTGGGAGCCGAGCCTCGTCACCTTCAGAGCCGCGACCGCATTCGCGAACCTTATTGCATCCGTGAGCCCTTCCCCTTCGCTGAGGGCTATTATCATTCCAGCAGCGAACGCGTCTCCAGCGCCAGTCGTGTCTATCGCGTCCACCTTGAAGGCTGGGATGAGCTTCCCAGACCTGCCGTCTGAGATGAAAACGCCCTTCGCCCCTAGCTTGACGGCCACACTCTTGGCCCCCTGCCTGATGAGCGAAGCTGCCGCCATCTCAGGGTCGTCGTGCCCAGTGAGCGCCTTGGCCTCCTTCCCGTTCAGAAGCAGGAGGTCCACGCGCTCCAAGACTGGTCTGATGTGATCGATCCCCCTGTTGATGAGGAGCCTCCCTGGATCGAAAGTGACCATTGCCCCATCCTCCTTCGCACGAGAGGCTATCCTCGTGGCGGTGTCCACCCTCAGGCTCGCAATGTGGACTGCCTGGTAATCCTTCATGCTGATGTTGGCAATGTCATCCGGCTCTAGCGTCTCTGCCGCTTCCTTGCGGCCGAACATGAAGACCTCGCCGTGCCTGTTGATTATTATTATAGTGTACCCGGTGCGGTTGACCAGGTCGACCTTGACCTCGTCCAGCGGGACCCTCTCCCGTAATAGCTCGTCCACACCCATCCTGCCGAACTCGTCCATCCCGATCTTCCCGAGGAGCATGCAGCACCCGCCGAGCCGCCTCACCCCAATAGAGACATTGGCTGCGGACCCTCCGACCCCGTAGCTGAGCTCCTTCACCTCGTTGAACTGGTCGCTGCTGCTTATCTCGTCGACCCTCACCCTGATGTCCGCAAGTATGTGCCCTGCTGCCAAGATCATCCTCATCTCCGCCACCCCTGTCAGAGCCTATCGGGATCCATTCCCTTGTGGACGACCTCGAGGATTGCCCTGGCAGTCCCCACAAAATCCTGGCTCTGGAAGACGTTCCTCCCGACCACCACCCCGGCGCCCCCGGCGTCCATGACGCTCTTGACTATCCTCAAGAACTCCTTCGGGTCTTCGGTCTTCGCGCCCCCGCTCATCAGGACGGGGACCGGCACCGACTCGACCACGCGCCTGAAGCTCTCGGTGCTCCCCGTGTAGTGGGTCTTGATTATGTCTGCGCCTATCTCGACGCTTGCCCTCGAGGCGTACTTAATTATGTACTCGTCGTGCCTGTCTATTATCGAAGGGCCACGCGGGTATGCCAAGATCATCACTGGCAAGCCGAACCTTTCGCTCTCCGAGACTATCGCGGCGAACTCCTCGGCCATGGCATCCTCCCTGGGCGCTCCCCAGTAGACGGTCGCAGCCACCCCGTCCGCGCCCATCGCAACGGCGTCTTCCACGAACCCAATCCTGTACTGCTGCATCTGCATGTCCGGAGGCCTGAGCGAGGTCTTCCCGGTCAGCTTCACTATGACGGGCACCCTGCCCGCCCAGAGATCTGCGGTCGCCTGCGCTACACCTCTGGTGAGCATGATTGCGTCGAATCCTGACTCGACTGCAAGCTCGACCACTTTCCTCGGGTTCGACCTTTCGGGCGTGAAGTCAGAGGGCCCGTGCTCGAACCCGTGGTCGAATGCGAAGACCGCCGCCTTGCCGGACTTCAGTATCCTGCTTAGCCTTACCTTTTTACCAATGCCAGAGCAGCTATCCCAGGGCATATCAATGCACTACTCTCTACCTTCTCCCGCACCAAATAAATCCCTTTGCGTGGCAGGAAATAAGGGGCTTGCGATGGGCAACTTCGAATGGGCTGCTTCCAAATCCAATCACCCCATGACGAGCCTCTCGAACTCTTCGAGCCCTGCCCTGATCATCTCCTCGGTGATTGACCCAAGGGGCGTCGGCGTTTCGCAGATCCTCTTGGGTATCCGGAGATCCCTTAGGCTGAACCCTTCCCTGTACTTGAAGGCGTACTTCTGCCTCAGGATGGCCCTGCCGCGTTCCTTGAGATCCTCCGCGCTACGCTCCAGCCCGAGCACCCTCAGGCACCGCGAAACCGCCTCCGGGGTGTAGACCCCCCTAGCGAAGTAGCAGACGACCAGGCTCGAGAGGACCTGCCTCCAGGACTCCTCTTCGAAGAGCTCCTTCGCTGCATACTCCGGCGTGTACTTCAACCCCTCCTTGTACATCCTCTGGTCGATGCTGTACCCTGCTCCGTCGAGGTGGCTGTGCCTCGCCCCAGTCAAGTATCCGAGGTGGGCTACGGGCCCTGTGTGGTAACCTGGCATCTCATTGCCGCCGAACTCAAGTGCGAAATCCTCCCCGCCGTACTTTGATGAGGCGTACCTCACCCCCTTCGCCAGCGCCTGGAAGAACTCGTTTTCCATGCTAACTATCCGCTTTGCTGCCTTGATGTACGTATCATGGTCGCCCCACTTGAGCGCCAGCCCGCCCGCGTCGCTTTCCTTGACTATTCCCCTCTCCATTGCCTCTGTTGCCCAGGCTAGGACCACCCCGGTCGACATCGCGTCGAGCCCGAGCTCCTCAACCGTGTCCATGAGCTTGAGGTAACCCTCGGGGCTCTTCAGATCGAGCATCGCGCCCAGCGCATAGATCGGCTCGTAGTCGTACGAGATCATCTTTGTCTTGTAGAAGTACGGTTCGCTCTCGTACGGCTCCCGGAGCGCCGCGATGTGTATGCAGCTCACAGGGCAGTGGGCGCACGCGGTCCTCCTCCCCAGGTACTTCTCTGCCATGTTCTCCCCCGAGAGCTCCTGGGCGCCTGAGAACCTGTTCGACTGGAGGTTCCTGGAGGGCAGCGAGCCCGTCATGTTCAGCGGGAGCACGTTCATCGGCGTCCCCAGCTCGTGGTATTTGCACATCAGCGGCGAGTTGCAGAATGTGTTGAAGAGCTCCTCGTAGAGGGCCCTGTATGCCTTTGGGTCCTTGAACTTGAGCGACTTCTTGCCCGAGACCACAACCGCCTTCAAGTTCTTGCTCCCGAAGACCGCCCCAAGCCCGAGCCTGCCGAAGTGCCTGTACGTCTCGGTCGTGACATACGCATAGGGGATGAGCCTCTCCCCTGCCTTGCCGATCCGCATTATCGTCCTTACGCCCGCGCCCGGCTCGACCTCCCTGATTATCCTTCCGACGGTGGAGGCGCTGTTCATGCCCCAGAGCGCCGAGGCGTCCCTGAACTTCGCCCCATCCTCATCTATGGTGAGGTACACTGGGGACTCGCTCTTTCCCCTGATCACTACCGCACCGTAGCCAGCCATCCTGATCGCGATGCTCGACCTACCGCCTGCGTGGCTCTCTCCCAGGTTCCCTGTCAGCGGTGACTTGAACATCGCGACGGTCTTAGAGGCCAACGGGAATACCCCGTTCATGAGCCCGACCGCGAGTACTATGGGGTTCTTCGGCGAGAGCGGGTCCGTACCCTGCGGGCACTCTTCAGAAAGCAGCCTTATTCCAGCGCCCGCGCCGCCGAAATGCTCTGTGAAGAGCTCCGGCCTCTCCTCGACCCAGTAGGTCCTCCTCGCTAGGTCTACGTACAGGATCCTCGAGAGGTCCCCTGCGTTTTCGCTGCCTGCCATCACGCCACCTCCTCCATCCTGATCACGCCGTACGGGCAGAAGCCCACGCAGTAGCCGCAGTAGACGCAGACCGTTGGCTTGTCCAGCTCCACGTCCCAGAAGATCGCCCCGAGGGTGCATCCCCTCACGCAGTTCCCGCAGGCGATGCACTTCGCGTAGTTGAGGCGCACCCCGCCCCCCTCCCTCCTTATGAGCGCGCCTGTCGGGCACACCTTCGAGCAGGGCGGGTCCGGGCATGCGCGGCAGACCCTGACCACGAACCCGCGCTCTATCCCCCCCGCCGATTGTATGTGGATCGCTGATCTGCCAAGCCCGGCCTCGCCGAACCTCCTGTTGCAGGCGAACATGCAGCTCTGGCACCCGACGCACAAATCAACGTCTACGACAGAGAGCCTCTTTACCAAAATCCAACCCCCAGAACACTGCATTATACTATCTCCTGCGCCAATAAATCCCTTCGTGCAGAACGCGATTTCTTTCTCAGCCCATCTCTCCGACGAGCTCGATGTGCATCCTCAAGTATTTGGATAGCCGTTTCTAGGAATGCATATTTTCATATACACTCCCATTTGGAGCATTGGCGGCTTCTTCAGTCCATCCTGTACTCCAGCTCTCAGGCAAAGTAGGAGCGTGCAGGTATTCATCCCTCAAAAGCTGCCAAGAGGCGTCCGCACTCACGGCAAACGGTTGGCCGCACAGGCGCAGACCACGCAGGAGTATCGCCAATGAGGCAAGCCTGTTACATCCTCTCCGGCGCCTTCACCCCGAGGAGCGCGAGCGCGTTCGAGAGCACGATCCTCGTCGAGTCCACCAGCCGCAGCCTGGCGTTCTTCGCCCCCTCGCCCTCCGCCTTGAGCACCGGCACGTTGTCGTAGAACAGGTTGAACTTGGACGCCAGCTCGTTTGCGTACTCTGCGATCTCCTCTGGCCTCAGGCTCCTTGCTGCCTCCTCTACCACCTCAGGGAACTTCGAGAGCATGATCACGAGCTCCCTCTCATGCTTCGAGCAGAGCGCAGAGTAGTCGACCGCGGCCCCCCTCCAGCCCTCGCCTGCCTTGACAAGAATGTTGCACGCCCTGGCATGCGCATACTGGATGAACGGGGCGCTGTTCTGCTCGAAGTTGATCACCCTGTCCCATGTGAAGGTGATCGGCTTCTGCGGCGCGACAGCCGCCAGGGCATACCTGACCGCCCCTACCCCGACGACCTCCGAGATCCTCCGCCTCTCCTCCTCGCTGAGGTGCGGGGACCTCTCGGTCACCTCCCTGTACGCCCTCTGTACCGCCTCCTCCAGCACCTCGTCGAACGTGACGTACCTGCCGCGCCTCCCGGACATCTTGTATCCGGGCAGGTGGACGAGCTCGTAGCTGTAATGCATCAGCCTCTCTGCATCATCCCCCATCCCGAGCGCATGCAGCGCGATCTTCAGCTGGAGCTGCGGGAGCTTCTGCTCGATCGATATCACATTGATCACCCTGTCTGCGCGCCCGAACTTCCAAAGGGTATAGGCTATGTCCCGGGTCGTGTAGAGCGTCGTCCCGTCCGAGCGCATCAGCGTCAGCGGCGGGACCTCGGTCTTGATGCCATACTTCTCCCTCAGCCCGAACCTCTCGACCACCGCCTCGCAGTCGAGCACCACGGTCCCGTCCTCTAGCTTCGTGAACCCAGTTCTGGAGAGCCTCTCAACCACCTCCTTGGCCCCCCCATTCCAGGAGGCCGTCTCGCTCTCCCAGTCCCAGCTGTCGAACACAATGCCCACGCGCCCGAGCGTCTCCCTGAATCCCTCGAGCGCCGCGTCGCAGAGCCCCCTGATCAGGGAAACTGCAGCCGGGTCCTTGGACTCGTACCTCTTCAGGAGCTCCGCGACCTCCCCCTCAGGATCCGCTGAGGCGTTTACCCCCCCGAGTATCCTGTCGAAAGTCTCAGCGTCCTTCTCCCTCAGCTCTGCCGAGACAGAGACCCAGTCGTCGAGCTCCCTGATCTTCAACCTCGCCTCCTCGTCCTTGCCCTCCGCCTTTAGCCGCTCTATCTCTCCCTTCAGCGCCCTGATGTTCATTGCGCAGCTCGTAGACGCGTAGACGAAGCCAATGAAGTGGTCGCGCTTCCCCTTCGCGGCGGACCTGACCGCCTCCTCCCCGCCCAGCATGCTCAGCCCGTAAGCCGCCTGGGAGACTTGCAGCCCGACATCGTCGATGTAGAAGTGCCTCCTGACATCCTTCCCCGCCGCCTTCAGCACCCTTGACAAGCAGTCGCCTATGACAGCGTTCCTGGCGCCCCCTATGTGTATCGGGTGGATCGGGTTGACGCTCGTGTGCTCAACGAGAACTTTCTCACCATCTCCCCTGGATGTGCCATAGCCCGATCCCTCTGTGCTGACTGACCTGATCAGCTCCTCTGCGAAAGCCTTCGGCTCGATGTAGAAGTTGACATAGCCGGCGCCGGCCGCCTCGACCTTCCCGACGAGCCTCCATGCGCCCCCATGGGCGGCTGCAGCGATCCTCGATGCTATAGCCCTCGGGTCGCCCCTGACCTTCTTCGCGAGTGCGAAGGTCGAGAAGCTCAGCTCGCCGAGCGAAGGATCGCTCGGGGTTGCCAACCTCACATCCTCTGCAGGCATCCCCTCCCTCTCTAGGGCTGCCTTTACCAGCCTGGTGCACTCATCCCTGAACTCGGCAAAGGGGCCGCTCATAACACAAACTGACCTCTCGCTCCATTCCTCTGCCCTTCAGAAAAACCTTTTCCTGCCCAATCCCTCAATCCCAAAAGGCTGATATACCATATTCCATTCGGGTATCTCAGTGCCGGCAAAAAGCCCGGGAACCGCAGGCGATCAGGCGATGGGGCTGGAAGACTACCTCTCCAACAACCCGCACAGGGAGTGGGTGCTGAAGTACTTGGCAGAGAGCCTCTGGTACCCTGGAGACCTCTCCTTGGTCAGGAAGGTGACGAGCGCAGTCTGGGAGGAGCTGTCATCTATAGGATCCCTGTACCGCGAAGATGTGGAGAGGGAAGGCTGGGATAGCGTCGAGCAGAGGCTCATCTCGCACTGGAGGCGGGACCTCTCAAGGTACAAGAACCCGGACGAGGTCGCCTGGGGGGAGCTCAACGGCATCAACCCGCAGGTCCTCCGGATAGTCAAGGGGATATTCCCGTCCGTGAGCCACTACAGCAAGCCATCGGCAGCCGCCATGAGGGCAGAGCAGCCCGAAATACCCCCAGATTTACAGGCCCTTCCGCCGCAGAGAAAGTCGAGGAAGCACATTGCTGCAGCCACCGCTGCGGCGGTGTTGATTGTGCTAGCAGTCTACGTCGCATTCTCGCAGGGATTGCTGACCATCCCCGCCCAGAAGGCAGTCCCTGACACCGCGCCGCCCGAGATCCTTTACACGGGCCCGCCTGAGGGCGCCCAGGTAATGAACCCTGTGAAGATCATCGCCAGGTACTCCGACGACAGAATGGTCAACCTCTCCTCGGTCAGGATCTTTGTTAACGGCTCTGAGGTCGTCCCTACTAGGATCACCCTGAACGAAGTGGAGTACACCTCCACCCTCCCGCTCGGCAGGTGCGAGGTAGCCCTCACGCTCAGCGACCTCTCGAACAACACGGCGAGCGCGACCTGGTCATTCACAGTCTCATCGTTCATGCAGGTAGTGGGATCCGCAGTCCTGGGGGAGATCAACTCCGCCAGGGCAGCGCTCGGATTGCCCTTGGTGGAACCGTCGCTTGAGTATGTGGCGGCCAACTACAGGGCACAGGACATGCTCGCGGGAGGGTACTTCAACCACTACGACCTGTCTGGGCGCCTCCCCAACTATCACTACACCTCGCTGGGCGGCGCCTACTACATCGAGGAGAACATCGGCTACTACTACTCCCCGCCCTTGGACGCCGACCGCGCAGTCAACAGCTCCCGGGAGCTGGTCCATGACATGATCTATGACGACGCAGCGAGCGGCTGGGGGCACAGGGACTCTCTCCTCGACCCCACCAACAACCGCGCCGAGGTGGGCGTCGCCTGGAACGGATCCCGCCTCTTCCTCGTCATCCACATGGTCAAGGAATGGGTCAGCTGGTCCAGTCCGCCGCATGTTTCGGGCGGCGTCTTCTCCTGCTCGGGCAGCCTCACCATGAACGGATCCATGCTCAAGTCCGTGGTGATCTATTACAGCGACCCGGGCGATCACGACAACTTCTCCTACAACCCCTCTCTGCGCGTGCTCGTGGGCGAGGAGAGCTACAGCCTGGGGAGCCTGGTCGCTGGCGTGGCGCCCCCGCCGATGTTCTACCCTGGGCTCCAGACGATCAGGCCGAGCAAATGGTCTGTCTCGGGGCAGAGCTTCTCGGTAGCGTTCAACGCCTCCGGCCTGGGCTCGATCGCGGGCCCTGGGCTTTACACTGTTGTCTTATATGCGTCCAATACCCTGGGCGTTCAGCATCCGTATGATCCGGATCGGTACTCCGGCGAGATCCCCGTCCTCTCGTACACGATCCTCGTAGGGTGAAAGGGTGGACAAAACGCGGAGTTGGGAGAGGCGCTCGCCAGCGCTCCCCGTATGCAAAATGCATCTCTTTCCGACGGCCTTTCCATCCGGAGAACGACTGATCCATCACGTGACCTCTACGGTGATGTCGTCAAGGTAGTACGTCATGCAAGTTTCCCAGCGCACCGAAATTCCTGATGCGACCCACAACTCCTGAGCCTTGCCGCCGTCGATGTTGACCACGAGGCTGTACCTTTTCCACCCTGCCACCTCGTTGGCTGGTGCAAGTACTGACAGATCCCCCTCGCGCTCCGGGTCCTCGAATCCGGCATATGCGCAGACCACTGCAATCGTATTGAAGCTCTCTGATTGGCTGTAAAGACCAAATGTGATGTTGACGCGCCGCGCCCCCTCCTTCAGGAGCAATTTCCTCTCAATCCAGACTGCCCCGTCGTCCTGCCTCCCGTCGATGAAGAGCTTCATGGAGTACATCCCAGACCTGGAAACATCCGTCGAGCGCGCCACATCCCAGTCTACAGGTCCGCCCGTATTCGGATCAATCGGAACGTCTGCGTCCGGATCCCATCCGCCAAATCCGGTTTCGAAGCCTTCAGTCAACCTCTCCGATGTGAAATGCGCCTGCGGGTATAAAGCCGCGATTGCACCCGCGATAAACAATGCTGATGCCAAGAGGATGATTGTTTTTGCCTTCAATCACATCGCCGCGATAATTGATGATGTCCCAAAAGATAATGCTACTCATTAGTCCTTAATGTTCGCGGCGTTAGAACGCCCGACGAGGGCGGTGCCTTGAGGCATGCATTTGATCCGCATGCAGTTCGGCACGACCCATGACGCTCTCTTGGCGAGATAAGTGGTGGGTTTCATCACAGCACAAGGAAATGAGTGATGAAAGCGGCTATAGGTCGCAAGCTCTTGAAGCATGCCTGGAAAGTGGGGGCAGCACTGTTGGCGACTTGGCCTTCGAAGGGGGAGGTGAGGCACTGAGGAAATGGCAGATTGGTGGGCCCGTCGGGATTTGAACCCGAGATATCAGGCTTTCCGCTGGCAGGATCCGCAGGCTTCCGCCCCTGCCCCATTGATCTTCGGCATCTTTTGTGCCCGTGCCTCACCAAGAGCAGGGTCTGCGTCCTGATCCATGCTAGACCACGGGCCCACTACAGAGGTAGATATAAGGCTAATAAATATAATATTTGGTGAGGGTCGATTATGGGCAAGGTCAAGAAAGGCGAGCTCTGCTCAGTCTCCGGGTGCGGGAACAACGCAGTCCGTTCCCTATCGCCGTCCTATGCGGCTGAGATGAAGCAGGCAGGCTATGCCATAAATGAATCCGCCAGGCTCTACCTCTGCGAGCAGCACTACAAGGAGTTCAAGAAAGTACACTCGAAGGAGGACAGGCTCGAGAAGTGGCGCCTCTCAGGATGACCCCTTTTTTCCGGAGCTCCTGCCCCGTGCAGCGCGCCGACCCCGATCACACATCTGGGCTCAGGTCAATCGTTGGGTAGCCTGTGCTGCAGCCCGTGAACGATAAGCAATAATAGACGACTGCCCTACTCTTCTCTGGGATACTGATGCCCGGTCTCGACACCTTCATCCCCGACTCGCAGAAGCGCCGCCAGCCTCCTCGCCCGAGCCCGAGCGGCACCCCTTCAGGCACAGGGAGGGAATCTGAGCCTCATAGAAGTCCGCGCGTCGGACGCCCCCCTCGCGGCGAAGGGGATGGGATCGAGAGGGAAGATGCAACCGAGCCCGATGGGGTGGATGCCGAGACTGAGGCTGCTGAGGCTGAAGCGGATGCTGATGCCGAAGCCGAAGGGATCCCGGCTCACGAGGCTGAGGAAGCCGAGGAGATAATTGCGCAGACCAAGTTCGAGGCCGAGACCCCTTCGGAGACCGGGAGCTGCGTCCTCCTCTCGGTCTCCTACAGCGGTAACAGGGGGAAGGCGCTTGCGAAGCTCTACGATCTAGAGCGGCAGCGCGTGGTCTTCTGGTACGACAACACTGGGCACCAGCCGTACCTCCTGACCGACATGAGCCTCGACGAGCTCCTCTCCTCAGAGGCTGCCTCCCACCCCGGCTTCGACCCCGGTGGGTGCCGGGAGATCGAGAAGCACGACCTCCTCCAGGACAAGGCCGTCAGAATGACCAAGGTCGCAGCCAAGGACCCCACATCGGTCGGCGGGAGGGGGACCGGGATAAGGGACCTCCTCGGGGAGAGATCCTGGGAGGACAGGATCAGGTACCACGAGTGCTTCGTCTACGACAGGAGGCTCGTCCCAGGCTACTACTACCGGATCAGGGGTGGATCGCTCGTCCCGGAGGCTCAGCCGGTCCCGATCGACGCGCTCAAGAGGGCCTTCCCTGGCGCGACCCCTGCCTTCCTCGACTCGCTCACCGAGTGGTTCCCGATATTCTCGAGCCCGGTCCCCGACTACAGGAGGGTCGCAATCGACATCGAGGTCGAGACCGAGGCCCAGGACAGGGTGCCCGACCCCCAGGTGGCCGCCAACCCTGTCATATGCGTCTCGGCTGCTGGGTCGGACGGGAGGAAGCAGGTCCTCATCCTTCGGAGGGAAGGCTTCGACGGCGACCGGGGGGGTGCCGAGCGACCGAAGGAGCTCCCAGAAGACGCCTCCCTAGTCTACTTCGACAGGGAGATCGACCTGATAAGGGAGGTCTTCCAGCTGCTCGTCGACTACCCGATAGTCCTTACGTTCAACGGCGACAACTTCGACCTCCACTACCTGTGGAAGCGCGCCCAGGTCCTCGGGATGAGGAGGGAGGAGATCCCGATAGTGATGGGCAGGGAGATCGCCCTGCTCCCCGTGGGCGTCCACGTCGACCTTTACAAGTTCTTCCACAACCACGCCATCCAGATCTACGCCTTCGGGAACGCCTACAAGGAGCTCACCCTCGACGCGATCTCAGAGGCCCTGCTGGGGATCAAGAAGATACAGCTGGAGAAGAGCATAAACGAGCTCGACTACCTCTCCCTCGCGAACTACTGCTTCAGGGACTCGCTGATAACCCTCCGCCTCACGACCGAGCACTCGAGCCTCGTGATGAACCTGATAACGCTCATAATGAGGATCTCCCGGGTCTCTATGGAGGACGCGACGCGGCAGGGGGTCTCGAGCTGGATCAGGAGCCTCTTCTACGACGAGCACAGGAAGGGGAACTACCTGATCCCTAAGAAGGAGGACATCAGCCTCGCGAAGGGCGGATCGTCGACGACCGCCGTGATCAAGGGGAAGAAGTACAAGGGGGCCCTCGTGATTAAGCCCGAGTCCGGGGTCTTCTTCAACGTCATCGTCCTCGACTTCGCTAGCCTGTACCCGAGCATCATCTCTAGGTGGAACCTTAGCTACGAGACGGTGAGGTGCCCCCACCCCGAGTGCAGGAAGAACCTCGTGCCCGACACCGACCACTGGGTCTGCACCAGGCGCGTCGGTATGATGGCACACGTTGTTGGGCTGCTCAGGGACGTCAGGGTGAGGTGGTTCAAGCCGAAGTCCAAGGATCCTTCGCTTTCTGATGAAGAAAGGGGGTACTACAAGGTAGTCCAGCAGGCTTTGAAGGTTTTTCTGAATGCCTCTTACGGCGTCTTCGGAGCCGAGATCTTCCCGCTCTACTGCCTCCCCCTCGCAGACAGCACGACCGCAATCGGCAGGAGCATCATCACGGAGACGATAGAGAAGGCAAAGGGGCTCGGCATGAAAGTCCTCTACTCCGACACCGACTCGATCTTCCTCCACCAGCCAACGAAGGAGCAGATCTCCTCGCTCCTCTCCTGGGCTGAGTCGAAGTTCGGGATCGACCTTGAGATCGACAAGCGGTACACCTTCGTCACCTTCTCCGGGAGGAAGAAGAACTACCTCGGCGTCCTCGACAGCGGAGTCGTGGACATAAAGGGGCTGATGGGTAAGAAGCGCAACACTCCCCCTTTCATCAAGAACGCGTTCGTCGAGATGACCCAGGTCCTCAGGGAGGTGAAGTCCCCGCAGGACTTCGAGGCAGCGAAGTCAAAGATCAAGGCGATCGTCCAGCGGTGCTACAGCGACCTGAAGGCAAGGAGGATACCGCTCGACGACCTGGTCTTCAAGGTGATGATCTCGAGGCCGCTCGACAGGTACGACAAGACCACGCCCCAGCACGTCAAGGCAGCGAAGCTCCTCGAGGAGAAGGGGAAGGAGGTGAAGCCCGGAGACCTGATCTCATTCGTTAAGGTCCAGGGACCGCTGGGGGTGAAGCCGGTCCAGCTCGCGAGGATCGACGAGGTGGACGTCGATAAATACGTCGGGCACATCGAGAGCACTTTCGGGCAGGTCCTCGAGGCCCTGAACATAGACTTCGAGGAGATAGTCGGCGTGAAGCGGCTTGACTTCTTCTCGAGGTAGAAACGATCCCAGCTGCATAAAAAAGGAGTTTAGCTTGCCATTCCAGCCCTGTCATACCTGAGCAGGTTGAAGAACCTGAGCTGGAGTATCGCTTCCTTGTACTCTGCCTTCAGCTCCTGCTTCATCCTGAGCATGTCTGCCCTGGTATTGCTGTACTTCTTGCAGCCTTCCAACCGCATCTGGACCACAAAATACCCTACAGGACAAGGCTTAAAAATTTATCCCAACATCGTGGCGCCGCCAAAAATCGATCGCGGAACGCCCGGGGCTGAGGAGACGTGCTGGGCATCCTCCATCGATCATGCTCAAAACGCGAGGCGAAACTCGTCTATAATCCTGTGGCGGATTTGCCCGTGTCATGTTTATATACTGACGGCGCAAGATAAAACCCATTGTACCAGAACCGTCCGTCAGAAAATCAGCAAAAAGAGGCGAATCGGATGCGTCTGCTGTTGATCCACGCCGACTATATCGAGTTCACCGCTCTCGAGCCCGCGATGCCGAACCCGGAGCGGATCGAGAGCCAGGGGAAAAAGGAAAGGGTCGAGGAGTGCCTCGTAGCATTCTCGACCGTTGAGAAGTCCGACGAGGAGTCGCCCGATGAGATAGCGAAGAACGCGGCTGCAGCCATACTCGAGCACGCCGCGTCGGTCAAGGCTGGCAGAGTAGTGATCTACCCGTACGCCCACCTCTCGTCGTCCCTCTCCCGCCCAGACTCTGCGATGGAGATCCTGAAGAGGACCGAGGAGGCCCTCCGCGGGTCCGTCGAGGTCATAAGGGCGCCGTTCGGGTGGTACAAGTCCTTCGAGATAAAGTGCAAGGGTCACCCGCTCAGCGAGCTCTCCAGGACCATCACGGCCGGCGGGCTGGGAGCCGCAAAAGAAAGGGAGGTTGAAGGCGAAGAAACCGGGGCGGAGGCTGCCCAGAGGAGCGAGTTCCTGGTCCTTACACCAGAGGGGCAGGAGTTCAGGATCGACCTGGCTTCCCCGGAGACCTTCCTTAATCTGAATGTCGAGCCCCCCCTCATCCAGCTCATAAAGAACGAGGCAGGGATCAAGGAGGACAGGGGCGCGCCTGCGCACGTCAAGCTGATGAAGAAGCTCGAGCTCGTCGACTACGAGCCCGCATCCGACATCGGGCACTTCAGGTTCTACCCGAAGGGGACGCTGATAAAGGACAGCCTCGAGGAGCTCGCCTACGACATCGCGGTCAGGGACCTCCGCGCATTCAAGATCGAGACCCCGTTCCTTTACCGCCTCGACGAGCCGGACATCGCAGACCAGGCTGAGAAGTTCAGGGAGAAGGACTACCGCCTCACCGTTGACAAGAAGGAGTTCTGCCTGCGGTTCGCCGGCGACTTTGGGCTCTTCCGCATGATGAAGGGTGTCACGATGAGCTACCGGCAGCTCCCGATCAGGGTCTACGAGCTTTCGCCTTCATTCAGGCTCGAGCAGAGCGGAGAGTGCGTCGGGCTGAAGCGCCTCAGGAACTTCACGATGCCCGACCTCCACTGCTTCTGCGCCGACCTGGAGCAGGGAAGGAATGAGTACACCGAGCTCTTCAGGAAGTACACCCGCCTCACCCAGTCGATGGAGATCGAGTACGCCGTCGCTTTCAGGGTCGTGAAGTACTTCTACGAGGAGCACAGGGACTGGTTCGTCTCGCTCCTCAAGATCGTGGGGAAGCCCGCGCTGATCGAGGTCCTCCCGGAGATGAAGCACTACTGGGTCCTCAAGCACGAGTACCAGGCGATCGACTCGGTCGGGGGCAACACCCAGCTCGTCACGGTCCAGCTCGACGTAGAGGACGCCGCAAGGTACGGGATAGAGTACACCGACGAGAGCGGGAAGAGGAGGGGTTGCATCATCCTGCACAGCTCCCTTGGATCGATCGAGAGGTGGATGGGCGCGATCCTGGAGCAGGCTGCGAAGGACCAGGCCAAGGGCAAGCCGCCGATGCTGCCCGTCTGGCTCAGCCCGATCCAAGTCAGGGTCATACCCGTGAGCAGCGCCTACGTCGGGTTCGCGAAGGGGCTCGCCGAGCGCATCGCAGCTGAGGGGTTCAGGGCAGACGTAGACGACAGGGAGGAGTCCGTCTCGAAGAAGATCAGGGAGGCTGAGGTGGAATGGATCCCGTTTGTCCTCGTCGTCGGGGAGAAGGAGGCGTCCTCGCAGCCGCAGTCGCTCTCGGTCCGGGTACGCGGCGAGGGCGTGAAGGGCACCGATTTTCCAGGTCTCATAGCGATGCTGCGCGAGCGCGTTGGCGACCGCCCATGCCTCCCGTCTTACCTCCCGATGATGCTCTCAATGAAGCCGAGGTTTTCCTGATGATCGATGGGTATTTAATATCCGTCCGTTCACAGGATTTCAGATCAGGTGTTGGCATATGAAAGTCGAATCGATAATACTTGTCACAGCCGACTGGGAGAAGGCAGGCCAGTACGCGATGAAGGTCTGCGACGCAGTCTCTAAAGCTCAGAACGTGCCGCTCGAGGTCAAGAAGGAGGATTACGACTTCCTAATCGCGCACGGGGTGAAGGACGAGTTCGGGGGGATCGACATCCCCCAGATCTTCCTCAAGCTTGAGGACGGGACGGTCAAGTACATCATGTCCCGCATCCCGGACAAGAGCGATGGGATGCCCGACATCGAGAAGGGGATCCAGCTGCTGACCGAAGCGATAAAGGCGCAGTGAGGGCATGCACTTGTCCAAGACCCTTGTACTTAGGTCGAGGGAAGGATCGCTCGTCTCGAAGACCACCGTCGACTCGGAGATAACGCAGGCGGTCAGGAAGATCGTCGCCGACGCGGTCTCGCTATGGGCGATCGAGACCTCGGACTTCATCGTGATCAGGGACTTGTACCCGGTCTCGGTGAAGCTCCCCATCTCGAAGGAGCAGTACGACCTCTACTCCAAGTACGACATGTCCAGGACCACGAACGGCAGCGTGATGTTCAATCTGCCAGTCTACGTAATCTCCTTTGACAACGAGTGGCAGGAGGATGACTACGTGGACAGGGAGGTCATCGTGGTCGCCCCTGTCGTCGACGAGAAGGTAGAGGAGATAATCACAGAGCTCGCGATCGAGGCGACCAAGCCAAAGGAGGCGGAAGACGCAGAAGAGGAGCCGGAAGAGGACCTCTGAGTCCCCATCCGCCCCTCGGGCTCATATAGCCCGGCACATCATGCCGGGTCAGGCCCGCTCCAGGCCTCCCTTCAGTTGGGGCCCTTCGCTGGCGCTCATCCCCGGTCTGGACCCGAATTCGAAGTCATCGCCCCTTAAACTCGGCATGCCGGATTCTGATAAACTTTGTCCAAGAACAAGATCCCGTTTTCTTATTATGCAACAGATATGAATAAAAATACTTAAATCAAGGATGGCATCGTAGTTGTATTGTTTACTTGGTTGGTTGGTGTAGCCCGATTGGAGCAGACTAGTAAGAGCTCGCAGCAGTATTTTCAGATGATCTCCAAGGACAGCCAGCTGATAAAGCTCCTCGAGTACCTCGTCAGCAAGAAGAGCAATGAACTCCAGCCAGCCTTCGACATAGTTACCGGGTACCACTACCCAGATGTCGTGAGCGCGCTCTCGGCGACGCCGAAGGAGTCCCTCGAGATAGCCCGGAGGCTCGTCGCGATGGGTGCTGCCACCGAGGAGTACACCGAGCAGGTGATACGCTGCCCCTACTGCAACTCCGAGTACACGACGGTCAGGTTCCACTGCCCGTTCTGCAACTCGAAGAGGCTTATCAAAGAGGTCTTGATCGAGCACAAGCCGGACGGGGCGATCGCCCCAGTCTCGAAGTACGTGAAGGGCGACAAGAAGATGGTCTGCCCGGTCTGCAACAAGCCCCTGGTGGAAGAGGGGAAGGACTATCGCGCAGTGGGCGTCTGGTACTCCTGCATGAGCTGCGGGAAGCAGTTCGACACGCCGAAGAACACCTACCTATGCCTGGGCTGCGGCAAGGACTTCTCGACGCCCGAGCTAATAATCTCGTTCGTCAACAAGATCGTGGTGAAGAAGGAGGTCATGGACGACTTCTTCAAGCAGTACTTCGTGCTCCAGCCGGTCACCGAGCTACTGGCGCAGCTCGGCTTCAACTGCCAGTCGCCGGGGCTCATCGCCGGCAAGTCAGGGTATACCCACACCTTCAACATCGTGGCGACAGACGGGGGTGGCAAGACATACGCCATTGACTTTGTCAAGTCCGAGAGCTACGTCGAAGAGAGCTCCGTCCTCGCGCTCTTCGCGAAGGTCCTAGACACGAAGCCTGACCAGGCGTACCTGATCTGCATCCCCGGGATCACCGAGGGAGGCAAGCGCTTCGCGGCGATGTACAACATCAAGGTGGTGGATGGTGGATCGATGGAGGAAGTGATCTCCAAAATGAAGGTCCAGCTCTCCGGGCAGCCTGGGCCAGCCGCTGGATCCGTCTCAGAGCCGGCGCCCCATGAATCAGGGGCAGGGAAGCCAATCGAGGGCAAGAGCGAGACCACTCGGCCTGAAGCCACGGGTGGAGCGGAGCCCTCCGTTGGCACGGCTAGCGTCGGGGCGCCCGCAGGTAAGCCCCAGAAGAGCGGTCGTAGGCTGTTCTAAAACCATCGCCGTTCCTCGTGGTTTGCGCTCATCCGACGGTCTATCCTGCCCTTCTTTTTTCGACGGCGCGGTCTTCCTTTTAGCTGCCCATAGCAGGGAGAGGCGAATTGCAAAAGAAGGCAGGGGCTAATCGGATGATGGGATGCGAAAAAATGAAAATAAAGTTGGGCGACCCCGCATCAAGGCGGGATCACGATGAAAAGGTAGACTGCCAGCGTAATTATCATCATTATTATCGCGTGCTTGAAGCCAGCGACTATCATCCCCTCGCCCATCTTGCCCGCGACGATCCCTGAGAAGAGCCCCTGGAGCATCGACATGTAGAAGAATATCCTCCGGTAGGTGATGAAGTCCGCCTGCGGAGCGAATATCGTCGACCCCAGCCCTATCATCGGGTAGAAGAACTGGTTCACGAGTATCACTACCGTGGTGAGGAAAACTCCGAACGCGATGTACACTATCCCGATGTACACCTTCATCGTAGCCTTGCGCTCCATGTTCATCGTCTGTATCTGCCTCAGGTATGCCGCGAGGCTCCTGATGATCTTTGAGATGTCGCCGCCCGCCCGGGTCGTCTCGACCATTATCCCGCTGATCCTCCTGACGAGCTTGGAGTTCACCCTCCTCGCCAGCTCCTCGAAGCCCTCCTCTATCGTCCCGCCGAGCTTAGTCCGGGAGATTATCCTCTTCACCTCCTCGGAGATCGGGCCATAGTCCTTCATTGCGGAGGCCTCAAGCGCCTTGACGAAGGTCATCCCTGCGAGCTGCCCCTCGGCGATGTCCTCAAGGAGCTCGGGTATCCTCTTCTCGATACTGCTCAGCCACCTGTTCTCGATTGTCTTCATCACCGCATAGGGCGTCATCCCCACCACGATCGCGATGAGGAAGATGTAGTCTGCCAGGATCACGTTGGTGAAGTAGGTGAAGACTCCCATGATCCCTATCGCGACCCCGGCTGCCACTGAGGAGAGTATCACGGTGAGCCTCTGCTGCTTTGTTAGCTGTGCCATTCTCTCACTCCTCCCTCGGAACTGAGCTGTCGAGTATCAGGAGCATCAGCGCTGAGACGGCTGGGATCATCACGAAGGTGACCACGTACATCCAGAGCACAGCGTTGATCCCGGAGCCGCCGATGAAGGACATCGTCGCGAGCATGACCACGATTATGAGCGGGAGGACGACTCCCATCGAGATGTAGATCTCCGCGGCAACGCCCAGCCCGTCGAGCTGCTTCTTCATGTCGATGCGCCTCTCCCTCATGAAGGCCCTCCCCTGCATGTAGAGGTACCTCCTCAGGTCGCCCCCCATGTTGCCGACCGCGAGTATCCCCTTCAGCAGGTCCGCGAACTTGGGCGAAGCGGTGTCCTTGATCCTCTCCTGGATCGCGGTGTAAAAGTCCTTCCCGAAGAGGTCTATCGACTTGACTATCTCCCCGACCTCCTCCTTTATGATCTTGTCGACGTCCCCCTTGAGTAGGCTCTTGAAGATCCTCTCGGGGGTGACGTCCGCGCCCGCGAGGATTGCCATGTACTGCGTCGCGAAGTTGAGCGACGTGTTGATCTTCCTCTTCCTCATGCCCGCGGCGTAGGTCGGGTACATGTAAGTCGCAAGGAAGATCGCGGCCCCGACAAGCAGCCCGAGGGCGAGCGAAGAGTATAGCGCATATCTGAGGATCATCCACCTCACCAGGAACGGGAGCGTCACCGCGACCGTGACGATGGCGCCTATCATTGTTAGCAGGTACATCTTTGCGACGTACCTGGCTGCGGTCGTCCTCATGAGGCACTTCCTGAGCTCCTCGTCCTTGACCAGCTTGGTCCTGTCGGTGAACCTGCCGAAGATCCTGTAGGCAAACAGCGAGAGGTCCGGGAAGGCGAACCTCTTCTTTTCCTTCCCCTTCTCCTCCTTTCGCTTCGCCTCCTTGGCTTCCTCCTCTGCCTTCTTGGCTTCCCCTTCCAATGCTCCTACAGCTGATATTGCGGCTTCTTTCCCGCCTTCCGCCCCCTCTGGCACGGGTCCGCTCATACGCTCTCCACCATCGCCCTGCGGAAGATCCTCTCCGGGTCTGCGTAGAACTCCCTGAGCACCGCCCCGATCTCCTGGTACCTCCTCATCCCCCTCTTCTCCATCCACCTGAAGATCGTCTTCCTCCTGTTGATCTCGTTCTGTATCTCCTCGATGGACAAGCCGCGCCTCTCCGAGATCTTCTTCAGCACCAGGCTCTCGCCGCTGATGTTGAACGTGTCGGACCTCGGGTCCCACTTGCCGAGCTGGTTCGTCACGAGCCTGTCAGAGTCCGGGTCGTACCCCCCGACCTCGGTCACGTCGACCGTCCTCCTGGCGGGCTTGTCCCCGATCCTTGTCCTGTTCTGCATGATGATCAGGTCTATGAGCCCGATGAGCGGCCTCGGGACGTTCATTGGCTCGGCCTCGAGCCTCTTGAAGACGCTCGCCGGGGAGTCCGCGTGGATGGTCGCCTGGACGCCGTGCCCGGTCGCGAGCGCCTGGAAGAGCGTGTACGCCTCCCTGCCCCTGACCTCGCCGACGATTATGTAGTCGGGCCTCTGCCTGAGCGAGTTCTTGAGCAGGTCGAAGAGGCTCACGTCCGCCTCCTTCTTGCCGAACCCTGTCCTCGTGGTCATCGGGATCCAGTTGATGTGGGGGAGGTTGAGTTCCGGGGTCTCCTCGATGGTCACTATCTTCATGTCGGGCTTGATGAACATCGAGATGCAGTTCAGGAGCGTCGTCTTCCCGGACGCTACCCCGCCCGCGACAAGGACCGAGCTCTTGTTCTCGACCGCGAACCAGAGCAGCGCCGCGAGGTCCGGGGAGACCGTCTTGAGCGTGATCATGTCTACGATCGTGAGCGGGTCGGCCCTGAACCTCCTGATGGTGAACGTTGCGCCCTTCTTCGAGATCTCCGTCCCGTAGGTTGCGTTGACCCTGCTCCCGTCCGGCAGCGAGCCGTCGAGGATGGGGTTCCCGATCGAGATGTGCCTCCCGCACCTGTACGCGAGGCGGACGACCATCCGGTTCAGGTCCTCCTCCGTGTCGAACGAGATGTTCGAGGGGATCGACTCCCACTCCCTGTGCCAGACGTACAGCGGGATCCCGACGCCGTCGCAGGAGATGTCCTCTATGAAGTGGTCCCGCATCATCGGGTCTATCCTCTCGAACCCGAGGAAGTCCCTCTTGATGTAGTAGAAGAGCTTCGCGAAGCCGGGCTCGTCGATCTTCATCTTGTACTCCTTGATTATCCTGCGCGTCTCCTTCTCAAGGATCTCCGGAGCCCTGCCGCTGTCGATCTGCTCCAGGTCGATCTCGACCTCCTGGAAGAGGATCTTCTTTATCCTCTCGAGCATCTCCTTCTCCTCGGGCGTTATCGTCGGCTCGATCACCCTGTATATCAGCTCCTTCGTGACCGGGTCCTCGACGACTGCCGAGTAGACGAACGGCTCCTGGATGACATAGGTCGCCTTAAATGCTACATTATCACCAAAGGTCATTAGAATCTCCTAGAATTGTTTTTATTATTTCATAATTATGTGCAGGTATATATTTATGGTTAATCCTAAAATGTGTCCAATGATTAATCAGTCGTGAATTGCTGATGAGGCTGGTGGCTCAGGATGATTTTAGAGGCTAAGCTTTTGGTGCTCGGCGCCGCGCTGGCGGTGGCATCGTACCAGGACGTGAAGACCAGGGAGATCGACGACAGGGTCTGGGTTGCCTCTGGGCTGGTCGGGGCTCTCCTGACCGTGGCTGAGATCATCGTGTCGCCGGGGTACCCTGTAATCCTCGCAGTGTTCAGCGCCCTGCTCACCGCGGCGATCGCGATCGGGGTGTTTTACCTGGGGCTCTACGGCGGCGCGGACGCGAAGGCGCTGCTGGTGGCTGCCGTGACCCTCCCGCTGTCGCCCTTGGTTGGGGGGTTGGCTTACGGGGGCTGGGGGCAGGGGTCAATGTTTGTGAACCCGTTCTTCCCTCTGACTCTGCTGGGGAACGCGCTCCTGCTCTCGATCCTCCTGGTGCCCTCCTGCCTCTTGTGGAACCTCTATGCTAAACTGAGAGGGGAGAGGCTATTCGACGGAGTCTCCGCCTCGCCCCTGCAGAAGCTTGCGGCACTGCTAACGGCGGTCAGGGTAAAGCCGTCGACGGCTGCCTCGGTGCACTTCAACCTCATCGAGCGGCTGGATGCGGCATCCTCGAGACCTGAATCTGGCGGTGCAGCAGGATCGACCGGCGCTGCGGCTCAAGAGCGCTGGGGGCTAAAGATCTTCTCCCGGATAAGCGAGGAGGACTACGACAAGGAGAAGGAGGAGCAGTCCAGGGCGCTGTCTCGGCTCAGGAGGAAGGTTTGGGCGACGCCCGCGATACCGATGATAGTCTTCCTGCTCGCCGGGTACCTCGCCTCGTTCGTCTGGGGGGACCTGATCTTCGGGCTGATCTCGCTCGCCGTGGGGATTCCAGCCCGGTGAGCTCAACGCGGTCCTTCAGCCCTTATTAGGCGCTCTGAGACCCGGGGATCTAGACCAAGCCCACGCATCGCCTCGGCGACTTCGAGCACGGCCTCCTGCTCCCCGCGGAGGGCGTGCAGCAGATGCGACCTGCACCCAGACCTGCAGTCCGTGTTCCCGAACCCATGCACTGGGATCATCCCGCGCGCCTCGAGCGCCGATGCGAGCGCGCACTCCATGCTCGTCTTCGAGTGGGCTGAGACCGCAGTGATGGAGATGGCGACGGCGAGGAGCCTGTCTATGTGCCAGTGCGGGCGGCTGGTCCTTCCGCCCGAGAAGACCCTGAGGTGCCTCGCGACCCTGCCCTCCACGCCGCCGGGACCCATCGCCGATCCGCAGTACACGCTGGTGCACTTGGGGATCTCTAAGCACCGTTTCCCGATCGCGAGCTTCAAGTCCCCAGGGATCCCGAGCACGAGGGCGTAGACGCCGCTTTGACCCATACCGACCATCTGTTGCACTCTTTATATATCCGTTATTATATATAGTAACTCTTATATACTGATAAGTAAAAATATATATACAACACAAAATAATGGAGGGAACTTAATGAATTTTAAACTACCAAAGTGCAAGAAGGGAGTATCTCCCATCATCGCCACGCTGCTCCTGATCGTCATCGCAGTCGCAGCCGCAGTCGTCACCTACAGCTTCGTCATGGGCTTCATCGGCACTTCGACCAACCCGAGCGGCCAGCAGGGTCAGCTGACCTATGACGCATACACGCTCAGAGCCGGTGGTGCAGCTCAAGGCAATCTTACTGTGTACATCAGGAACACTGGATCAAAATCAGTGACTATACAGAATTGCTACTTCAACGGCGTTAACGCCTCAACCATCATCGCCCCCGGCAGCAATTTAACCATAGCTCCAGGCGAGGTAAAATTGGTTTCTGCTAACGCCTCTCAGGCTATTCAAGCAGGCGTAGGCTACACAGTCCGCTTCGTCTGCGCTGACGGTACAATCCTCGAGTTCACCGCAGTCGCATCCTAGAATCAATAGAAATATTTGCATTTTTTTTATTTTTTATTCAGCCTTTCTGCCCAATTTTCCGATGCATTTAAGGCATATTATAAAAATCAGAAAAAAAGTCCCCTAATCTTTGGCGAAGTCAAGACCTATGAACGTTATCGACAGGTCCATGTCCACAGCGTCGTTTGTAATCATCCTTATTTCAGCATCGTATGTCTTGCCAATCGTCAGGTTTGATACATAAACTATGCTCGGCTTTACAAGCTCCATGCCGGCAATGCTGACGTTCAACTGCACGCTGTCAGACAGTGGCGCCTTTACCAGTATGAGCGCTGACTCGTTGAGCGCTACGAGCTTGGTGCTAGCGTTGAACCCTATCATCCCTGTGTAGCTCTTGTACCAGCGCATATTGATGTTGAGATCGTCAAGGTAGCTCGTGCCGATTTCCCCCGTAGAGTTGTACCATTTGAGCAGCCATCTTCCTTCCATCGGGCTCCCGGGCGGAGAATACCTGCCTGAAAAGACATTCCCTCGCATTGTTACGACTTTATAACTGTCTCCACCCTCAATCGCGGAGGCATTTATCATAACATAGCCGAAGGGGGGCACACCCCATTCGCCCGTGATGTTGTTGTGGTTGCTCCAAACCTGCGAAACGACTATGACGTTGCCTGTGGGGTTCGTCACGTTCAGCCACGTTCCAGAACTGTTCTTTATCACCGCGACTTCTAGCGTTTCAGATCCTTTCAGCTGGACGAACTCGATCTGCCCCTTCACCGCATTTCCGTAGTCCGAGAAGTACTGCGTCCACACGAACGTATATGATGCTGCCATGGCGAAAATAATCAAGAATATGGCCATCCCTATTACTGTGCTGACGCCCTTTCTGCCCTTGTGAACCATCTTTTCAGCCCCCCTTGACGAAAGCCTCGTCGTATGCCGTCCCCCTCTGGCTCACGATTCTAACCTTCCATATCTGGTCCGTGATGGATCCTGAATATGTTCCATTGAACCACGCCGTCTGCCTTGGCTCGATACTCACAGGCGATGCGGAGAAAGGAATGCCGTTCACATACATCCCATTCTCCCTGAGATCCACCCTGACATTTCCGTAGTTGTACACTGCGACCTTCAATTCGCAGGGATTCCCGTTAACGATTATCGCGTCAACTATACGGAAATTTTCCTGTATTGCGTTTATCTCCATCCTGTTGGATTCGTATCTCGCAGAGGTTATCCCTGAGAAGTAACCCATGCTGTAGAGGAACACGCTCATCCCGATCGTGCTCACCATCAGTATCATGAGTACGGTCGCGACAATTTCGCTAACGCCCTTTGACAAATGAGGCACCTTGTATAATTCTATTCCTGCTTCTATTTAACTTCTCATCTATTCTTTCAAGGAATGATAAGGCGGACCATTTTTCGATTTTTTATGTGCCTTCGTGACTCGTTCAAGAGATTTTTAGATTTTTCGAATAATATTTTTTGAATATATCCTGCATAATGAATAAATAACAGGTTTCGTATAGGTATACTAGGTGACTGGATGTGTTGAACAGTAGGAGGGGTGCCTCCGTTATAGTTAGCGCTATCCTCCTTATTGCCGTTGCAGCCTCGGCCGCGCTGGTGCTATGGTCTGCATTCATTTTTCCTTCCGTCCCGCAGTCAAATATAAATCAAGTTCTTGAAGACGTCAAGATTGTTAAGGTCACGCCCGAGGACGGAAAAGTTGTGGTTTACGTTATTAACCGTGGTGCCACAGATGCACTGATCGATTCGATCTACTTGGAGTCTCCGTTCGGTGATTTGGATCAAACCTATTCCATCCCAATTACGCAGATAGCCCCAGGCGAGATCAAGGCCATCCCGCTTGAAATTGGATTGGCTATGGACGAAGTGGTGGGAATTAAGGTGGTGACAGTTGAGGGCAAGCAGTCATCAGTCCTTGTGATGAACGCCTCGGAAGTAGCATCCCCGGAAACAACCCCTGAGGTAATTATATCGTACTTCGACAAACTTCCCAACGAGTTAATTTACAACGGGAGCACAATGGATCTGAGCAACGACGACAGGCTGCAGGAGATTAACCTCGAATCAGTCTTAATGTCCACCAACGAGACAATAATAAATGCGACCTCAGGCGTAGCCCCGATAGAGGCCGAGAGCAAGAATGTTACCAGAATTAACGACTTCCTCTGGCACTCCAATGACAAGCTGAAGAAACAGGATCTGTACCTCCGAGTCGTGTACGGGGGGAGCTTAAATGCGAGTCATGCGGAGCGGATAATCTTGCAGATGCAGCTACAGATAACGCCGAAGCCGAACTTTCTCGAGATAAAGTTCTACAATTGGTCGAGCGGAACTTACGCAACCTCCGGTCCAGGTTATATGTATGTAGATGTGAATCGGACAAACTGGGATATTGTGTCTATGATCGTGACGGATCCGGATGACTTTATAGCTGCCAACGGAAGTTACAAGTTTGCCGTCGACACCATGCATCACGCAGGCGAAGACAACTCGATCGTCAACTTCAAGCTGCTCACTATCGCCATAGTCTCGACCACATCGTCGCAGTTGTTGGATTCGACTTTTGTATTCGAACTACCCGCCAGCGTCTCTCCAGAGGAGCTTGCTTCAATGGACTTCACTATGACCTACTGCTTTGATTACTCGCCAATCAATTTCGATTTCAGGATATACAATTACACGGCCTCAAAATGGAATAAGCTAGAAACATTAAACTACGACTTGCACCCAGGTGATTACACGACCGTCGACTTGAATGCAACCGGGAGACTTTCTGACTATGTCAGCGGTGGCTATGTGAAGATCAACTTGTACTCCGTGGTTTACGGCGCTCCAGTATTCGAAATATCCATTGACGTTTTGAGGTTAAGAATTGGTGCGATTACTATTGACGGGTAATCACGAGCACAGTAAATTTTTTTATATTTTTATCCCAAGGGATGGAATCATTTTCGGCATATCCTGATGAAATTTCTCAGCACGTCTTTCCCCCTGGGCGTCTCCGCAACCTCCACGTGGAACTGGACCCCGTAAAGCGGTCTCCCGTGCGCCCTGAGGGCTTCGACACCGCAGTAGTCGCTCTCGGCGAGCACCGAAAACCTCTCGTTCCCGGTCCTCCTCACCTCGTCGTTGTGTGATGCCCAAGCCACGAACTCCCTCCCTACCCCTGCGAGGATCTCGTCCTCCTCCAAGACCCTGATCACCGTCCTCCCGTACTCCGGCTTCCTGCCCTTCACCACCTCCCCCCCGAGCAGCTTCCCGATCAGCTGGTGCGAGAGGCATATCCCAAGCACCGGGAACGGGGCCCGCTCCACGATCTCCGGGAGTGACCCGAACCTCGCCATCCCGTCGTTCACGCTGTGAGGCCCCCCTCCCATGACCAGCCCGTCCGCCCCCTTCAGCCCATCGAGCCCGACGTTCGGCATGACGAGCCTGCTCGATACCCCGAGCTCCTTAAGCGCCCTGACAATCAGGTGGTTGTACTGACCTCCGAGGAAGACCACGGGGATCTCCATCCGACCATCGACCTGCCGCAAGGCTCCTTGCACAGAACAAAAGGAAGTTGGAAGGATAAATAGCATGTGGTGGCGCTGTGCGGTCTATCGGCGCCCTCACTCGAACTCCACAGTCGCCGGAGGCTTCGACGTGATGTCGTAGCAGACCAACCCGACGCGGGGGTCCTCCATCACCCTCGACGCGATCCTCCTCAGCACTTCCCGCGGGACTGGCGTCGGCTTCACCGTCATGAAGTCCCTCGTCTCGACCGCTCTCACTATCACGGCGTAGCCGCCTGCCCCTCTTTTCCTCCCGTCCACTGCTAGGAGAACCCTGACGACCCCCCAGTCCTCGTGGATCACCTTCTCCACGATGCCCAGGAGATCCGCCGGTTCTGCCTGCTCCCCCGGCTCCACGACGACCATCCTCCCGTAAGCCCTCTCGTCGCCCTTCACGCCTGTCGCTCGCGACCCCAGGTACCAAGCCCTCCCGTTTGGCCCGACCGCCGACCTCGCCATCCTCGAGTCAGCCTCCCTCCGGTCGTCTTCCGTGACCGCGGCGAAGTACTGCTTCGGGGGCGGATCCAG